>Ga0209480_10000275_pt1 | contig 44787 bp, 39 predicted proteins | sample JI61114C2DNA_FD_187501 | JGI IMG/M metagenome (GOLD analysis project Ga0209480, IMG submission 187501) | Wastewater effluent complex algal communities from Wisconsin, to seasonally profile nutrient transformation and Carbon sequestration -... | ecosystem: Engineered > WWTP > Effluent > Algae...
GCGTGCATGGCGCGGTCCTCAGGCTTCGACACCCCGAGGAAAAAACCGCGTCATGCATGCACCGTTTTTACGAAGCCTAGACCCTATCTCATTGAACGGCAATCAGAAAAAGTGGGGAGACCTTAGGTCATCGACCCAGCGACTTTTCGACTTTCATAAAGCCGGGTCGATGACCCGGCCTACCGAGCTTGGACACGAGGATTCGATCATGCAGCCGCGACAGATCATCAAGCGGTACATCCTCGACAAGTTTCTGTTCACCGACGACCAGAACGCCGTCGGCGACAAGGACTCGCTGGTCCGCGGCGGCATTCTCGACTCCACCGGCATCTACGAACTCATCATGCACATCGAAGAGACGTTCAATCTCTCTATCGCGCCCGAGGAAATGACGCCGGAGAATTTCGACACGATCGATGCGATGGATGCGTTCATCGCGCGCAAACGGGCGGATTGATTCGCGTGCGGGATCTCGGTTGACCGCAAGACCATCAGTACCGTAGCCCGGATAAGGCCAGAGGCCGCATCCGGGGCTTTTAGGCAACCTCTAAGATTCTTGAGCCCCGGGTGCGCTTCGCTCACCCGGGCTACGGGTTGTCAACCAACGCTTTCTCGCCTTTTTTCCAGAGTTTTCAGAGCCGATGACTCAAACCCTGGCTTGTATCCGTTTATATCCGTTCGCCATCAGAATCGCGTGGTGTTGAGGAGACGATTCGGCGATCCGGTGCCGGGACTCGTCACCTTGCCGGCGGTGGAATTATTGGTGATGGCGGTATGAACGCGACTCGGAGAAGCGGGGGTCGTTTGCGAATCGTTCCACAGATCGATGTACATGGCCGCAGCGCCGGCGACATGCGGCGCGGCCTGCGATGTACCGCTGTACGTCGAGGTCGCGGTCGAAGCACCGATCCCTGCCGATTTGATGCCGCCGCCCGGCGCAAAAATGTCCACGCACGTGCCGTAGTTGGAGCCCGCCCACCGCGCATCGGTATTGATTGTAGCGGCGACCGTGATGGCGCCTGCCACCCTCGCCGGCGTGCGAGTGCATGCGTCCGTATTCTGGTTGCCGGCAGCGACGACGACGACGATGCCGGCGTCGATGAGTTTCTGCACGGCATTGTCGTACGTGGTGGATGCCGTACTGCTGAGACTCATATTCACCACCGCCGGATTGGTTCTGTTGGCGAGCACCCAGTCCAAGCCATCGATGAGCGATGTGCCGCCGCCGGTGCCGTCGCATTTCAGCACCTGAACATTGTGGAGCGTCGCCTTCTTGGCGACGCCGTAGGTGGTGCCGAGGATGATGCCTGCGACATTGCTTCCGTGACTATTGGTGGTGCATGTCGTCGTGTCGCCCGACTTGTTGACGCCATTGCCGACGCGACCGCTGAATTCGACATTTCCCGTATTGATCGGCCCATCCATGACGTAGACATGGACGCCGGTGCCGGTACGCGTGTAGGTGAACCCGCCGGAAAGCGGCAGGCTGGTCTGATCGATGCGGTCCAAGCCCCACATGGGGCTGCTCTGAGTGGTCTCTTGCACAAAGACAGCGTTTTCCTCGACATACTCCACGCTGGGATCGGCCAGCAGTTTGGCCAGCGCAGCGTCGTCGGCGCGGATCGCGAAACCGCGTAGCGCATGACTGTAGACGCGATCGACCGTGAAACGATGGCTGGCGGCCAACCGCGCGGCCTCATTGGCGACGGGCTTCACTTGTAGCGGGCCCTTGCCCGCGAAGGGAGCCGGCTCGTCTTTGAGAACGACGATGTATTCGCCCGGGATGGGCCGGTCGACGGTACGGAATTTATCGACGCCGGCGCCCGCCGCGGAGGCGGCGCACGGCAGACAAGCGGCGATGGCGATGGACAGCAGAGCGATGCGGACGTTCATGTCGGACCTCTGAATGGATCGATTGAGTGAAGGAGTCGGCTACTGGGTTCGTCTTGACGAAACCGGAGGGGAAACCGACGGGTCGTACGGCGTGCAGTCCACGGCTGTTCTCCGTGTCAGCGAACGCCATTCCCAGATCGATCGTGGTCACAGCGACCACGCAAGTCATGCCAAAAGATCAGTGAAGTTTCACGAAGCGATCAATGATTGGATCGAATTGTGATTGCCGCTTTATTTTCAGACGCATCGAAATCCAAGCACGCAGGGCGGGCTCCTGTCCTCTCGATTCAGGCGGCGCAGCGCCGTCGCCCGGATAAGGCCAAAGGCCGCATCCGGGGCTTTTAGATAACGTCCGAGATTCTTGAGGCCCGGGTGCGCTTCGCTTACCTGGGCTACGCGGTCGTCGCGATCTCGTATAGATGGTGGGGTTCGCTGCGCTCACCGCCACCCTACGCGCTAAATCGCCCGACGATAGCTCTGGAACAACTGCAGCAACCACGGTTTCTGCGCCAACACCAGGCTCACGCCGATGCGTTCTTTCGGCGACAGCGTGGCGTCGCGGATCAGCAGGGCGTCGAATTCGCGGACCACGTCTTCCAGGCGTTGGCGCATTTGCCGGATGCCGTCGATGCTGAGGCTGCCGGTGAGCAGGAACAGGCCGTCTTGTTCGCCGTCGAAGGGGTCGGCGAAGTAATCGCTGAGCAATTTCTCGCGGAAATAACGTTCCATCGGCCCATCGCGACGCCAGCGGAAATTGCGAGAGGTCAACGCGCGGGCGCGGTTGCCGGGCAGCAGTTCGATGATGCCGAGGCGATCGAGCTTCACCAACAGCCCAGTCCACTGCGGTTCGGTGAAATTGAATTGCGCCAGCACGTCTTGCTGCCGCCAGCGGTTGAGGCTGAGGAACAGCGCGAGCAATAAGCCAGGGTCGGACACCAGCGCGCGCTCCTGCGCTTCGGTCAGTTCGGCCATGCTGTCGCGGCCGCGCGCGGCTTCGGCGGCGAGTTCGGATAAACCCACGTCCAGCACGTCGCAGATCTGCTCTAAACGCTGCAGGCTCATCGCGCGCAGCGAGAACATGCGTTTGACCGCCGCCTCGCTCATCTTCAAGCGGCCCGCGAGGTCGCGGTAGGTCATGCCCTGCCCGCGCAGCAAGCGCTTGAGGGCGTCGATCAAGTCCACGGTCACAGCCATGCGTATCGGATTCTTATACGGGTCGGCGTCTATCTCTACACTCAGTCGAGGATCGTTGCAATCGGTCTCGTCATACGCGGAAGTCCTTCTTCCCGAACCGGAGCCGCTGCGATGCCCACGACCGACCGCGACCGCCCCTTCCGCCGCAGCATCAAGATCGCCGCCTTCGCATTGGCGCTGACCGGTGTGCAATGGCCCGTCGCACAGGCGCAATCCGAAGGGATCAGCCGGCAATCGCAATTGAGCCTCGCGGCATCGGCCGAGGTGCCGGCGGCGGCGCTCAGCGCATTGGCGGAAGGCGGGAAATTCGTGATCGGTGCGGTGGCGATCAGCGGCGGCGTGGCCGCGATCACCGTCTCGGCGGTGGGCGTCGGCGCCTCGTTCGTGGTGTACGTGTCGGTGGAAGCGCTGAAGGCCGGCGCGATCGCGGTCGGCAAAACGCTGGAAGCGGTGGCGGTCAGCGGCGGCTGGTTGTTGTACGCGAGCGGCGAAGCGCTGTGCTTCGTGATCGACGAAGCGATGCGCCCGCATCTGCATTCGCGCGGGATTCTGCGGTGAATGCCGCAGCGGTTTCTAGACACGCGGTTCGTCGGCTCGCGAGGCTTCACGTTCTTGGCATCGCTTCACGCATGCGAATCGTCGCTGCTGTCCTCTCGCTCGCCCTCGTCGCGATCACGACGGCAGCGCCCGCATTCGCCGGCACCGCTTGCGATGCGCCGCCCATCACCGCCACGAAACTCGCGGATGCGGCAGCCACGGCATCGCGCGCGATCGAAGCACTGGATCGCGCCGACGCGCCGGTCGCAGTGGTCTCGCGCATCGGCCGCGATCTGTCGAAGCACGGCCTCGTCTACAGCCACGCCGGCTTCGCGTTGCGCGATCACCCCGAAGGCCGCTGGACGGTGGTGCATCTGCTGAACGACTGCAGCGACGACGGCTCCGGCTTGTACACGCAAGGGATGGTGAATTTCTTCGCCGACGATCTGGTGAATCAGGATGCCCGCATCACGTGGTTGGAACCGGCGATGGCCGAGCGTTTGGCGGAACGTCTGCTCGGCTTGCCGCGCGACGCGCTGTACACGCCGCGCTACAACTTGATCGCGCGTCCCGGCAGCCGCGAGTATCAAAACTCGACGGGCTGGGTGTTGGAACATTTGGCGGCCGCGACCTCATCGCATCGTCGCGTCTACGACCGCAGCGACGCCTACGTCATCGCGCAGGCGCAGGGCTTCCGGCCCGATATCGTCCACATCGCTTACACCAAGCGCATCGTCGGCGGTTTGTTCGGCGCGAATATCGCCTTCACCGATCATTCCGTCGCCACACGACTCAAAGGCGAATATCCCGTCGTCACCGTGCGTTCGATTCTGCGCTGGTTGCGCGACGCTGGGCATATCGCGGAGGAACGCGAATGGCGCTTCGGGCGCGAAAGCGGGCGATTGGGGCCGGCCTAACGCGATCGGCGCATACTCGAAAAGATCATCTGCGGGAGGGCCGGCAGGCCCGATCAATCGTCGTTGACACTGGAATCGGGCCTGCCGGCCCTCCCACATCAGAAGATAGCGAAGCCCGCGGGCGCATTCGAAAGAATCGACTGTGGGAGGGCCGGAAGGCCCGATCAATCCTCGCCAACGCTGGAATCGGGCCTGCCGGCCCTCCCGCATCGGAAGATAGCGAAGCTCGTCGGCGCGTTCGAAAGAATTCCATGTGGGAGGGCCGGAAGGCCCGACCAATCCTCGCCAACACTGGAATCGGGCCTGCCGGCCCTCATACATCAGAAGATCGCGAACCCCATCGGCACGTTCGCCGCATCGCAAGCTTCGCGCGCGAGAGCATCCACGCGCGCTAACGGCGGACCTTGATGCAGCCAATGCTCCAGCGCATCGATCGCCGACGCGTCGCCCGCCGCGATTACTTCGACGCGGCCATCGGCGAGATTGCGCGCGTGACCACGCAAGCCCAACGCGAGCGCTTGCTGTCGGGTGTGCGCACGAAAGGCGACGCCCTGTACGCGGCCGGACACGAAAAAGCGTGCGGCGGATTCTTTCACGGCAATCTCCCTCACTTTCGCGATGCGCCGATACCGCGCGTCAACCCGACTTCACGCCCGGATTCGGGGCGTTGGTTTTTTTCCCTTCGGCGTCCGTCTTGCCCGAATGTTTGGAGATCGCAGCATCCAACTCGGCCGATGTCACCGGCCCCAGGAAACGCTGCGCGATGCGGCCGTCGGGCGCGACGAGATAGGTCATCGGCAATCCGCGCGGCGTGCCGAACGCGGCCGGCGGGTCGTACACATCGACGATGGCGATCGGGTATTTCACCGGCCGGCGTTCGAGAAACGCGCGCATGTCTTGCGGCTCGATTTCTTCGTACGCCAAGCCCACGACTTCGAGGTCGGTGCGCGCGGCATCGTAGGCGTCCAAATCCGGCATTTCCTTCAAGCACGGTTTGCACCATGTCGCCCAAAAATTCAGCACCACCCACTGGCCGCGCCGGCTGGCCAGATCGTAGGTTTCGCCATCGAGCAACGCGATGCGCAGCGTCGGCGTGTCGCCCACGGCGTCGGCGAGCTCCGTCGCCGGCTCGGTCGCAGGTTGCTCGGCCGATTCGGTAGCGGTTTCGGCAACGGGTGCGGTCGCGGCTTGCGCAACCGGCGCGGTCTTCGCCGCAGGCGCCGCGCCGTCGGCGTCGCGCTTACAACCGGACAAGGCGGCGATCGACAACACGATCGCGTACAGCGGGGCGGCATACAGCAGACGGGTCATAAAGAAGGTTCCTTGCGATAGACATCGGCGACCGGGCGACGCAGCAGATCGCGCAGCGGCACGCGCAGATCGTCCAGCGCGACGATCGCGGCTTCGCCGAGCGCATCGTCGCGCGCGGGCAGCCACGCTTCGGCGATGGGAATGCGCAGATGGCAGGTTTCGTACAGATCGGCGAGCGACACGTCGTCGAGATCGCGCGCGAGCAGCCACTCGCCGGATTCGGCGCGACTGAGTACGCGGGCGCCGCTGAGCTGGCTGAGCATCTGCTGCACCAGTGCGTCGGTCAGCATCGGTTCCGAGCGACGAATATCGTCCAGATGCAGGCCTTTGCCCTCGCCGCGCGCTTCTTGGAAACGGCCGATCAAACGCAACAGGCCGTAGAGTTCGTAGCCGATCGGCAAGCGCTGCGAGGCCGGTTGGTATCGGAACGCCGACAGCGACGAGGCCAGCGACGCGCCGAGCAGAATGGCGATCCAACTGAAATAGATCCAGCCCATGAAAATCGGAATCAGCGCCAGCGCGCCGTAGATTTTTTGGTACGTCGCGAACCCGCCGAGATACAGGCCGACGCCCCACTTCACCGCTTCGATCACCGCGGACGCGAGCACGGCGCCGATCATCGCGAAACGCCATTGGATGGTGCGATGCGGCACCACGCGATAGACCAAGGTCAACGCCAGCCATTCGATCAGGATCGGGCTGATGCGCAGCAACCACGTTTCCAGCCATTGCCCGGGCGCGGTGTTGAACACCGACAGCGCGAAGAACCGCGCGGACAGCGCGAGACTGGCCGCGGCGAGCAGCGCGCCGAAGGTCAGCACCGTCCAATACATCAGGAAACGGCTGAATTTCGGCCGCGCCGTCGGCACCCGCCAAATGCGATTGAACGCCGCCTCGATGCCGTTGAGCGTAATCAACAGCGACACCACCAACACGATCACGCCGACGGCGGTGAGTTGACCGGTGTTCTTCGACAGCTCGCGCAGATACGCTTCGACCTCGCGCGCGGACGAGGGCACGAAATTCGCGAAAATATAGTGGCTGAGCTGGTCGCTCCACTGCTCGTACACCGGAAACGCCGACAGCACGCCGAACACCACCATGCTCAGCGGCACGAGCGCGAACGCAGTGGTGAACGACAGGGCGCCCGCGACTTGGAACAAGCGGTCGTCGAGAAAGCGGCTCAACAGAAACCGAAAAAAGGTGCGCGCACGCGTGCGATCCACGAGCGTTTCGAGGATTCGGCGCAGCCAGCGCAGCAAGGTATCCAGCGGTTCCATGGCCGCACAGGGTAGCAGGCCGGGCGACGGGGGTTCGAGCGCGCCCAGACTGCACCCGATGCGACGGGCCATGCGAGCGCCCTGCTATCCTGTGGCTATGGCCGAGATTCTGATTCTGTACTACAGCCGCGGCGGTTCCGTGGCGCAACTGGCGCGCGCTATCGCGCGCGGCGTGGGCGAAGTGGACGGGGCGAGCGCGCGGCTGCGCACCGTGCCGCCGGTGGCGCCGATCACGCAGGAAGCAGCGCCGCCCGTGCCCGAAGACGGCGCGCCTTACGTCGAAAAACACGATCTGCGCGAGTGCGCCGGTTTGATTCTCGGCAGCCCCACCCGCTTCGGCAACATGGCCGCGCCGATGAAGCACTTCATCGACACGCTGGGCGCCGAATGGGCCAGCGGCACGCTGGTGGGCAAGCCGGCGGCGGTGTTCACCTCGACGGCGACGCAGCACGGCGGGCAGGAGTCCACATTGCTGACGATGCTGCTGCCGTTGCTGCATCACGGCTGCGTGATCGCCGGCATTCCCTTCACCGAACCCCTGCTCAGCAGCACCCGCACCGGCGGCACGCCCTACGGCGCCAGCCACGTCGCGGGCGGCAAGGACGAAACGCGGCTCAGCGATGAAGAGGCCGCGCTCGCCCGCGCATTGGGTAAGCGCATCGCGCAACTGGCGCTGCGGCTGGCATGAGCACGGAGCGCGATGCCGACGTGAGCGTCGCGACTGCGGACGCCGCCGATCGCGCCGCCGCGCGACGAATCCGACGTGGATTAGCGCTGGCCTTGGCGGCGCTCGGCGCGCTGTATTTGCTGTGGTTTCGCGACGACACGCACCTCGTCGCGGCCTACGCGATCTTCGCGCTGCCGCCGTTACTGTTGAGCGCACTGGTGGCTCTCGGCGGACGGGTCGCGCGGTTCTTGTCCGGCGTGCTGGCGCTGCTGTGGTGCTCGCACGGCGTGATGATCGCCTGGTCCGATCCCGCGCAACGCGGGTACGCCCTCGCCGAAACCGCGTTGGCCATCGTCATCGTCTTCGCCGCCAGCGCCGACGGTCTGCGCGAGCGGTCGCGCAAACGTCGAGCGAAGTCCGAGTCCGCAGCATAACGCTCGCCCCGCGCCGTATCATAGGCGCACCTTTCGTCCCGCACGCATCGCACCGTCTCGCGGCGATGCCGCAACGATCCACGTCGGAGCGCATATGTTCGACCAACTGCTGATCGTCACCACCGGCGGCACCATCGACAAGATCTACTTCGACGACAAGTCGGATTTCCAGATCGGCGACCCGCAGATCGGCCGCATTCTCGAAGAACTCGGCGTCGGTTTCCGCTTCAGCGTGATTCCGATCATCCGCAAGGATTCGCTGCACATCAGCGAGGCCGACCGCGAACTGATCCGCGCCACCATCGCCGCGCAGTCCGTGAAGCATGTGCTGGTCACGCACGGCACCGACACCATGGTCGAAACCGCAAAAGTGCTGTCGCAAATCGCCGACAAGACCATCGTATTGACCGGCGCGCTGAATCCTGCGCGCTTCCGCGGGTCGGATGCGGAATTCAATATCGGCACCGCGGTCGGCGCGGTGCAATCGCTGCCGCCGGGCGTGTACATCGCCATGAACGGCCGCATTTGGGATCCGGCGAAAGTTCGCAAGAACGTGTCAGCCAATCGGTTCGAAGCCGCAAGCTGACACGCCGCCGGATCGAAGTATCGCGCCGCCGATGCGGCATCCGCCTGCGGCCTCGCAACGCACGACGCGCAAAGAAAAACCCCGGCTTTCGCCGGGGTTTTTCGTATCGCTTCGAATGATCGACAGATCAGCAACCGGGGAATTTGAAATCCTGGATGCGAGTCTGCCAAGAACCGGCCGGGCGGTACATACCGACGAACCAGAACGTGCAGTCGTCCACCGGATCGACGGTCATCTGGTAGTAGTCGCCCCAGCGGCCCGACGTTTCGCGCGCGGTACCCGTCGCGACCGTGGTTTCGGCCAAGGTCATCACGCCCAGCGGCGCGCCGGCGGTACGGCCGGTGTAGCGCAGCGACGCGAACACGGTCGGGTTGCTGGTCTTGGTGACGTTGTAGCCCAAGCCGATATTGCCGAACTTGTCCATCGCAGCGACGCCCAGCAGGTGATGCGTGTTGGTGTCGCCCGGGCTGAACGTGCCTTCTTGATGCAGAGTCCAGTTGCCGGCGCCGACACGGCGCAATTCGAACCAACGCACGCCCGAGTCGACGGTCGTGCCGGTACGCGCCGGGTTCTGATTCGTCGCGAACGTGCCGACGATGGCTTCGTGCGTGCCCATGTTCCGGTAGGTCAACTGGTTGAGCAGCACTTCGCGAATCGGATCGAGACGCGCGGTGTTCGAGCCCGGCTGCGGCACGGTCGCGAACGTGCTGTAGTTACGGAACCAACTGTTGAATTCGCTGATCGCGATGCGCGGCAACGCGGTGACGCCGCTGTTCGCCGGGGTGTTCCAGTCGACCCTCAGCTCGAACAGCTCCAGATAATCCTGGGTCGCGTTCGCGGCGCCGCCGTCGTGCGCTTCGTCGTCGCGATGGCGGGCGAGGATCTGGCGGCGGCCGGCCGGCGCGGCAGTGGCGCCGTAGAAACTGGCAGGCGTGACGATTTGGAAACCGTAGCCCGGCAGCGTCGGAATGCTGCTGAAGCGCTGCGCCGGACGCGCGGTGGCGCCGTTCAGCATGTTGGCGCGGTCGAACGCATACACGTCGGCGCCGGCGATGCTGCCTTCGTTGGTCGAACAGACGTAAGCGTCGTTCCAGATGCCGCAGTGCGGATAATCGGGGAACGCCAGCGTGGTGTAGCGATAGAACCACCAGCCGCCGGACACCGGGTCGGAGGTCTTGGAGACGAACGTGCAAACGCCGCCGTCGTCCATGCTCAACAAGAACCAGCGACCGGCTTGACGATCGAAGTACACCAGCGGGTCGCCGCGATCGGAGGTGCAGGCGTTACCTGCCGGCGCCAACGAACCGAACCTGATCGGGCCTGCGACCAAGGTGCCGGTCTTGTTGTAGATATTGAAGTAGGTGCCCGCACCGCCGCTGTTGACGGCGTAGATGACGTGATTGGTGCCGACTTCGACCACCGGGTCGCCGGGGCTGACGCCGGTATTCGGATTGTTGATGCTGACGCGGCTCTTCGCCGCCGATTTGGCGCGCGCCGAAGCGGGCACGTTTTCGTCCCAAATGCGCTGCAGTTCCGGCAGGCGGTCGGGGGCGACGAAACGATTCGCCGGCGTATGCGGCGACTTGGCGTTGAGCGGGGTGTACTGGCGGCGATGGGCTTCTTTGATTTCCATGCCGGGTTGCCACATCTGCGCTTTCGGAAGCGTGCGCAGGTCGATTTTGATGTCGTGCGGTGTGACCGGTTGACCCGTCAACGGACGGCCGGGCAAACGCTCGGCGCGATCGGCGCGCGGCGGCGCGGCGAGAGCGACCGCGCACGGCAACAGCGCGGCGAGCGCGAGCCATTTAGCCGAGCAGGAAACGAACTTCGATTTCATAGGGACGATTCTCTTGGACACTGCGGTTCGTGGAAAACGCGCGTTGCGGGAACGATCGCATCGCAGCGACCGATCCCGCGCGTGCGGGACGATGAAAAACGCTCGTCGAATCGATACGACGAATGGGTTTCGCGAGCGGGTTCACAACAAGCGGGGGATCGGCGCCCACCTCCATGCGAAACTGTCGTCCGCACGATGCGGCGACGTGCCGATGCTTTGATCGATATTGACTCTCCGACCATATCGGGCACAGGCCGCGAGCGTCAACCGAAAACGCCTCGCCTTCGGCTTCGACTTTCGGCTAAGCGCGGAATTTCGAGACGAATCAGCGCATTAGCGAATGCTATCGCGAGCCTCGATCGCGCGGCCGTCGCCACGATCTCGCATCGCAACACGCGATCTGCGTATTCCGAAGTCTCCGCATGGCTTCGCCCGTCGATGACTCATTCCGACAAGGCATCCCCGACACAGACGCGCGCGCTTCGGCTGCACAAACAAAGACCCCGGTCTCGCGACCGGGGTCTTTGCGTATGCTCACGCCTCGATTCGAGACGACGATCACGTTCGAATCAGAACGTGATGCTCCAACTATTGATGTAGCCGGTATCGGCGGTGGAGTTGTCGTTGACGCGTAGCCGCCAATTGCCGTTCAAGGTTTCCGTCGACAAATTCACCGTGTAGGTTCGGATGATGTTGTCGGTGCTGGTCCCGGTACGGTCGTGCAGGATGTAGGCGGTGCCGTCCGGCGCGATCAGGCTCACGCGCAGGTCGCCGATATACGTATGACGGATATCCACCGCGACTTGCGTGTTGGTCGGGCCGTTACCGCTACGACCCGTGACTCGGATCGCGCTGGTGACGGTGCTGTTGTCGTTGATCGGGTAATCGGTGTTGTTGGTGTAGGTCTGCGTGCCCGGTGCGTTGACCGTGACCGTGCTGGTCTTGGTCGCGGTGGCGCCGCTGTTGTCCGTCACCGTCAACGTGACCGTGTAACTGCCGCTGCCGCCGTAGGTCTTGCTGGGGTTGGTGGCGGCGGAGGTGGTGGTGTCGCCGAAATTCCAACTGCGCGAGGCGATGGTGCCGTCGCTGTCGGTGGAGGTATCGGTGAAGTTGGCCGTCAAACCGCTGGTCGTGAACGTGAAGTTCGCGGTCGGCGGCACGTTCGGCGCGACCACCGTGACCGAACTGGTCTTGGTGTTGGTGGCGCCGACGTTGTCGGTGACGGTCAGCGTGACGGTGTAGGTACCGCCCGCGGCGTAGGTCTTGCTGGGATTGGTGGCGGTGGAGGTGGAGCCGTCGCCGAAATTCCAACTGCGCGAGGCGATGGTGCCGTCGCTGTCGGTGGAGGTATCGGTGAAATTCGCCGTCAAACCGCTGGTGGTGAAGGTGAAGTTCGCGGTCGGCGGAACGTTCGGCGGTGCGGTGCCGGTGAAGTTCTGCCCGGTCACGTTCGCATCGGCGATGGTGACGCTGCGCGAAGGCGGCGAGAAGGTGTAAGCGCCCAGCGAAGGCGTCAACGTGTACGCGCCGTTGGTCAAACCCGTCAGCGTGTAGGCGCCGCTCGAGTTCGTGGTGGTGCTGTTGCTGCCGGTGCTGACGGTCACGCCGCCGATGCCTGCGCCCGCAGCGGTGGTCACCGTGCCGGACACCGAATACGTGGTGATGCCGCTGCACGCGGAGAACTTCACGTCTTGGATGCGGGTCTGCCAACCGCCGGTGGGACGGTACATACCGACGAACCAGAACGTGCAGTCGTCCACCGGATCGACCGTCATCTGGTAGTAGTCGCCCCAGCGGCCGGAAGTTTCGGCGGCGGCGCCGATGGCGACTTCGTTTTCGCCCAACGACATCACGCCCGCGGGATCGGCGGCGGTGCGTCCGGTGTAGCCGAGCGTGGCGAACTTGGTCGGCGCCGAGGTCTTGGTGACGTTATAGGCCATCGCCATGTTGCCGAACTTGTCCATCGCGATGGTGCCCATCAGATGATGGGTTTCGGCATCGCCGGGACTGAAGGTGCCTTCCTGGAACAGCGTCCAATCGCCGCCGCCGGTTCTGCGCAGTTCGAACCAACGTACGGCGGAATCGACGACAGTGCCGGTGCGCGCGGGGTTTTGATTGGTCGCGAGCGTGCCGACGATCGTTTCGTGCGTGCCCATGTTGCGATAGATCAGCTGATTGAGCAGCGCTTCGCGGATCGGGTCCAGACGCGAGGTCGAGCCCGGCTGCGGCACGGTGGCGAACGTCGAGTAGTTACGGAACCAACTGTTGAACTCGGTGATGTCGATGCGCGGCAGCGTGGTGACGCCGCTATTGGCCGGCGTGTTCCAATCGATGTTGACTTCGTACAAGTCGAGGAAGTCTTTCGTGCCGTCGGCGCTGGCGCCCGCATGCGCTTCGTCGTCGTTGTGACGGGCGACGAGTTGCTTACGGCCGGCCGGCGCCGCGTTGGTGCCGTAGAACGTGGACGGCGTGACCATCTGGAAGCCGTAACCGGCGAGGCTCGGAATGCTGGCGAAGCGCTGCGCGGGACGCGCGGTGGCGCCGTTGAGCATGTTGGCGCGGTCGAACGCGTAAAGCGTCTGCTGCGCGCCGCCTTCGTTATCGCCGCACACGTAAGCGTCGTTCCAGACGCCGCAATGCGGATAGTCGGGAAGCGTCGGCGTCGCGTAGTTGTAGGCCCACCAACCGCCGGTCACGGGATCCGACGTTTTCGACACGTAGGTGCAGAGGTTCGAGTTATCCAACGCAAGCAGGAACCAACGGCCGGCTTGGCGATCGTAGAGCACGATCGGGTCGCCGCCGTCGCTGGCGCATGGGGTGCCGGCCGGCGCGAGCGAACCGAAGGTGATCGGTCCGGCCACCAATGCGCCCGCTTTGTTGTAAACGTTGAAATACGTGCCGGATGCGGCGTTGACGGCGTAAACGACATGGTTGGCGCCGACTTCGACCACCGGGTCGCCGGGGCTCACACCGGTATTGGGATTATTGATGCTGACGCGTTTACGCATGGCGGCTTTGGCGCGCGCGGCGAGACGCGGATTCTCGCTCCACAGATTCTGCACTTCAGGCAAGCGATCCGGTGCGGTCGGGCGATTCGCCGGCGTGTGCGGAAGCTTGGCGCCGATCGGGAAATATTGGCGTCGATGCGCTTCGCGAATGGGCATGCCGGGCTGCCAGGGTTTGGCTTTGGGCATGTTCCGCAGGTCGACTTTGATGTTGTACGGCGTGACGGGCTGACCGACGGTCACGGCGCCGGCACGACGGGCGACGTTGCGTTCCGCGGGTTCGGCGCGCGGCGGTGCCGCGAGCGCGATGCAGGGCATCAGCAGCAGAAGCGCAAGTCGCTTCGCCGATGCTTTTATCTTTCGCAATTCCATAATGGTCTCCTTGGGCGACGCCCCATTCGAATCGTCGGTGCGTTGGGGCATAGCGCGGACACTCGCGGGCGCTCGCACCGACTGAAATCAGTTCGTCTAACGGCATCTCACCATCGAGCCTGTCGCTCGAGTGGCGCCCCCTGGGCCGAATCGACGGCCCCACCATAGGCCTCGGGCAGCGGCGGGTCAATCGAAGTCCGGCATGCGGTCAGGCGTGACCCGGCCGGCGACGACGCCCTACCGCCGCAACGTTGGATCGCACCGTCGAATCGGCGGCGATGCGCGCGGCACGCTCGGCGACGCCGCACGCCGCCGTCTCGATTTCGAAAGCGATCGAAGAACGAAGCTCGATGGGTATGCAACGCGCCAAGAAATCGAGTGCCGCAACGAAAGAACCCCAGCTTTCGCCGGGGTTCTTCGATTCTTGAAGACGCTCGGAGCCTTGCTCCGCGCATGCCATCGATCAGAACGTCACGCTCCAGCTATTGATGTAACCGACGTCGCCGCCGGCTTGGTCGGCCACGCGGAGGTTCCACGTGCCGTTCAACGCTTCGCTCGACAGATTCACGTTGTAGGTCGTGTTGATGTTGTCGGTGCCGGCACCCGTACGGTTATGCAGGGTGTACGCGGTGCCGTCGGGCGCCACCAAACTCACCACCAAGTCGCCGATGTAGGTGTGAACGATGTTCACCGCCACCGGGGTGCTGGTTTGACCGTTGCCGGTACGCCCGGACACCACGATCGGGCTGTTCACCGTGGTGTTGTCGCTGATGGTGAAATCCGCGGTGTTGGTGTAGGTCTGGCCGGTCGGCGGCGGCGGCGTGCTGCCGAACAACGAATACAGAAGACGGTTCGGCGAACCGGTGCGCGCATCGGTCACTTTGTTCGGCGTGGTGTTGTTGATGATGGCCGTGTTGACCTGCGCGGGCGTCGCCGTCGGATTCACGGCCAGATACAACGCCGCGACGCCGGCCACATGCGGCGCAGCCATCGAGGTGCCGCTCTTCGTCGAAGTGGACGATGTGTTGGTGATACCGGCGGAGACGATGTTGGTGCCCGGCGCGAAGAGATCCAAGCAGGAGCCCCAACTGGACGATTGCGTGCTGGTCCACACCGAACGCGCGTCGTTCGTGCCGGTGGCGCCGACGGTGAGCGCGTTCGGAACGCGCGCGGGCGAACTGGTGCAGGCGTCGGTGCCGGAATTGCCCGCGGCGACGACGGCGACCACACCGGCGGCGATCAGATTGTTGACGGCGGTGTCGGTGGCGGTGGACACCGGGCCGCCGAGACTCATATTGGCCACGGCGGGTTTGACGTGATTGGCGGTGACCCAGTTGATTCCGGCGATGATGTCGGAGTTCGAGCCAGTGCTGCCGCAACCGAAGACACGCACGGGATGGATGGTCGCGCCTTTGGCGACGCCGTAGGTCGTGCCGCCGACGGTACCGGCGACGTGCGTGCCGTGACCGTTACAGTCGCTGGTGCCGCGACCGTCGTCGGCGATGGCGCGAAAGCCGTTGCCCATGCGGCCGGTGAACTGGGTATGGCCGGTCAACACGCCGGTGTCGACGATATACGCATGGACGCCGGCAGCGGTGGTGTCGTAGGTATAGCTGCCGCTCAACGGAAGATTGCGCTGATCGATGCGATCGATGCCCCACGTGGCGCCGGTCTGCGTGGCGCTGAGCGTGACGATGCCGTCCTCTTCGACGTAGGCGACGTTCGGATCGGCGAGCAGCTTGGCGAGCGACTCATCGTCGGCGACGGCGACGAACCCGCGAAGGGCGTGCTCGAAACTCTTTTTGACGCGGGCGCGGTGGCGGGTCGCCATATCGTTGGCGACGACCGAAACGCGGGCAGTGCTGCTGCGTTCGGTTGCGAGACTGGCGGCGCCGTCCTTCAAGACGACGATGTATTGTCCGCGGATCGGGTTTTTCACGGTGCGCAATTCGGCGGACATCGCCGGCAGAGCGGCGAGAACGAGAGAGACGCCGATCGCGGCGGACAACGTTGAGACTCTACGATTCACAGTCACTTTTCCTTATGGATAGGATGGCGGCGGAGGATGGTTCGGTGGATGTAGTGAGCGCATTTCGCACGGCGACGACGGTTGCGTTGCCGATCGCTTTCGCTCGATTTCCTTCCGATCGATGCGCTTCGTACCCGTCGTCGCGCCCCTCGGCGACGTCGCGCATGCATCATCGGTACATGGCGGCCCTGATGAATGTCGAAAAACGCGCATCGTTGGCGTCTTTCGAATCAGCCGTCCTTGACTGCATTCGCGAGCGGCCTATGGACAGCCCGCGAAGCCATAGACGCAAACTATTCGACTTCGCCGCACCGATCAAGCCGCATCGCAACATGCGCGAATCGTCATTCGTGCCGAAAAAAACGCGACGTATGCACGCTCGCACCGTATCCGCGTCGAACAGCGCGACACCGTCGCCGGCATCGTCGTAACGGCGCAAAAGACCCTATTTTTTCGCGCTTTTCTCGACATCGCGATGCGTCGACAACAGCGACGCGATGATCTCGGTGCGTACGAACACCGCATTGACGCTGCGCGAAATCAACGCGTTCGATCGCCTAACGCATCCTGGACGCCAAAAAGAAACCCCGGCTTTCGCCGGGGTTTCGTTATTCCGAAATGTCATATCGACAGATCAGAAGGTGAGGCTCCAGCTATTGAGCGTGCCGGTATCGCCCGAGGCCGCATCCTGCACGCGGAGAGTCCACGTGCCGTTCAGGGCTTCGGTCGAAAGGTTGACGCTGAAGGTCTGGACGATGTTGTCGGCGCTGCCGCCCGTGCGGTTGTGCAGCACATACGGCGAACCATCCGGCGCCAGCAGCGTCACCACGAGGTCGCCCTTGTAGGTGTGCGTGATGTTCACCGCGACCGGTGTGGTGGCCGAGGCGTTGCCGGTCCGGCCGCTCACCGTGATGGTGCTGTTGATGGTGCTGTTGTCCGCGATGGCTTGCGGCGTGGTGTTGCTGTACGTCTGCGTACCGCCGCCACCGCCGGTCGTGTAGTTACCGACCAGGCTGACGCCGGAGAAGGTCGAATACGCCTTCACGCGCACGTAGTACGTACCGGCCGACGGCGCCGCGAACGTGCAGGTCTCGGCGTTGCCGCCGAGGAACGGACGGCAGTCGTATACCGTATCCGTCGGCGCGGAACCGAACTTCACGTACATATCAGCATCGCCCGTACCGCCGGACAGCGTGAACGTCAGATTGGTCGAGCCCGCGGGCACCACCATCGTGTAGTTCAGCGAGTTGCCCGTGGTCGCGGTCAGACCCGTCACCGGCACGCCCTTGGTCAGGGTGGAGCCGCCGGTCGAGGACGTGGTGGCCGTCGCGGTGGCCGAATAACCGCCGTTGTTGCCAGCAACGTCGTACGCACGCACGCGATAGCTGTAGCTGGTGGCCGCGGTCAGAGCGGTGTTCGAGTACGTGGTCGTGGTGCTGGTGGCGATCTGCGCGAACGCGGTGCAGCCGGCGCCCGAGCAACGCTCGATCTTGTAACCCGCAAGACCCGAACCGCCGGTGTCCGTCGCCGCCGCCCAGCTCAGATTGATCTGGCTGCTGCTGGCTGCGGTGGCGGTGAGGCCGCTCACGGTGCTCGGCGGCGTGGTGTCGGCCACGGCCGTACCGGTGAAGTTCTGGCCGGTGACGTTCGCGCCGCTGACGGTGACGCTGAGGCTGCCCGGCGAGAAGTTGTAACCGCTCAGCGACGGCGTCAACGTGTAGGTGCCGTTGGCTACGCCCGAAAGCGTGTAAGCGCCGCTGGCATTGGTGGTCGCGCTGGTGACGCCATTGCTGACGATAACGCCATTGATGCCGGCGCCGCCCGAGGTGGCGATGGTGCCGGAGACCGAGAACGTCGGCGTACCGCCGCAGGCCGGGAACTTGAAGTCCTGGATGCGGGTTTGCCAGCTACCGGCGGGGCGGTACATGCCCACGAACCAGAAGGTGCAGTCGTCCACCGGGTCCACGGTCGTCTGGTAGTAGTCGCCCCAGCGGCCGGAGGTTTCGGCGGCGCCGCCGATGGCGACTTCGTTTTCGCCCAACGACATCACGCCCGCGGCATCGGCCGCAGTACGGCCGGTGTAGCCCAAGGTCGCGAACTTGGTGGTCGCGGTGGTCTTGGTGACGTTGTAAGCCAGCAGCATGTTGCCGAACTTATCTTGCGCCGCGCTGCCCATCAGGTGATGGGTGTTGGTGTCGCCCGGGCTGAAGGTGCCTTCCTGATGCAAGGCCCAGTTACCGGTGCCGACGCGACGCAGCTCGAACCAACGCACGCCGGAATCGACGACCGTACCGGTGCGCGCCGAGTTCTGGTTGGTCGCCAAGGTGCCGACGACCGACTCGTACGAACCGAAGTTGCGGTACGTCAACTGGTTCAGCAGCACTTCGCGGATCGGGTCGAGCTTGGAGGTCGAACCCGGCTGCGGCACGGTGGCGAACGTCGAGTAGTTGGTGAACCAACTGTTGAACTCGGTGATCGCGACGCGCGGCAGCGTGGCGATGTTGCTGTTGGCCGGCGTGGTCCAATCGAGGTTCAACTCGAACAGCTCGATGAAGTCCTGGCTGGCGTTGGCGCTGGCGCCGTCGTGCGCTTCGTCGTCGCGGTGGCGAGCGATGAGCTGCTTGCGACCGGCCGGCGCGGCGGTGGTGCCGTAGAACGTCGACGGCGTCAGAATCTGGAAGCCGTAACCCGGCAACTTATTGACGGTCGCGAAACGCTGCGCAGGACGCGCGGTGGCGCCGTTGAGCATGTTGGCGCGGTCGAACGCGTACAACGTGACTTGCGCGTTGCCTTCGTTCGAGGCGCAGACGTAAGCGTCGTTCCACACGCCGCAATGCGGGTAGTCCGGCAGGGTCGGCGTGGAATAGCCGTAGAACCACCAGCCACCGGTCACCGGGTCGGAGGTCTTCGACACGAAGGTACAAACGCCCGTGTCGTCCATGGTCAGCATGAACCAACGGCCGGCTTGACGATCGTAATGGACCAGCGGATCGCCGCGGTCGGCGGTGCACGAGTTACCGGCGGGCGCCAACGAACCGAAGTTGGTCGGGCCGGCCAGCAGCGTGCCGGCCTTGTTGTAGATCCTGAACGTGGTGCTGGTGCCGTTGACCGCGTAGATCACGTGGTTGGCGCCGACTTCGACCACCGGGTCGCCGGGGCTCACGCCGGTGTTCGGGTTGTTGATGCTGACGCGGCTGCGAACGCCGGTTTTAGCGCGCACGGCTTTACCGGCGGCGCTTTCGTCCCACGCCTTCTGCCGCAACGGCAGACGGTCTTCGGCGGTCGGACGATTGGCCGGGGTGTGCGGCAATTTGGCGCCGATCGGGCGATACACGCGGCGATGCGCCTCGCGAATCGGCATGCCCGGTTGCCACGGCTTGGCCTTCGGCAGCGTGCGCAGATCGACGTTGATGCTGTGCGGCGTCACCGGCGAACCGACTTGCGTGCCGCGAGCGACCGTACCGCGGTCCCCTTCTTGACTATTTCGCGGCGGTGCCGCGATTGCAACGCAGGGCAGGAGCAGCGTCACTGCTGCAACCTTCAGCGCCCTGGAAAATGTTCCTGGTTTCATTACTCGACCCTCAACAGGTTGATGTGGACACGACGAAGCGGCGTTCGCGAAGAACTCAGCGACGCGTGCGCGCCGCCGCCCGTTTCGTTCGTGCATTTCGACATCGCTCACACGCGCGGCGCCCATTGCCCCTAGCGCCACGCCACCTCACGCACTGCCCCTCAGTGCGCCCTCGAACGCGAAGGTTCGACTCGATACGATCGGCCGTTATTCGGCGTCGCCTTCGTCGTCTTCCGCATTCGAGAAAACCGCACGCCGCCATAGCTGCAGATTGCCGCGTAGGCTCTCCACCGCGACGACGGCATTGCTTTCGCCGGCCTGCGGCGCGCCCACGACGGCGCGCGCTCGCTTGCTGGGTTCTTCGCGATCGCGGTGCTCGACCGTGATCGAATAATCGGTGGCGATCGTGCCCGACGTGGACATCGCCACCTCGGCGTTCAACCCATCGAGAACGCCGAGGACAATGTCGCCGGTGCGGGTCGCCAAACGCTGCCGCGAACCGGCGCGCGCGCCTTCGTTCAACGAGATGCGAATGCGGCCTTCGAGGGTTTCCGCTTGAATCGCGCCGTCGGTGCCGCGCGCGGTGATATTGCCGGTTTGAGAGCCGTAATCCAGGTCCGACTTCAACCCGCGGCTTTCGATGCCGCCGTCCACGGTGCGGACTTTCAACGGATGTTTTTCGGGCACGTACAGCACCAAGTCGATGCGCTGGCCTTCAGCGCGCACGCCGCCGCCGGGTAAGGCGGTGGTGATCACGAAAGTCCCATTCTGCGGGCCCGGCGCGAACACGAAGCGCGCCGCGTCTTTGGGCTGCTGGATCGTCGCGCGGATATCGAGCGTGTGTTCGTAGCCGCCGAAACGCAGGAACACGCTACCGTGCGGGTTATCGACATCGATGGCCTGACCCGGCTTCAATTTGAAGCTCAAATCGCGGCGTTCCGGTTCGTCGAACGTGGGCGTCGGCTCTTCCTGCACGGCGGCCGATCCGCCGCTCGTCGGCTCAGCGGCGGCTTGCGCGGCGGCGGGCGCATTTTCCTGCGCTGCAGCATGCGTCGGCGCCATGGTCGCCATCAGCGTCAACGCGACGCAAAGGCCGAACGCGGCGCGGTCGATCGAACGAGGACGCAGCGGGTCGATTCGCGAAAACGCGGCACCCGAAGCGCGGGACATGACGTTGGCATCGCTAAAGAAGCCGAGAAACATGCGATATCAAAACCTATAGTCGAGAGAGACGATGACATTTCGGCCGGGTTCGTCCAGCCCTGATCCGTGTTCGCGGTACCGTTTGTCGGCTAGATTCTCCGCCCGTACCGCGATCCCCAAGCGGTCGAATATACGCCAATCCGCGCGCAGATTGAGCGTCGCCCAGCCGGCGGTGCCGTTGGGGTTGATGCGGGGGTCCACGGCGTCGCGCGGGCTCAGCCGATCCTGCGCCGTGGCGTACAGCGTGTAGGCCTCCAAACCGATGCGAGCGTTCGGCCGCCAACGGGCGCCGAGCTTGCCGTACAGCGGCGGAATGCGGTCGGCGGCGAACTCCAGGCCTTCGGAACGCTCGTCGCCGCGGGTGTAGGTGGCGGTGGCGTAGAGTTCGAGATCCGGTTCGGGCAGGCGATAGCGCACGCCGGCCTCGATGCCCCACAGGTCTTGCCGCGTGACGTTGCGGTTCTGCACGACCAGCGCGCCGTCGCGGACGTCGCCGGTCAGCACGCTGGTGATCTTGTCCTGGTAGCGGGAACGGAACGCGATCAACTCGCCGCTCATACGGTCGCTGCCGTATTTCAAACCGATGTCGAAGCTGGTCACCGTTTCCGGTTTGAGATTCGGGTTCGGTTCGCTGTAGCGATTGCCCGGGCGCGGACCGAAAATGCCGAGATCGAAGATATTCGGTGCGCGAAAGCCGCGGCCGAGATTGGCGATCAATCGCAGCGGTTCGGTCAATTCGATGCTCAGACCCGCATTGCCGGTGAGGTCGTCCGCGTCCAAGCGCACGCCCAGCGTGATGCCGTCGGTGGGAATCTCGACATCGAACCGGGTGTAACGCAGACCGGCGTTGAGATCGAAGCGACCGACGCGCCAATCGTCGGCGACGTACAGCGCGAGGCTCTTCATCCAAGCATCGTCGGGGAAGCGCGGCGCGCGCACGCTGGTCGCGCCGGTGTTGATATTGGTGCGCGTGCGCGAGGAATCGACGGTATCGCGGTACGCCTCGACGCCATAGCTCAGATGATGGCGTTCGCCGATCTGCTTGCCGAACTGACCGACGAAACCGGTCGTGGTATCGCGATTGCGTTCGCGCTCGAGATTCGGCGTGCCGAAGGCGCGCGTGCGTCGATCGTCGACGATGATCTGACGCCCGACCCGCAGCTCGCCGCTGTCGAACAGTGCGTTCGCGGCATCGATGCGCCACAGCAATTGCGCGAAACGGCGTTGCTGCGGCTCGAAAAAGAACACGGCGTTTTCTGGATTGGTCTGACCGAAGCCCGGCACCAACGCATCGTGACGCGGCGTGCGCGGTTGCTCGGCGTATTGCACGGAGAATACGAATTCGTGGCCTTCCGCGGGTTTCGCGCCGACCTTGAAATCGCCGCTGCGCGCGGTCAGGCCCGACTGCGGACGCACATCGCCGCCGCCCACGCGCAGATCGTTCACTTCCTGCGAGGTGGCGCCGAGCGAGAACGCGACGCGCGCGCTGCCGCCGGCCACTTCGGCGCGACCGATCAACGAATCGTCGGCGCTGGCGGCGATGGCGCGCAGGCCGCCGCTCCAATCCCAGCCCGCATCGGAATACCGCAACGCGGGCGTCAGCATCTGCACCACGCCGCCCATCGCGTCGCCGCCGTAGAGCGTGCTGGACGGGCCGCGCACCACTTCGATGCGATCCAGACTCTGGCCATCGACGAGCGCGATGTATTGGTTCGGGGCATTGCGGAAGATGGCGTTGTTGAGGCGGAAGCCGTCGACCAAATGCAAGACTTCAGACCCTTTCAAACCGCGCACGATCACCACGCCCTGCCCCGGCGTGGTTTGCTGCACGAAGGTGCCGACTTCGCCGTGCAACGCATCCATCGGCGTCTGCATCGCGGCTTCGGCCAATTCGGCGCGGGTGACGATCGTCGTCGCCGCGGCCACTTCCAAAGACGATTCCGGGCGTTTGGTCGCGGTGACTTGAATCGTATCCAGCGTATGCGCCTCGGCGCAGCCGGGCGCATCGGTCGCGCAAGATCGGTCGGTATCGCCCTCCGCGCGCGACTGCGCGGAAACGGCGTGGGACATCAGCGCGCTAGAAACCGCCAGCGCGAGTAAAGCGACAGAGCTGCGACGCATGCGAAGCCTTTGTGAATGGGGGAGCGGGAAGCAAGCACAAGAAGGATCGGCTTAGGGCCTGTGAAGGCGGTTCGGGTGCGTTGCGTGAACAGACCTAAGAAGCCGACCCTGAAGTCTAAGCCAAAAAAGAAATCCCCTCCCGCCTTCCGGCGGGGAGGGGACACTCGTCACGAATCGACCCGTAACGATCAGAACGTCACGCTCCAGCTATTGATATAGCCGGTGTCGCCGGTCGCGGCATCCTGCGCACGCAACTTCCACGTGCCGTTCAAGGCTTCGGTCGACAGGTTCAACGTCACCGTCTTGTTGATGTTGTCGGCGCTGCCGCCCGTGCGGTTGTGGATGTTGTACAGCGAACCGTCCGGCGCTACCAAGTCCACCTTCAGGTCGCCCTGGTAGGTGTGGACGATGGCGACCGTCACCGACGCATTCGTCGGCGCATTGCCCGTACGACCGCTCACCACGATCGGGCTTTCCACCGTCGTGTTGTCGCCGATCGCCACGTCCGTGCCGTTCGTGTACGTCTGCGTCGTACCGCCGCCACCGCCGGTCGTGTAGCTGCCGGTCAGGCTCAAGCCCGAGAACGCGGAATATCCGCGCACCAGCACGTGATACGTGCCGGCTTGCGCAGTGGCGATAACGCAGGTTTCGGCGTTGGTGCCGCCGTTCGAGCGACAGTCGTAAGTCGTGGTCGTCGGCGCCGTACCGAACCTCGCGTACAGATCGGCATCGCCGGTGCCGCCCGAGGTGACGAATCGCAGATTCGTGGCGCCAGCCGGGACCGACATCGTATAGCGCAGTTCCGCATTCGCAGCGCCCGACAAGCCGGTCACCGGTACACCATTGCTGAGCGTCGTACCGCCGGCCGACGCGACCGTCACCGCGCTGGACTTCGTGTGGGTGGCGCCGAGATTGTCGGTCACGGTCAACGCGACCGTGTACGTGCCGCCCGCGCCGTAGGTTTTGCTCGGATTGGCCACGGTCGATGTGGTGCCGTCGCCGAAATTCCAACTGCGCGACGCGATGCTGCCGTCGCTATCGGTGGAGGTGTCGGTGAAGGTGGCGGTCAAACCGCTGGTGGCGAAAGTAAAGTTCGCGACCGGCGGAATGTTGCCGCCACCGCCGCCCGTGCTGGTCTTCGCCGCTTCGCCCAAAAACGCTAAGCCGAGTTTCGCGAACTTCGCGCTGTTGGCCGCCGAGTTGCTCATATTCGCCAGCGTATCGCCTGCCGAATGGATATTCGAAAAATAACTTGTGGCGCCGCCCTCGAACATCATCGCCGACGGATAACCGGCGCTGGTCCACGACGCATGGTCCGAACAGCCGTAACCGCAAGTGTAGGTGCCCCGGGTCAAGCCGAGCGGCGCCAGATACGTGTCGAACAAACCGGTCAGGAAGGCTTGGACATCCGCGTTGGAATAGTCGGTGACCAAGCGCATGTCGGTGCCCGTCGCCGGCTTGTAGTTGGTCATGTCGAGCTGCATCACGGCGACGACGTTCGTCCCCGCCGTGCGGAACGATTGCGCGATCGCATTCGAGCCGCGCAGACCGACCTCTTCCGCCGCATAGCCCATGAACTTGACCGTGCGTTTCGGCTTCCAACCGCTGGCCAGCGCCACGCGCAGCACTTCGGTCAGCGTGGCGATGCCGGACGCATCGTCGTCGGCGCCGGGCGCGACTTGGGTGGTGCTGCCGCCGCCGCTGGTGTTGATCGAATCCAAGTGCGCGCCGAGCACGACCACTTCGCCGGGCAATTCGTTGCCTCGGATCGTCAAAATCACCGAAGGCTGCGTCGAACACGTGCTGCAGGCGGTGAACAGCTCAGACGTCACGTCAGTACGGCTACCGGCGAGACCTTGCCAGGTCGTGCGGATCCATTCGGCGGAGGTTCGGCCGGTGGTGCTGGTGTAATAGCGGTTCTGATACGACGACAGCGTCGAAATCGTGTTGTAGATGTTCGTCGCGGAGGTTTGCGGCAGCCACGGATTGACCGTCGTCTGATTGTCGATGGTGTACGCCGCGAGCAACGATTTACGCACGATCTGCGCCGCGCGATCCGCGCGAACGAAGGCATCGGCTTCGGCGCGGGTAGCGAAGGCGAAGAAACCGCCGCAGCGCAATTGTTTTTGATGGATGCGCGAACTCACCGCGCCCAAATGCTGTGCATTGGTTTGCGCGACCACCAAGGCGGTACCGACGCTGTCGAACGTGGGCGACGCATCGACCGCGAGGTCCTGCATCAGCGGGTAAGTGTCGCGGGATGTGACGATGTAGACGGGCGCCGTGGAATCGCGCGCCAAGCGCATGGACGCGAGCGCGGCGTCGGCTTCGGTGCGGGCGTGATCGCCGGTCGCCGGGCGCGAAGCGCTTTGCGCCCAAGCGGAGGTCGTGAGACCCGCGCACAACAACACCAACAGACCGCGTAGATGTTTCGGATTCATATCTCTGCTCCTTGAGGATGATGAAACGCATTGAGCGGCATTTCGTCGCGCCCCCCGCGCACCGCTTGCCGATGGAATAAAGAAGCCCCGGCGATGCCGGGGCTTCGTATCGCGACATCAAATTCAGATCGCAAGGATCAGAACGTGACGCTCCAGCTGTCGATGCGGCCGATGTCGCCGCCGGCCAAATCCGCCACGCGCAGTTTCCACGTGCCGTTCAAGGCTTCGGTCGACAGGTTCAACGTCACCGTCTTGTTGATGTTGTCGGCGCTGCCGCCCGTGCGGTTGTGGATGTTGTACAGCGAACCGTCCGGCGCTACCAAGTCCACCTTCAGGTCGCCCTGGTAGGTGTGGACGATGGCGACCGTCACCGACGCGTTCGTCGGCGCATTGCCCGTACGACCGCTCACCACGATCGGGCTTTCCACCGTCGTGTTGTCGCTGATCGCCACGTCCGTGCCGTTGGTGTACGTCTGCGTACCGCCGCCACCGCCGCCGGTCGTGTAGTTACCGAGCAAGCTCACGCCGGAGAAGGTCGAGTAGGCCTTCACGCGCACGTAGTAGGTACCGGCCGACGGCGCCGCGAACGTGCAGGTTTCGGCGTTGCCGCCGAGGTACGGACGGCAGTCGTAGACCGTGTCGGTCGGCGCAGCGCCGAACTTCACGTACATATCGGCATCGCCCGTACCGCCGGACAGCGTGAACGTCAGGTTGGTGGCGCCCGCGGGCACGACCAAGCTGTAGTTCAGCGAATTACCGGTGGTCGCGGTCAAACCGGTGACCGCAACGCCCTTGGTCAGCGGGGTGGTGACCGGCGGAGGCGTGGTGCCGCCGCAGCTCACGCCGACCGCGGTGAACGCCGCGGTGACGTTGGCGACCGTGTAGCCCAGATCGGTCGCGGCCGTCTGCACGCCGCAGGCGCCTTGGTTGAAGTCCGTGCTCGCCGTCCAGTACAGATCGTTCGCGCGGGCGAACACCTGGAACGCCTTCTGCGTGTTCCAGCCGGCGGTCGTCGCCAAGGTGTAGAACGCCTTGTTGTACACGCCGGACGAGTAATGCACATCCATACCGGCCGTGTAGTTCGCGGCGTTACCGATCGAACGGCCGTCCTGCGGCGGGTTCGCCATGTAACGCAGCGCGCCGTTGGCCTTGAAGATGTCCGAGCCGACCAGGAAGTCGTTCGTGCCCTTGTTGAAATACTCGGCCGCTTCGCCCGCGATATCCGAATACGCTTCGTTGATACCGCCCGACTGGCCCGAGTAGGTCAGGTTCGAGTTCTGCGAGGTGTAGCCGTGCGAGACTTCATGCGACGCCACGTCGAGGCTGACCAGCGGATAGAACGTGGTGGCGCCGTCGCCGAACGTCATCGCCGAGCCGTCCCAGAACGCATTCTCGTAGTTGGTCGAGTAATGCACGCGCATCGTGAGCTGGAACGTCAACGGCGCTTGACCCATGTACGCCTGGTACATGTTGTAGATCACGCCGCCGAAGAAATGCGCGTCGTTCAACGGCGAGAACGCGCCGTTGATGGCCTTCACCGTGTTGCGCGGGCAGGCGTACGAGAACGCGGTGGTGCCGGTCGTGCCGCCGTTGAGGTTCACGGTCTTCACGTTCGTGTTGTTCATCGTACACGTCGTGCCCGACTGGGTGACGTCCATGAACCCGAAGTTGGTGCCGTACTCGTACTGACCGGTCTTAGCGTTGCCGCCAGGGCCCGTGCCGACCAACGCGTGCTGCAGGTTGTCCCATTGCGACAACACCGCGCCGCTGTCGGCATCGACCACGACCGTCGGACGCGTCGGCGCGCCGCCGGCCAGCGTGTCGGCGAAATAGGTCACGACATACGCGCGGTGCGCGCGGCCGTCGTCGCCGATGAAGACCATCAGGTCGGCTTTTTCGTTCGCGGTGCGCATGAAGCCGACATCGGTGCCCAGACCGGCCGACTTCGCGATGCGCAGCGCGCGCGCTTTGTTCAGGCGCACGGCGCGGCTCGGGATTTCCGAAGCGAGACCGGCGACTTTCTGACCGAACAGCGTGCGGACGTTGCCGGACGCGTCTTCGTTCACCACCACGTGCTCGCCGAAGATCGGCAGGCCGCGGAAGGTTTGCACGTAGCGATGGTTGCGAACGCCCAAGCTGTCCTTGCGATCGAGCAGCATCAAGCGCGACTCGCCATCCAGGCCCAGCGCTTGTTCGTGGCGGGTATGCGCCATCGCGGCGGTGCCGGAGGCCGCGATCGCGGCGTTGGCTTGTTTGACCACCGCGAGATTCTCGCGGTGCAGGTCGGTACGGCTGGCGGCGGCGGCGTTACCCGACGCGATCGCCAACGCGCCGACGGCCGTCAGCGCGCAAAACAGACGATTACGATTCACAGTGAAGCTCTCCCTGATGCGTTGTGCTTGTCGTATGCCGCCGAAGCGGCGCGAACCATGGCGGACGAAACGCGCGGACTCGAAAGAATCGTGCCCCCGATGCAACTCGTCCTTTCGCGAATCCGGTCATGGCGCCGTCCGTTCGAAACTGAACGGACGGCAAACGGACGCTAAGCGGAGTCGCCGCAACTCGTCAATAGATGACCCTCTGCGGCACCAGGTCTGTTGCGCAGATCGAAACGGTCGTTTCGAAAAAAGCGAACTTAGAGACCGACATCTCGATAAACAATACGGTTACCCCGTTTTTCGCATGGTACAGAACTCGATTTTGCTGCATCGCAACAAACCGCTGCGCGAATGTCTCGCGCTGTCGCCGTTGGCCGCGAACCACCAACACTGGCCTCTCAAGCATCGCGGTGTTCCGCACCGGACACGGACAAAAGCGGCCCGCGGCGCCCGCTCACCCTCGCCACAAGGAAGACCCAAGCGAACGGCTAAAGACCTTGACCAGGACGCGTAACTCGTTGATTTAAAATACGAATACCTGCTTAGCGGCCCGACTTTGTCGGCCGTAAACGCAAAAAAGGCTCCGGCAGTGAAGCCGGAGCCTTCCTGAAACTCGCGCCGCGACGAAGCCGTCGCGAAGCGGCTCGAGTCTACTTACGGCGTCCGCGTGGCCTTCAGGTTGACGCCCGAATACGCCCTGTAAGCGCGGACGTTGATGTAGTACACGCTGCCTGCCGTCGGGTTGTTGAACGTGCAGGTTTCGGCGTTGCCGCCCAGGTACGGACGGCAGGTGTAGGCCGTCGTCGTCGGCGCCGCGCCCAAACGGACGTAGAGATCGGCGTCGCCGGTACCGCCCGAGGTCGCCACCACCAGTTTCGTGGTGCCCGCGGGGATCGAGACCGTGTAGTTGGACGTGACGTTGCCGGCCGCAGCCGAAGGCAGATTGACGTTCAGCACGACCGTGCCGGTTCCGCCGCCGCCACCGCCGCAGCTCACGCCGACCGCCGTGAACGCCGCGGTGACGTTGGCGACCGTGTAGCCCAGATCGGTCGCGGCCGTCTGCACGCCGCAGGCGCCTTGGTTGAAGTCGGTGCTCGCCGTCCAGTACAGATCGTTCGCGCGGGCGAACACTTGGAACGCCTTCTGCGTGTTCCAGCCGGCGGTCGTCGCCAACGTGTAGAACGCCTTGTTGTACACGCCGGAGGAGTAATGCACGTCCATACCGGCCGTGTAGTTCGCGGCGTTACCGATCGAACGGCCGTCCTGCGGCGGGTTCGCCATGTAACGCAGCGCGCCGTTGGCCTTGAAGATGTCCGAGCCGACCAGGAAGTCGTTCGTGCCCTTCATGTAGTACTCGGCCGCTTCGCCGGCGATGTCCGAATACGCTTCGTTGATGCCGCCCGACTGGCCCGAGTAGGTCAGGTTCGAGTTCTGCGAGGTGAAGCCGTGCGAGACTTCGTGCGAGGCCACGTCGAGGCTGACCAGCGGATAGAACGTGGTGCCGCCGTCGCCGAAGGTCATCGCCGAACCGTCCCAGAACGCGTTCTGGTAGTTCGTCGAGTAATGCACGCGCATCGTGAGCTGGAAGGTCAGCGGCGGCTTGCCGATGTAGGCGTTGTACATGTTGTAGATCACGCCGCCGAAGAAATGCGCGTCGTTCAACGGCGAGAACGCGCCATTGATGGCCTTCACCGTGTTGCGCGGACAGGCGTACGAGAACGCAGTGGTGCCCGACGTGCCGCCGTTGAGGTTCACGGTCTTCACGTTCGCGTTGTTCATGGTGCAGGTGGCGCCGCTCTGCGTCACGTCGAGCTTGGCGAAGTTGGTGCCGTACTCGTATTGACCGGTCTTGGTGTTGCCGCCAGGGCCCGTGCCGACCAACGCGTGCTGCAAGTTGTCCCATTGTTTCAGCACGACGCCGCTGTCAGCGTCGACCACGACGGTGGGCATCGCGGGCGCGCCGCCGGCCAGCGTGTCGGCGAAGTAGCTGACGACATAGGCGCGATGCGCGCGGCCGTCGTCGCCGATGAAGACCATCAGATCGGCCTTTTCTTTAGAGGTCCGCATGAAACCGATGTCGGTACCCAAACCGGCCGACTTGGCGATGCGCAGCGCGCGCGTCTGATTCAAGCGCACGGCGCGATTCGGGATCTCGGACGCCAGACCGGCGACTTTCTGACCGAACAGCGTGCGGACGTTGCCGGACGCGTCTTCGTTCACCACCACGTGCTCGCCGAAGATCGGCAGGCCGCGGAAGGTTTGCACGTAGCGATGGTTGCGAACGCCGAGGCTGTCTTTGCGCGACATCAGTTGCAGCCGCGATTCCGCGTCCAGCCCGAGCGCACGCGCATGACGGGCATGAACGGTGTCGGCGATGCCGGCTTTCGCCATGGTCGCGTTCTCGCGGGCGATACCCGCGATGTCGGCACGATTGAGATCGGCGCGTTCGGCGGCGGAAGCGCCGGAAGCGATCAGCGCCAGCGTCGTCGCGACGGCCAACGTATTCGTTTGAAGATAACGTTTCACTGCTCTTTTCTCCCTGAAGCGAGTCTATGAAGGAAGCGACCGCGAATGCGGCGCCCTTTATTCGCTCATCGAGACTTCGAGCCATCCAAGGCTAGCGCAGCCGACAACGGTCTCCGTCCGTGAGCTCGGCCATCGCAGCACCCCTGTGCGACGACCCGCGCACACCTCACCAAAACATGCGCGCGCCGTCAATCGGAATTTGCGCATCCGCATCGAGGCGATGCATGCGTACCGGGAAAAACCATCCTCGCTTCCCGATTCCTCTGGACACCGATCACATTTGCGTCGCACGCGCATGCGGGATCGGAACCCTCGCGCATCGTGGCTGCTGCGCCACAGCAGCATCGCTGCGCGAGCGCATCCGGGGCGAAGGGTGCGTTTCGTTGTTTTCGACGACGCGGATCGCGATGGCGATCTGGCCGCTCGACGAGGCGCTGGAAGAAACGTTCGATGAGGCGCCGAGAAAGCGAGCGCGTCGCGTCAAAACATCCCGGTTTCGAGCCGCGCGACTTCGGACATCATGTCGCGCGTCCACGGCGGATCGAACACCAGTTCGACGTCCACCTCGGCGACGGTCGGAATCATCTCGAGTTTGCCGCGCACATCTTCGACCAAGGTCTCGCCCATGCCGCACGCCGGGGCGGTGAGGGTCATCCGAACCTCGACGCTGCGACGGCCGGCTTCTTCGGAGCGTACATCGGCGCCGTAAACCAGCCCCAGATCGACGATGTTGATCGGGATCTCCGGGTCGAAACAGGTCCGCAACTGCTTCCAGACCAGGGTTTCGACATCCTCGTCGCTGGCGCCTTCGGGCAGTTCGATCGGCGTCGGCGGCTCTTTGCCGATGGCATCCGCGTCCTTGCCGGCGATCCGCATCAGGTTGCCCTCGACGAACACCGTCCAACTGCCTCCGAGGGCCTGGGTGATGTAGCCCATGGTGCCCGCAGGCAAAGTCACCGCCTCGCCCTGGGGCACGAGGACGGCGTCGCAATCGCGTTCGAAACGCACGGGTTCGCTGCTACGGGAATACACGGGAGAGGGCGCGATCCGAAATCGCGACGACGGCAGTCGGGAGGGGACGTCATTGTACCGGAGCGGTTTCCTGCCATGTCCGTGAGTTATAAAGGCGGGATTCGCCGACCAGGCGATCCCGGATCGGGGGAGGTCCGGGATCGCGTCTTCAGACTCCTCATGGAGAGCGTTTTCATGACCCGACCCACACCCTCGCCGGCCCATTCGGCCGCGATTTCGGCGCGCCCGCTGCGCCGCGCCCGCCTGTCGCTGGCCCTCGCGATCGCGTCCGCGACCGCCTGGCCCGCTCTGGCTCAGGACGCCGCGCCGGACGGCGCCGCCGAACTGGACCGGATCACCGTGACCGCGCAGAAGCGCGAACAGCAGATCGAAGACGTGCCGATTTCGATCAACGCCTATTCCGGCGATTTCCTGCGCGCCCAGGGCATTCAGGATTACGGCGACCTGGGTTCGCTGGTGCCGGGGTTGGAAGTCCAGACGCAAAGCGTGAGCAATCCGAGCATCTCGATCCGCGGCATCACCGCCGACCTCGACGACCCGACCCAGGAGCCGCGCATTTCCGTGTTCCAGGACGGGGTGTCGATCAGCCGCTCGCGCGGCTCGTCGGTCGAAATGTTCGACCTGGAGCGCGTGGAAGTGCTGCGCGGCCCGCAAGGCACGTTGTTCGGCCGTGCCGCCGAAACCGGCGCGATCCATCTGATTCAGAACAAAGCGCGCAGCGGGCGCTCCGCCGGCTTCGAGTTGGGCCTGGGCAGCGACGATCAGCGCCGCTTCACCGGCTTCTACAACACCGACCTGAGCGACAACGTGCAGGGTCGCGTCGCGGCGTTCTACGAAACCCGCGACGGCTACGTCGAGAATCTCGACGGCGGCACGCTGCAGGGCAAAGACACCCGCGCCATTCGCGGCGCGCTGCACGTGGACATCGGCGGCAGCAGCGGCCTCGACGTGATCCTGAATTATCAGAAAGACTCGCCGCCCGGCACTGCGTTCCGCAGCCAAGTGATTCCGAACCTGCAGGGCAGCCTCGACCCGTACGTCGCCAATTCGCAGCGCGGCGACGCATTGGGCACCGACCGCGAGGTCTACGGCGTCACGGTGCTGGGCGATTTCAACCTCAACGACACGTGGACGCTCTCCACCATCACCGGCTGGCGTCGCTACGACGGCCTCGACAAATTCGATTCCGACGGTTCGCAAGCGGATTTGATCGAATTCGACGAAAACGCCTGGGGCCGGCAGTTCAGCCAGGAAGTGCGCTTCGATTTCGATAACGGCGGCAAATTCACCGGCTTCGTCGGCGCCTCGTATTTCGACGAGACCGCGAACCGCGACCTGCATTATCAAGCCGACGAGCGTCAGTTGTATGCGTTGTTGTCGCCGCAGATCAACACGAACACCTCGGCGCTGCTCGGCTCGGCCTTGGCGAACCTGTATTTCCCGGTGGTGCCGCCGCTCAACGTGAACGGAACGCCGAACACCTCGGTCGCCACGACCTGGTTGCCCGTGCCCGGCCTGGTGACGCCGACGCCGACCAATCCCGCCGGGTTCCTGCAGATTCCGCTCAACCCCGACCACCGCGAGACCTTCGGCAACGATGTGGACATCCGCGCGTTCGAGGTGTTCGCCGACGGTACCTGGCGCTTCAACGACCAGTGGTCGCTCACGCTGGGCCTGCGCGGCTCGCACGAAACCGTGGAATACGGCTATTTCGCCGCGCCGGGCAACGGTTCCAGCCTCGGCTTCCTGCTCTCCGCCCGCGGTGAGCCGGCCTGCGGCGCGCCGCCCTGCACCAACCTGCTGTTCCCGGCCACCGCCGGCCGGTTGAGCGACAGCGGCAGCTTCAATTCGTGGGTCGGCCGCGCCGTGTTGGGCTACAAAGTGGGCGATAACATCAACACCTACGCCAGCGTGTCGCGCGGCCGTCGTCCGAACATGATCAACGTCAGCGACCTCGGCTCGGACGAAGTCGAAGCCGAAATCGTGTGGAGCTACGAACTGGGCATGAAGGGTTCGGCCGGCGACGGTCGCTTCGTCTACGACCTGTCGTTGTTCTACTACGACTACAACAACTTCCAGGCCTCGGCGCAGAACGACACCCCGCCGCCGTTCTTCATCACCAAGAACGCCGGCAAGGCGCATGCGCTGGGCTTCGAAGCTTCGTTGTTCGGCCGCTTCAGCGACAACGTCGATGGTTGGCTCAATTACGGCTATATCGACGGCGGTTTCAACGCCTTCGACGACGACGGCGTGGCGCAGGAACTGGCCGGCAATCGCTTCCGTATGACGCCGAAGCAGTCGTTCTCGCTCGGCCTGGATTGGCGCATGCCGTTGGAGAACGGCGACACGCTGTACCTGCGCCCCAGCTACAACTGGCGCAGTCAAGTCTTCTTCGAAGACGACAACCAGCCGGGCATCGAGCAAGACGGCTACGGCTTGTTCAATCTGCGCGCCGGTTGGCGTTTCGCCGATCGTTGGGAAGTCGCGCTGTGGGGCAACAACCTCGCCAACAAGGAATACCTGACCGACGCCGGCAACACCGGCTTGCTGTTCGGCATTCCGACCGTGATTCCCGGTGCGGACCGCAGTTACGGCGTGACCTTGCGCGCGACGTTCTGATTCTCGCGCAGCGCACTCGACGCCCGGTCGCATCGCGGCCGGGCATCGTCGTTTGCGCATCGATCCTTCTTACGCGCCGATCGGTGCGCGCTCCCGCGCTAGCGCGCACCGCGCGAACGCGCCGCGATTCGACTACTCTGTTCGCATGTCCGTCACCGCCGCTTCTTCGCCCCTAGCGCGCCAGAGCCTCCTCGCTCCCGCATTCTTCGCCACGCTCGGCGTGCTCGGCATGACCGCGATTTGGGTGATCCTGGCGCTGATCCGCGACCGCCAATGCGCGTGGATGGCCGTCTTCGTCGCGGCCGACATCGCGCTCATGCTGCGCTTGGGCCGCACCGCGCCGGGCGCACGGCGCGCGACGATCGCGGTCGCGGCGACGCTCGTGACCATCGTCGCCGCGAATTGGTGCATCGCCTCCACGCAGATGGGGATAGCGTTGGGCTTCGGACTCGTCGATTCCGCGTTCCGCCTGGGCGGGCATTTGGCGTGGACGCTCACCGAACTCGCCAACAGCGGCGCGGCATGGCTGTGGTACGCCGTCGCGTTGCCGGTCGCCTATTGGCTGGGCAAGTAAACGACGACCGAACGATCAGAGCAGCGGCGGCGGCCGACCGGCAGCGGTCTCTTCCAACTGCTCGCGCGTGAGCGCATCCAGCGCTTCGTCGGGCACGAACCGCAAAGCGAGCCGTGCGAACGCCGGTAACCCGAGCGCGGTCACCGGCACCTTCGCGGTGGCGCCATCGGCTGCGCGCAGTCGAAAGTACAGCATCATCGTCGAGTAACGGACTTCGCGCACCTGCGACCACGCCAACGTGCGCCAGCGGCCCGACAGCGTGCGCGTCGAAACGCCCGACGGATCGACGCGAAGACGAACCAGCGCGAAGTCGCTCAACACCCAACACGACAGCCCCGCGAACAACAGGAACACCGCATCGGTCAGCGCGTGGCGCCACTCGGCGGCGTACGCGTGGGACCAGGCCAACGCGCCGAGGAACACGACCACGCCGATCGTGCCTGCGATGGCATACACCGGCGGCATGCGCAATATTCGGCTCTCTGAGGCATCGGGTCGACGGTCGCGCTGCATCGACACCCACCCCAACAGCACCGTGACCACGATGCCGCAAACGATCCATTGCGCCATCACTATCCAGAACAACCGCTCGTTCATCGCGAACTCCGTTCGAATCGCATCGCCGACCTCATGCATCGCTCGCGTCGTAATCGCACGCCATCAAGGCGCCGTTTCGGCGGCTTCGGCCTGTTTGCGATCGCGGTACGTTCGCCACTCGATCAGCGCGAACGCGAGCGACGTCATGTAATTGATGCCGATGGCCGACGCGACACCGCTGCTGGTGCCGCTATAAAACAAATCGTAGGCGTTCATCGAACCGACCGCGATGCCGCCGAAGACGACCGCGTACGAAATCGCGCTGCGCGCGGGCGACGGCGGCGCGTTGCACGAGAAAAACAGCACCAAACTGTAGATCACGATCACGATACCGAGCCGACGCTCCACCACCATATCTTGGCTGGTCTGCACGATGCCCCAGAGCGTGAGCGGAATTTGCGGCTCGAAAAACCAGATCAGCCCCATGATCAAATTGACGATGCCCACCAAAATCGCAGCCACTTTGAACATCGATGCTGACCCGAAAAATGATTGCGGCTATCGTAGCCGGAACGGAGCGCGCGTGCGGCGCCGAAGCGGCGAATCGATGGAGATTTGCGACAAGCGTCGATCGACGCAAGCCGACGCAGGCTTATGGGCTTGTTTAAAATCGTCGCGAGCGGCGGGGATTTCGCACTGCGCACAGCATGTTTCAAACAGGCGCTAAGGCTTGCGATTCCTGACCGCCTCCAGATTCTTGCGGATCGCGACCGTTTCCGGATGCTCGGCGCCGCGCGCGCGCTCCACCGTCGCCAACACGCGCACCAACAAGGCTTCGGCGCCATCGCGATCGCCCTGCGCCAGCCGCAGCATCGCGACATTGTTCATCGTGTACGCCGTGTCCAGATGATTCGGTCCGAGGTTTTTTTCGCGGATCGTCATGGCACGCCGCAGCAGGGCTTCGGTCTTCGCTAAATCGCCCTGCGCATGCGGCACCGCCGAATAATTGTTGAGCGTGAGCGCGACCAGCGGGTGATCCGGGCCGAGCGCTTTTTCGCGAATCGCCAGTGCGCGCGCATACAAGGCGTCGGCTTGCTCGAAATCGCGCGCCGCCAGACGAATCTCCGCGAGACTGGACAACGGGAACGCCAAATCCAGCCGATCGACGCCGTACAGCGCCTCGTCGATCGCGATGCCTCGTCGGAACAAGGGTTCCGCGTCCTGATTCCGGCCGGCCTTGCGCAGCGATTCGGCGAGATTATTGCCCGTCACCGCCACCGCTGCCGCATCTGGGCCGAACGCCTTCGTTTGAATCTTCAAGGCGCGGCGGAACATGGGTTCGGCCTTGCCGCGATCGCCGCGCAGGTCGTAGAGGAAGGCGAGATTCGCCAACGTCCCCGCCGTCGTCGGATCGTTCGGCCCCAAGGTCTTCTCGTAATTCGCCAGGGCCCGGGCATAGAGCGTTTCGGCGGCGGCGTAATCGCCGCGCGACTGCTGCACCAGGGCCAGATTGTTCAAGCTGGTGGAGGTGTCGGCGTGTTCGGGGCCGCCCACACGCTCGGCGGCGTCCAAGGCCGCGCGACCGGCGATGGCGGCCTCGTCGTACTTGCCTTGGCCGTAGAGTTCGATCGTGCGGCGATTGAGATCCGCCCAATCCGCCGCTGGCGTCGGCGTCGGCGTCTGCGCGCGCAGCGGCAATATCGTGACGATCAGTAGGGCCGAGGCGATGAAGAAGGCGCGGGCGCGGATCATGGGGGAAGCGCTCCAGATTTGACCGGGGGCGAGTATAGCGACGGCTCCGCGGAGTCGATCCCGCGCCTTCTGGGCGAGTCGTCCGCGATTCAGCCCGGGGCATGCGGCCATTTCGCTTCCGCCCACCTGGTCCGCACGGCAGCGCGCGGGACGCACAACGAACACATCGGATTTCTCTGGCCGATCGATGCTGTTTATTGCGTTTTGGGTTAACGTTCTGCAGCGGACAATGAAGGGGGCAGCGAATGAAGGGGGCAGCGTGCACCGCCCGCAGTGGCAGATCACAGGGGGCTTCGGCGACAGATTTCGTCGAAGCGATCGGAATACACGATGGAACAGGGGGAATGCACATGTCGGATTGGTTCGACGATGATGCCGCGCGTCCAGTCGCGAAGAAGCCCGCCCGGCCGGGTCACCCACAACATCAGACCTCGGATCGACGCCTACCCGGCGTGCCGGATCCGGCGCCGACGAACGATGTCGAGTGGGATTTCGGCGTACTGCCCAAGCCCGACGACGAGGGCGAGCGGATGGGTCGGCTGGTCGCCTCGTCGGACGACGACGAATCCGCGCGCGAATCCTCCGAGAACGAATTCGCCGAGGAAGCATCCGGCGAAGACGGCGAATCCGACAGCGAACACGGGGGCGACGAAGCCAGCGTCGAACTCAACCGCGACAAGTTCTACGACGGCATGCAAGGTGTGGGCAACGCCGTCGGCGCCGCCGGATGGGCGAGCGGTTCGCAGGTCGCGGGAGGCGTCGGCAAAGCGATCTCGGGCGGCGCATTCGTCGGCAAGAAAGTGGGAAAATTCCTCGATGCCGCCGCCGATCACGCCGACGATGCCGCGCATACGCGCCACCAGAACGGCGACATGAAGATCATCAACGACAAGAAAGACCAGCAGGCGCTGGACAAGATCAACGAAGGCCAAGGAAAGAACGATTCGCACGTCACGAAATGAAATCGCTTCCGCACGCGCGACGTTCATGCGCTTAAGGCGATCGCGATCGAACGCGCCGCCGGGCGGCGTGCCGCGAACGGCAGCACCGCAACACACGATGGAGCGGCGCGATGTCGGCACGGCTCGACTATCCGTCGTTTCCTTCGCTATCGGCGCAATCGACATTGCTGTCCAGAAAAAAACCGGACGGCATCGAGACTGCGGCTTCCAACGAACATGAGGCCAATGCCTCGACCGAACACGATAAGGATCGACATGCCGATTCGACAGAGCGAGAAACACGGCGGTAAACCGACGGCGCTTTGCATCAATTGCGAAGACGAAGTGCTGAACATGCCGAATGCGCGCTTCACGCTGCAGGCGGAAGCGGATGTCGGCGAGGTCGGAGAAGAAGGGGGATTCATCAACGTCGTCGTCGCGCATTGCAACTCCTGCGGATACACGGAGTTGTATCGTGAGGGCTATTTGTTCAAATTCGACAAGGGGGACGCATGACGCAAGTGATTTTAGGGCCGAACGAGACGGTCAAATTCCAGGCCTACTGCAAGTCAAAGCCAGCGGAAGACATGCTGTTCAGCGTTTATCTGCTGACGCTCACCACAAAACGCGTCTTCGCCGAAGACGAGTTGGGGACGTTGATCTTCAATTACTACATCAAAGACATCGACCGCGGCGAGATCGACAAGACGTTCTGGAAAGGCACTCGCGTCAAGTTAGTGCTGCGGAACGGCAACAACCATCTGTTCTGGGTCATGAAAGATTCGATCATGGAAGATGCGGCCACCAGCCAACGGCTCATCAACATGATCAATCAAGTGATCTTGGTGATGCGCAACCAACCGGCGCAGCCGGCGGCGGAATGAACCGTACGCTGTTCCCGAAGCCGCGATACCGCGCATCGCGGCGGGCCTTTACTTCGCGCCGAACCGTGAACCGGCGCGCGTTTCGCGATCTGTCCCCCTGCCTATACTCGTAGCGCAGGGGGCACGACATCAAGGAGCAGATCATGAAAACGTATCGGAAGCTGTTGGTCCCGTTCGCGCTGTTGTTGGCGGTCGCGTCGTCCGGCGTGGCCGCGTGGGATGGTTGTTGGTTCTGCGAGCAGCAATTCCGTCAGTGCGTACGCAGCGGCACGAATATCGATGCCTGCTGGGAACAGCGCGAAATATGCTACGCCATGAACGGCTGTATGCCTCTGGAGCCCTAATGGGCTGTTGAAACACGATCGTCCTGATCGTTTTTCAAGTCACGAGTCAGTCACATGCCCTGACTCGCTCGCGACGAATCAATCGCTCACGCGCTCGCTTCGTCGTCGCAGCCATCTCTGGCTGCGCTAGCGGGCTGTGTTTCAACGGCCTGCTAAGGCAGGGCCGCCGCCCGCACTACCGTGCATCCGGCGAAATTGTGCATCTGGCGAACGGCAGCGCGGGTTCCGCACATCGGCGGAACCCGCGCTTCTACCTCTGCGCGATCAGGAAAGATTGATGCAATAACCGCGCGTGTCGCAATACCAGTGCGCGGTCATTTCCCACTGACTGCTTTCGCAGGTGAATTCGTAGTAGTGCTTGAGTTTTCCGTTCGGATAATAGGTCGACTGCGTTTTGACCTGCCCTTGATTCGCGGGCCCACAGGTGCCCAGAGCCTGCGCTGTGGCTGGGCCACTAACGCTCATGGCTGTCGCGAGCATCGCAGTCGCGAGGCCGATCGTGACGTTCTTGTTCATCGTTCATTCTCCTTGTCGTATCGCCGCTGATGCACCGGACAGTGCTCTTTGGCATTCCTAACAATGCGCGGCGGCGTAGCGCGCCGGAGCAGTGTACAGGAGGCGAAATCGGCGCGCTCGAAGACGCCCACATGGCGCCGACCAGCGCGCATCGCGCTGAAACGGCATCACAAACGGGCATACGGATGTCGCCCCGCGATCAGCAAAAAAGCGACGGCCAACCGCCGCGTACCGCTATTCGCCTTTGAACGCCGCCTTCACGTTTCGCCAGACGCATTCGCTGCGCGCGCTATCGCCCTCGGGCGGCAAATAGGTCCCCGTAAACACGGCATTTTCGCGATTCATGTCGATGAATGCGGAATAGATTCGCTCGGACTTGCCCGGCACACCGAGTTCGACGAACATCAGATCGTGCCCTTGGTTGTCGGCACGCTCGATGACGATGTCGTTTTTCTTATCCGCTTTGATCCGTTCGTACAGGGCCTCGGCGCCCACAAACGTCTTGGTTTCCGAGTCGTAAACCACCGTCATGGACCATGCGCCGAAAAATAGCCGCCCGGTACTGTAGCGTCCGGCTCGGCATCGAGGATTTTCTCTTGACCGGGGATCATCCAATAGGCGGTGACGGCGCGCTTGCGCTCGAGCTCGACGTAGCCGTATTCGCTCGGCACATAAATCCGTAAAGGCACATCGACGGGAAACTCTCTGTGCATGAACGTCTCGAACGGCATCGTTCGCCCGGCCCCACAGTCTTCCGCCCAAGCCGGCGCGCAAACCATCGCGGACAACCACAACCACAGTATCGCTTTACGCATGACATCCCCCTCCTTGTCGATCGCGAGCGGTCATCATCGTATGCGCGCGGGGGCGCTCGAAAGTCTGCGCGATGCGATTCGCGGCGATCCGCGCTATCCCTCGAACGATCGCCGTTATGTCCCGGACATCTGCGCGCGCACGGCCAGCGCTACGCACGCGACGCCCAGCGCCGCGGACAGATGCTTCAAGGCATGCCCGCCCATGCCCAGCGCGTCGTACACCGACGCGTCGTAGGTTTCCAACGCTTTAGCGAGCGCATACAGCCCCAGCACCGCCCAAAAATATCCCGTTCCGCGCGCGCTCGTCGGATACAGCAGCAGCATCGCGGGAATCAGCAGGATCGGCAGGAATTGAACCAAAAGATAGAACCGCAGATCGTCGGCGAAACGCCACCACAGCACCGAACAAAACCCGACCAACAATAACGGCACCAATGCGCGCGCGCCGAGCGATGGACGAATATGCCGGCCGAGGATCGCGGCGAAAAACGCCATGAACGCGACCGTCATCGGCAACCGATCCCAGACCAGCGTCGCGTCGCTCGGCGCAAGATGGTAATGCGCCGAACCGAAGGCCACCGCCATTGCGCCGAAGAAGAAAACCCCGTACGCCGCACGCATCGGAAGCGCCGCAGCACGTCCGCGATAGAGCTCCGATAATCCCCATGCGCCGAACAGCAGAAACGGCAGATTGGATAACACGTTGCAGGCATTGGGCACACCCCAAAGCGTGCGAGTATCCACGAAGCGGTGATAGTCCTGGTCTTGCGGGATCGGCCCGTTCGCGATCGATGCCGCGAACACCGCCGCGGCGAGGGCGAGCAGCAGCCAACCGCGCCAGTCGAATGTTTGGGTTTCGGTCACACGCATCGTTTAGATTTTCTCTTCAGTCCGATATCGGAAACACCTACAACCTATCTCAAAATCGAAACGCTCACGATTTTCATCCGTCAGCCAGGCGAAAGCCTGGACCCGCCAAATAAAACAGAACGATAAAATGCAGTTTCGGCTTCTGCCGGAACGACGATATGAAGCTGATCGATCGCTCTAATGATGTCGAGATCAGTTCACATCTATCGCTATTTTCGGCCTTTCGCTCGGAGTTCGCGCAAGTACGGCACCAAGCGATCGCGCCAGATGCGGTAACCGGCCTGGCTGGGGTGGACGCCATCGTTAACGAAATAGCCGCCGATCTGTCGGCCGGTCTCATCCACGAACAATGGATAGAGATCGAGATAGGACACGAACGACGCGAATCGCGGGCTCACGGCCAGATCGGCGAGCTGGCGATTGATCGGCAACAGCGCGTCGCGATTCTTCACCGGGTCGTTGGTCGGGATGAGCGATTGCAGCACGATGCGAGCGTTGGGCTTGCGCGCGTGGACGGCGTTCAAGACTTGGGCGATGCCCGCCACGACGCTGTCCACGACCGGCGTTTCTTCCGCCCAGGTGTTGTTGACGCCGACGAGCACGAGGATGACATCCGGCTGCAGCTCCGGCGCATCCAGTTGCCCCAACCCGCCCGCCGATGCCGGCAGGATGCGATACAGCACGTGCTCGGTGCGGTCGCCCGAAATTCCGAGGTTGAGCGCGCGATTCTCGGCCGGCTCACCCGCAAACGACTCGTCCCACGATTGCTTGCCGAACGACTCGCCGGTGACCCAGGGGTTGTTCCCCAATTGCCAGAAATCGGTGATCGAATCGCCGAGAAACACTAGCTTCACGTTCGACAACGCATCGGCGTCGCGCAGTCGCACCGCAATATCGGCTTCACGCTGCTGCCAGTACTCCACGCGTCGCGTCGGCTTCGTGGATGCGAAGTCGGCAGCTTGAACAGAAAAGCCGAACATGACGGATACCGCAACGACAAGCGCGCACGTAGCGCGACGGGCCTCGTCTCGAACTTTGGCGCGATTTTTTTTATGCGGCTGTGGCGGCGGTGTCATGGCGATCCTCGTTGTTGAAACTTTCGGCAAGCATGGAACCCACGAACGACATGAATGCCGAGATCAATGTGACACTTTGCCCCTGTTTTATTCATGGTACAAGGTAGTGCGGCAGTTCTCGTCGAAACCCGCCGGTTCCCGAAAGTGACCGTACTTTCCCTGTTTTAACGTAATTCATTCACAATCCACAGACACCTAGCGAGAAGACCATGGATGTTCGTTCGTATTCCGGCGTAGCCGCATTTTGCCTGCTCGTATCGATATTCCCGGCCGCCACAATCGCCAAAGGCCCCGCTCCGTCGCTCGGCCTGTGCCAAAACGCGGTCGCCGCGTTCAATCAGCAATTCAATACAACGAATGGCTTGGACAAGAATGGCGACTTGCCTTTGGACTCCGGTATCATCGTGCATACCATTCATGGTCCGGACAAGGCGACCCTCATTGCATTGAACGCGCTGCCGGTCGACGCCAACAACACCTGCGGCGCCTACTTGAACATGACGCCGCCGGTGTTTCTGCCTTGGTGCGGCTCCAATAAGGACCCTCGGACGCAACAATGGGACGACTCGTCGTCGTGGACGTACATTCGATCCGACACGCTGATCAACGGCAGAAATGCGCAGCGGGCCGACGAAGTCGTGTGCAGCAATACCGACAACAAGAACTACGGCCTGATTTTCAGCAACGCCTACATGAACGTCTCGACCAACAAGCTACCGAATCTGGGCTGCATGTATCCCTTGGACGGCGACACCGGCAACAGGACGCAGATGGGCTGCGGCATTTCGCAAAACCCATACATCGATCGAACCTACGCGCAAGGCGCTTGCCCGTCGAGCGAAACGCTGAAGCAGTACGGCGCCGATTTCGGTCAACTACTCAATGTCGATAACGGCCAGGAAGCGTCGTATGCGGGCTCGCTGATCTGTTCCCTGTCGAAACCGCAATTCGATCTTTGGATCGGCGCGAGGCAGACGATCGACCTGAGTTTCACCGCATGGCCCGTCAACGAGTTCGTGCTGTTCAACTGGGAGACGTATTCGACCAACGACCTGGCGAACAACAAGTATCTGGTTGGTATTTATTATCTCAGCGGCTGCTCGAAAGCGTCAGGCGGCACGCGCGCAGACGCCCAAGCCATCGCCGATTTGTACGCGAAGTGGAGCGGCGTCGATCTGCCTGTGGTCAACCTGAGCAACCAGGACATGCGCGTCGGCGGCAACACGCCATTTTCCTGCAACTGAGTGAGCGAGGTCGTAAGGCGCATCCGCCGAAGGCGTTATGCGTCATCGTGCGAAGTCGGCTGTTCATGGTGGGGTTGCGCTGTGCTTACCCCACCCTACGCGCTTAATTCGATCAAGAACCGAGCAGGCGCCTCCAAGCATGCGCTCGTCTGGTGGCTCGTACTCGTCGCAAAATGACTCATCGATCTGTTGCGGCTCATGCATGTCGCGATTGCGATCGGGGCAGATGCTCAGGTGCCACACTTTTCCAGAACCATCGCCGACATAGCCGCTGAATTGCGGGCAGTAAATGCGCTGTTCTTTGAAGATATAGAACGGCTTGCGGCGTTCCCAGGCGTTTCGGATGCAAACGGCAACCGGCGAGACCGAGTCGTCGCCCCGGCGGATGACATCTTCCAGCTCGACGCCGCAATCGACCGCGCCTTCCCCGGCGCGGGAACGCAGCGCCGCGATGAATCGCGACCGCGCATCCGCATACTCTTGTGCCGTCAGCCGCGGCCGGAGGTCGCGGCCGATCAATGTGCATGCGTAGAGGGCGGCGCAGGCAAGCCCAATGAAAGCGAATCGCATTTTTCCGCCATCTCCCGACCTCGTTACCTTTCAGCGCTTTCGGTGCGCCACAAGAAAGACTTCACGGGATTCGTAGGCTGGGCGCTCCGCACCCAGCATTTTTCCCATGAATTAAATCGCTGGGTCGACGACCCAGCCTACCGACTTACGGCACCCGCTTTTCGTGGAAAGTCCACTCTGACCGTTTTCTGCTTGGCGCTTCAGGAGACATCATCCGGCGACGTCCGTTCGATCGCCGTCTGCACGTCGGGCACACCGAGCTTTTTCGCTGCATTCAGCAGGTGGAAGGTCGTCGTCGAATGACTGATGCCGAGCAGCGCCCCGATTTCCCAGCGTCCCATGCCGCGTGCGGCCAGCCGCAGGCATTCCTTTTCGTGACGCGTCAGCGCGCATGGCTGCGCTTCCAGAAAAAGAACCGGCGCCGGCGGTCCGCCACCATCGCTACCGCTCGATCCCGCCGACGATGGGAGCGGGGCATGGGGCGTCACCCATGCCTGCAGTGCGCCGTCCTTCGGTTGCGTGCGCTTTGCCATGCGATGACCTCCTGCGTCGAAGCAGACACCCCATGCAGAGTGGGCTCCCGGCCTAAGGTCTCCCCACTTTTTCTGATTGCCGTTCAATGAGATAGGGTCTAGGCTTCGTAAAAACGGTGCATGCATGACGCGGTTTTTTCCTCGGGGTGTCGAAGCCTGAGGACCGCGCCATGCACGC
>Ga0209480_10000277_pt1 | contig 44193 bp, 46 predicted proteins | sample JI61114C2DNA_FD_187501 | JGI IMG/M metagenome (GOLD analysis project Ga0209480, IMG submission 187501) | Wastewater effluent complex algal communities from Wisconsin, to seasonally profile nutrient transformation and Carbon sequestration -... | ecosystem: Engineered > WWTP > Effluent > Algae...
CTAGCTCCAAAAGTGAGATGATGTTTTGTGTTTAGATAATAATTGAAGTCTGCTTTTGAAGTAATCTGTTTTATCTGATAAGAAAACTTGAATGCATTGATTGGATTTTGGTTTGTCGCTAGAGAAAAATCATATTGGCTTAGGGATGAGCCAATAACTCCGTAAAATTTATTGTTAAATATTCGTTTGTATTTTACCCCTACATTCGAATTTTTATATTCAAAAACGGTATCACTATTAAGTCTAAATTGATCGTGGCTAGTATAAGAAGACACGTAGAGGTTATCTTTCTCACTCAATTCCATTGTAACGTTTGCGTTCAAATCGTAGAATGAGGCTTTACTGTTTTGCAGCTGTTTTGAGTCAACTTGTTGAAGTAGCCAATCCGAATAGGTAGATCGCCCGGCAATTAAAAAAGAAACCTTATCTTTTATGATTGGCCCCTCCAGCGAAAGACGACCTGTAATAGGACTAATTCCGCCCATTCCGGAAAATTTTTTCTTGTTCCCTTCCCTCACAGATACATCCAACACTGATGAAAGTCTTCCTCCATAGTCGGCTGTCATTCCACTTTTAAATAGCTCTGCACTTTTTAAAACATCCGGATTAAACGTAGAGAAGAAACCAAAAAGATGTGATGGGTTAAATATAATTGCGTCATTTAGTAATATTAAGTTTTGACTTGTTGCTCCGCCTCGTACATTAATTCCCGAGGCCCCTTCGCCCACAGTCTGAACGCCAGGCATGGTTAGCATTACCTTAATAATATCAGCTTCGCCAAGCGCTACGGGTGTCTGCCTCAATGTTTTCATATCAATTCGGTCGGTACCCATTTGCAGATTGAGAACTTTGGCATCGCGTTCCGATTTTACAACCACCTCTTTAAGGGAGATTACTTCTTCAGATAAATCAACATTCAATTTTCCATCAGCATAAAGAATGATTTGTCGAACCGTAGGCTTCATATCCAAACTGTGGATTTTAAGCTGATGTTTTCCTTTGGGCAGTGTGATTGAATAAAATCCAAACTGATCAGTAGCTGCGCCAATTAAAGGTTGTTCAACGAAAACTGATGCCCCAATCACGGGTTCGCCATTAGCCTTATTGTGAATATAGCCAGCAAGCGTAGCGTTACCCTGCAAGCCTGCCGATTTGGCTCCGATAGCAAAGACCTGTGTCTCCTCTGATTTTTTTTTGCCTTGCTCTTGTTGATACTCCGAGAAATCAAATTCTGATTTGCTGGCAGTTTCTAAAGCGGTATCAAAAAAATCTACTGGTAGGTCAGTTTGAATTTCACGCGTGTGGGTGATAAAAATATTATTTTCTTGGTCAATAGAAAATCGAAGGGGAGTGTCTTTAAATAGTTGTTGAAAAATAAAGGCAACATCTTTTTCGTGCACGACTAGATTTATTTTTAGAGTATCTGTCCACGCAGTGTTGTAAAAAATTTTATAAGTTGTTTGTTGCTCAATTCTCTCAACCAGTTGCTCAAATTTTAGATTGGTCAGGTCACCACTAAAAAGCTCTTCTTGCTTTTGGCCGAACGCAATTTGAATGCTGATCAGGAAAGAGAATAGAAGGATCAATAGCTTATTCATGTCAATGATTCAGGGTAGAATAGAGCAGAGCTGCTTCTTTACAATATTGTTGAGGATTGGCCTTAAATCTTATCTTTTTTTGTCTGAGATTTTTTTCTATTAAATCTCGGTACTGTGTGAAGGCCATCAATACATCTTTCTTTTTTCGGATAGTACAGACCTTATCAGATATCTCTATATAGATTTTTGTTTTTGAGATGTAATAGTGAACAAGTTTATTGCCCCACACCTTAAATTGTAGATTTTTCTCATACTTCGCCAGTACTTTAGCATTTTCATCAAATAGCAAGTCGTAGTACCCATCGGGTAGGTTGTGATGGTTTTTAACTTGAATAAAGGAATGATTTAAGAGTGTAAATTTTTGAATGCCAGATTTAACAAGTTGGACCTCACTTTTTGCAGCCACAACTTCTGCAATCAATTGATCAGTCACCAGATTGTATTGTATAAATATATCTTCATACTTATCTCCTTGAAAGATAACGGTACCAGGCTCAGGTTCAGAGGAGCCATAAAAGGGAAATTCTTGCTCGCTTACGGGAAGGCTTTCAAAGCTTGTTCCATTGCTTAAATGAGATTGATGTCCAATCGAATTGGCATATACTTTTACAGCCTCACTATTCTTTTGGCCATAGGTAAGGCAAGTTAGGGCAGTTAGTAAAACGGATAGAATAATTTTCAAAATGAAATAGAATTTCCTAAGATAGTTTATTCACGAGCGTTATATCAATTATATTGATTATTGGTAATTATTTGATATGGAAATCTATTTCGCGTAAGCCACACTTCGCATTTCGCGAATCACCGTTACTTTTATTTGACCGGGATACTGCATATCCTTTTCAATTTTTTGAGAGATTTCAAAGCTGAGTTGAGCAGCCCGTTCATCCGTTGCTTTCTCTGCGTCTACCATCACACGCAACTCGCGACCTGCCTGAATGGCGTAACATTTTTCAACACCTTCAAAGCTTAATCCTACGCTTTCAAGTTCTTTCAAGCGCTTGATGTATTGTTCCATTACCTCACGTCTGGCACCAGGCCGTGCGCCTGAAATTGCATCGCACGCTTGCACAATAGGTGAGATGATGCTTGTCATTTCTATTTCATCGTGGTGAGCACCAATGGCATTGCAGATAACCGGATGTTCTTTGTATTTCTGGGCTAATTCCATGCCTACAATGGCGTGTGGTTTTTCTAATTCTTCCGGCCAAACTTTTCCAAGGTCATGTAAAAGCCCAGCGCGTTTAGCTTGCTTCACGTTTAGTCCAAGTTCCGCGGCCATGATAGCGCAAAGGTTGGCTACTTCGCGCGAATGCTGAAGCAAGTTTTGTCCGTATGATGAGCGGTAGCGCATGCGGCCAACCATCTTCACCAATTCAGGAGCTAATCCATGAATACCTAAATCAATAACGGTACGCTCGCCAATTTCTACAATTTCGTCTTCAATGTTTTTGAAAGTCTTGGCCACAATTTCTTCTATCCGAGCCGGATGAATACGTCCGTCTTGTACAAGTCTATGAAGTGATAGCCGCGCAACTTCTCTTCTTACGGGATCAAATCCTGAAATTATAATTGCCTCTGGGGTATCGTCTACAATAATTTCAACACCGGTTGCAGCTTCAAGCGCACGAATGTTTCGGCCTTCACGTCCAATTACTTTTCCTTTTATATCATCGCTTTCGATATTGAAAATAGAAACGCAATTCTCAACAGCGTGCTCAGTAGCCGTGCGCTGAATAGTTTCTACTACAATTTTCTTGGCCTCTTTGGTAGCAGATAGCTTGGCCTGCTCCATAATATCTTTAATGTATGAGCTGGCTTTAGTTGCTGCCTCTTCTTTTAAAGACTCTACTAATTGATCGCGAGCCTCGTCTGCAGTTAGTTTGGAGATCCCTTCAAGTATAGCGACTTTCTGTGCGTTGAATCTATCCAGCTCTTCTTTCCTTTTTTTCACTAACTCGTGCTGGTGGGCAAGACTTTGGCGCTCTTCATCCACCTCACCTTGCTTGTGCTTTATCGTTTCCAGTTCTTTGGAAAGTTGCGCTTCGCGTTGTTTGATTTTCTGTTCGTTATTAATGATCTGATTTTTCTTGCGATTGGATTCTTCTTCAAACTCTTGCTTCATTTTCAAGAATTTTTCTTTTGCGTCAAGAATTCTATCTTTTTTAATAGTCTCGCCTTGTAGTTCAGCTTCTTTGATTATAAGCTTAGCTTTCTCCTCAGCAGCTTCTTTATTCTTTTTAAGTTTTCGCTTGTATAGTAGCGAACCCACTAGAATTCCTATTAAGATAATTGGTATAAGGCTTAGCAGGATACTAGCAACTAACATTCCTGGGCCCGGGGTTAATAAATCCATTGGTATAGATATTTATAGTTAAAATACCCGGGCTGACCAATCGGTCAAAAAACGAAGAGAAGGAATTAAAAAGAAATGATTTGACTTAGAGTGCTTGGGAAACCAACGTGTTAATGTGGTTTACTTTTTCAATCACGGTTTGGTCTATTACCTGCAAACTTTCTTCGTCTGCCATTTTATCTACCAAACAATCGAAAGCCACCATGGCCAGTAGGTCTTGCTTATCGTCAATACCAAACTGTTCGCGGTAATACTTTATTTTTTCGTTGATGACTTTGCCGGCCGCCCGCACTTTTTCCTCTTCCTTGCGCTTTACCTTCATCGGGTATTCGCGGTCTGCAATTTTTATTTTTACTGATAATTCGTCCATCAACCTTTACCGGTTATTTACTCAAATGAGCAATACACTTATCGATTTCGCGGATATACTCGTCAACTTTCTTTTTTAATTCCGAAACACCTTTGTCTTCCGGGTTCATATGGTCTACAATCTTAGTGATTTTAATCTGATTTTTAAAATGATGAAGTTGCTCATCGCGCTTGCCGATATCTCCTTTAAGCTCGTGATTCTCCAGTTTTAAAGTCTTTACTTGATCTTTTAAGGACTTATGCTCATTGAGCAACAACAGCACTTTTCGTTCTAATCCGTTCAGGTTTGATTTTAATGCTTCTTGGTCCATACGTGAATTTTAGTTTCTGGATTCTGGTAGCTAGTGTTTTGAATCCACTAATTGCCCATGTCCAGCATTGATGTCTTTGTTTTATTTTCTAATAACTGCGCCCAATTTTCCTTCAAATGCACCCATCAAGCGGGTCATCACCTTATCAATCTCCGCATCAGTTAATGTTTTTTCCGAATCCTGTAAAGTGAACCCCAAGGCGTAGGCTTTTTTGCCAGCTGGAATTTTATCTCCCTCATAAACATCAAACGCAACAATTTCTTTTATCAACCGCTTCTCAGTTGATAGTACCATTTCACGAATTTCATCAAAACTCACTTGCTTATCTAACACCAGTGAAAGATCGCGCCTCACTTCCGGAAACTTGGGTACTTCCTGCACAACGAACTTAGGGTTTGCCGACTTGAAAAGCAAGGCAGTATTTAGATCGGCATAAAATATTTCCTGCTTGATTCCAAAATCCTTTATCAAGCCTGATTTAACCTTGCCCAGTTTTCCAATTTCTTTTGTACCCTTCATCAGGCGCATGCCATAATCAAAAATCGGATCATTAACTTTCTCCTGCTTGATATTTTGCACACATGCTTTCTCAAGTAGCTGCACAACTTGTTGAGCAAGATCAAAATAGGTTACAGCCCGCGATTTACTTTGCCAATTCTCAGATTCGTAGTTGCCGGTTATATACAAGGCTAGTCTTTCCTCTTCTTTATAAGGCGTTTTATTTTCTGAAGGTGAAGCCTCTTCTTTCCAGTAGATTTTACCAAACTCAAAAAGTTTCAGATCTTTTTGCTTGCGATTAATGTTGTAGCCGCAAACTTCTAAGCCTGTAAAAAGCATAGTTTGACGTAAAATGCCTTGTTCTTCACTGAGTTTATTCAAGATTTCAACAGGCGCCCCGTTGAAGGTTAGATTATTTTTTTGCTGATAGGCTGCGTTGGTAAGCGAGTTGGTAAGGATTTCATAAAATCCATTTGCCACTAACGTTCCGCCCAAGGTTTTCTTAAATTTATTGAGATCCTTTTCAGGGAACTCAGCCAAATAATCAGTCCCTGCAATTTCAGTAAGCTCTATTTTATTGAATCCATAAATGCGTAAAATTTCTTCTACAACATCGGCTTCTTGCGTTACATCAACCCGATATGGCGGAACAGAAACAACAAATGAATGTTCTGTTTTACTTAGTACGTTAATATCCAATGCCTCGAGAATTGAAAATATCTCTTCTCTTGGTATTACTTTGCCAAGTAGCCGATTTACGTTTTTGTCTTTAACTGAAATCTCTTTGTTTTCAATCTTAGTTGTATAAATATCAACTATTTCTGAGGATATGGAGCCACCTGCAATTTCTTTTATTAAAAGTGCTGCACGTTTAAGTGCGTACACGGTCATGTTAGGATCGGTGCCACGCTCAAAGCGGAATGAAGCATCAGTTTTTAGTTGATGATGCATGCCTGTTTTGCGAACATAGTCAGCTGCGAAGCATGCGCTTTCTAAAAATATATTTTTTGTGCTTGCTGAAATGCCTGATTTGATTCCACCGAAAACGCCAGCAATACACATGGGCTCTTCAGCATTGCAGATCATTAGATCATTGGCGGCAAGTGAACGCTCTTTGTCATCCAATGTTTTGAACTTCGTTCCGGCAGGCAATGTCTTTACGATAACTTTCTTGCCAGTAATTTGATCGGCATCAAAAGCATGCAGCGGCTGACCGGTTTCGTGAAGAACAAAATTTGTGATATCAACAAGATTGTTGATAGGAGATAATCCAATTGCCTTAAGTCTATTCTTTAACCAGTCAGGAGATTCGCCAACCGTTATTCCTGATATAGTTACTGCTGAATAACGCGGACAAGCTTGTGTATTCTCAACCTCAACAGGAATACTTAGCATTTTATTTTCAACAGTAAATGAATCGACTGCAGGTAAATTGATTTTAGTTTTACGAACTGCTTTTATGTCGCGTGCAACACCTATGTGTGAGGCAGCATCTGCGCGGTTTGGTGTTAACCCGATCTCAAAAACAAAGTCTGATTCAATGTTGAAATAGGTTGCAGCAGGTGTTCCGTTTGGCAATGTTTTAGTTAGAACAATAATGCCATCATGATTTTCGCCAAGTCCTATTTCATCTTCCGCGCAAATCATGCCTTCAGAAACTTCGCCTCGGATTTTTGTGCTCTTAATAGTGAATGAATCACCCTTGAATGGATAAAGGGTGGTTCCTGGCAAAGCAATCACAACCTTTTGGCCTGCTGCTACATTAGCGGCACCGCACACAATAGGTAAAACTTTATTGCCAACATCAACAGTTGTTACGGAAAGCTTATCGGCATTGGGATGTTTGGCACAAGTAAGCACTTCTCCAATTACAATTCCTTGCAAGCCACCTTTTAGGGATTCAAAAGGCTCAACACTTTCTACTTCTAAGCCAGTAGCTGTTAGCACATTGCCAATTTCTTCGGCCGATTCTGTAATGTCAATATATTGCTTGAGCCAGTTGTACGAAATCTTCATAGATAAATAGAAAACAGGATTTCAAAAGTACGGCTTTGCCCGCTATTTTTCTATGCTTTGCAGATTAATATCAAGGCTAAGGATGATAGTTTTTCTCGCCTGCATTAATAGCTACTTTCAAAATATTCTCTTTGGGTGGGAAAGGACAAGAATAAGTGTCGTTGTAGGCGCAATATGGGTTGTAGGCTAAATTGAAATCAAGTGTGATGGAAGTTGCAGCAGGCACTTTTTTTACGTCAAGGTATCTGCCGGCACCATACGTGTCAATGCCGCTTGTTTCATCCGCGAAAGCGAGAAAGAGTTTGCCACGCTGTGGTCCCATATCCATCAACTCAAGAATAAGAAGCCGGCACTCGGTGTCATTAAGCTTAAACAATGCGTAGGCATACTCTAAATATTTTTGTTCTACTCCATCGCTGGTTGCCAGAAGCACAACTTTTTTATTCTCTACGGGTTGCAGCTTTGCTTTTATTCTAAATTTCTCATCGATTGAATAATAGTTAAGTCCTTCAAATGGAGTTGAGTCTTTTAAAAAGGGAGACTCATTATTTGATTTCATAAACTCCGCCTTATCCGTTCGTTCTTTTTGAATCTCAGCCTGATAATTTTCAGGTGCGCCACCTTGCATTGAATAAAAAATAAATGCCGCGATTGCTAACACAAGTATGACAGGAATTATGCGCGAACTTTTCATTAGTTATGGGAAGGAGTTAGTTGATTGGTAGTTTTAACGAGTATCAATTTATGTCGGTTATCCCAAAAGGCAATTGAATCAGCACGCTGGCTGTATTGTTTTAAAAATTCAGGAATCGCTTGGTCGGCAAGGTTGCCCGGGGAGTTAGTGAGCACACAAATGGCTAATTTGTTCTTTCGGTCAATGGCAACTTCACTGCGGTATCCGTTCACGTAACCACCATGATACTCCAGCGTATCATTTTTAAAAGTAAGTATGCGCCAACCCAATGCATAATAGGAAGCCTTAGGTCTTTTCCATTTCCTGAAATTTCTATTTTTTGAAATTGCTTTCACCTGAGGTTCAAAAATTTCGTGCAGGGTAGAGTCGCTCATAATGCTTGGCGAGCCTGTAAGTAATGCCCGCAGCCAAAGCGCCATATCGCTGATGCTTGCATTTACGCCACCTGCCGGAGCTACATTATAATACGTGTCAGAAATAGGAACAGTTACCCAATGCTTGCGCGAAAAATAATGTGGAAGGGCAACATTTTCGCGATTGATTATAGCTTTATAAGAGGCTGAACCAGTTCGCATATTCAAGGGTTTAAAAACTCTTTCCGTCAACGCGGCTTCAAAAGATTGATGTGTGGCGGCCTCAACAACTTTGCCAATCAAACTATAGCCAACATTTTGGTAACTGTATAGTTGGCCGGGTTCGGCAAACAAATCAACATGCTTCAGGTAGCTCATGAGTGTATCAAATGGAAGATGCTCTTCAATCATGTTGGTATAAGCATGATAAGGAAGGCCTGTTGTATGTGAAAGTACATGCCGAATGGTGAGCTTAGCTGTTTGTTCCTTTGTCTTCAATTCAAATTCAGGAATGTATTTTATGATAAGATCATCCCAATTGATAAGATGGTCACTAACTAATGTGCCTGCCAATATGGAAGAAAAACATTTAGAGACCGATCCCAATCGAAACACGGTATTCACATCAATGTAATCGGCTGTTCCGGTTTGCCTTAATCCAAAGCCTTTTAAAAATACAATGGATGTATCGCGAATAATTGCAACGGCTGCACCGGGGGCAATTCCCTTTTTAATAGCGCGCTCAATAAACTCTTCATAGTCCAATACCACTTTTTGCATGTGCGGATTTGGATCTGCGAAAGCGGCAAGGTTACCTTCCTTAAGATTTAGATTTAAATTTTTTGTTGAATCGACAGCCAGGCTATCAATAACGCGTGTGCTTGCAATAGGTATTTCTTCTTTAGCGAAGTAAACAAAGGCGACTATCGCGATGGTAAAAACAAGAAACAGTACAACGTAAAATTTTTTTGATCTAATCATTACATCAGCCCTTCATCGGCAAAGCTAAAATATTTCTGGTTAGTGATGATGAGGTGATCCAGCAATTGAACTTCGAGGAACTTTCCGGCCTCTTTTAACTTGCGCGTAAGGTCAATGTCGCTTTGGCTTGCACTTAAGTTGCCTGATGGATGATTGTGCGCTACAATAACGCCACTCGCTAAGTCCTCCAGCGCGAGTTTGAAAATTATTTTAGGATCGGCCACGGTGCCCGATACGCCACCTTCACTAATTCGTTTCTTCTTAACAACACGGTGCGCGCGATTTAACAGCAACACCCAAAACTCTTCATGTGGCAAATCCATAAAATCTCCTTTCAAAAGATCAAACGCATCTTTCGAGCTATTTATTTTGGGCTTTTCTTCCGGGTCTTGTTCTTTCCGTCTTCTTCCAATCTCCAATGCCGCTACAATGGTAATGGCTTTTGCTTCGCCAATGCCCTTTATCTTCATCAAATCTTTTATAGTAAGGCGGGCCAGTTCGTTTAAACTATTATTTCCTAGCAGCAATACTTTTTTGGCTAACTCAACGGCACTTGTATTAGTGGTGCCCGATCCAATTAGTATGGCGATTAACTCAGCCTCGCTTAATGCCGAGGTTCCTTTCAGTAATAATTTTTCTCTGGGTCGGTCTTCAGGAGACCAGTCTCTGATATTCAAGGGCTTGCTGTCATCAATTTTCATTATTCGAAGATATTGAAATTAGTATCGGAAGCCTATGGTTGGTTTTAGGGCATAAAAAAACCCTCGTCAGTCAAAAACCAACGAGGGAAAAATAAAATATTGTAACGCTTAGGCTAACGCGTTTACGCGCTTGGTAAGCTTCGACTTCTGGTTAGCGGCATTTTTCCAATGGATAACATTCTTCTTAGCCAACTTATCAATCATTGAAGAAACTTCTTTAAGAAGAGCTTGTGCCTCATCTTTAGAAGTGGTTACACTCAACTTCTTGATTTTGGTGCGGGTTGTTTTTGCCTGATAGCGGTTTCTAAGACGTTTTGTCTCGTTCGCTCTAATTCTTTTCTCTGCTGATTTATGATTTGCCATAATGCTTTTTTCAAACGGACTGCAAAAATAAGTGCATTAATCAGATTTGCAAAGATCTGCTCCTCATTTTTGGGTAATTGATCCCTCAAAAAGTAGCCAGGTGTTAGGATCAAGATTTACTATTTTAGGCGCAAATTCGACCGGAATTGTGAATTTCTGCGATTTTGAAGAGATCAGAACGCTTTTTACCTCTTTTACACCGGTATTATCCTGTATACCTAACTCAAGAGGAAATTGAAAAAGAACTTCATTTTGATTCTGATCAACCTCCAACAAAACTGATTTAAGCTTGCTATCATAACTCCATTTTGCAGAAATTTTTGGATGTCCGGCTACGTAAAGCCATTGGTTGAAAAACAAATCCAAATCCATGCCCGAGGCCGCTTCCATTATTTGCTGAAAATCGGCAGTCATAGCATTGCTGTTTTTATAGGTGGCATAATATTGGCGAATGCCTTTCCAAAATACCTGATCGCCAAGCTCGTGCCTGAGCATGTGCAAAACCCAACCACCTTTTTGATACGTATTTGTGCTTAACACAGTATTTATATCTGTAATAGTTGTGTCAACAACAGGAGCCTGTTTATTAACATGATATTTAATCACCTCATCCCGATCTTTCTTTTGCTCTTCAACAAGCCTATCACGGCCATGAGCGCTTTCTAAATAAAGATTAGCGAAGTAAGTAGCAAAGCCTTCGCTTAACCACACATGATGCCAGTCGTTTTCGGTGGCCGAATTGCCAAACCATTGATGGGCTTCTTCGTGTGCAATCAATCCCTCGCGTTCGTTCTTTCCGGTTACGGAGTTTTCAAAATAGAAAATAGTATTCGCGTTCTCCAATCCGCCCCAGCGGGTTTTTGATTGAACGTTGGCAAGCTTCTTATACGAGTAATCACCAATATGATTGTTAAAATAGTCTAACACATTTACGGCAATAGCATAATCATAAAAACCTGCTTCACGATTTTGAGGATATACCCAACTCTCTACAGAAATATCATTGACTTTGCCAACATACTGAACGGCAAACCGAGCAATGCCTGCTACCATTACCTTTACAGGGATGGGAACTTCCTCATGCCAATGAGTAAGTTTTTGATTTCTACCAATCGGGCTCTCTTCAATTTTAATTCCGTTTGCAACTACAGAATAATGAAGTGGCGCTGTTATAATAAAATCGACTGCAGCTTTATCACTGGGATGATCAACCACGGGAAGCCAATGATGGCCGCGATTAGGCCAATTGTCGCCAAAGAAACCACGATCGCCAAATTTATTGTTGCCTATGATCAAGCCATCTTGCGGAATGCCGCCATAATTAATTTCAAAAGTTAATAATTCATTTTCCTTGGCGGGATTGGTAAGAATAATTTTTAATCGATTGGCTGAATGATTGAAGGCCAACTTGTTTCTTTCTGCAAGTACTGAACTTACGCGCATTCCTTTGCCGAATTTGTCTTGGTTAATCAGGTCAAGCTCAAACTCTGTTGTTGGTTTTTTAAATTTTATGGAGATTAAAGCCTTTCCGGCAATAACATCCGTAGAATCATTGACTTGCAAGTGAAAAGTATATTGAATAACATCAATAGCAGGATTTTTTGGGTAAGGATCGGTTGCCTTGGCTGCTGCCGAGATAAAAATGAAAAGGATAAAAATCTTATACATCTTAATTAACTTTAAGGAAAGATAGGAGTATGCCCAGATCTTTAAAACTTGTTTTGATAGGAGTGGTAATGCTTTGCAGTAGCTGGGGCTTTTTTGCGCATAAGAAAATCAATCAATTAGCAGTTTTTACATTGCCGCCTGCCATGGCCGGATTTTACAAGAAGAACATTGAATACCTAACGGAGGCTGCCGTTAATCCCGATCGTAGGCGCTATGCCGTTGCCGAAGAAGCTGCTCGTCATTATATAGATCTGGACGATTATGGCGATAGCGCAGTGTTTAAGTTGCCACGCTATTGGAGTGAGGCGGTTACAAAATTTGGTGAAGACTCGCTGCAAGCCAGCGGAATTGTGCCTTGGCATATTTATCGAATGTATTTTCAATTAAAGGATGCCTTTCTTTTAAAAGACCCGGATAAGATCTTAAGAATCTCGGCTGACCTCGGGCATTATGTTGCCGATGCGCATGTGCCATTGCATACCACCAGAAATTATGATGGTCAACTAACGGGACAAGTCGGCATTCATGGTTTTTGGGAATCGCGGTTGCCCGAACTTTACTTTGAGCAATATGATTTTTATGTTGGTGCAGCAACCTATGTTCCTAATGTTCAGCTTGCCGCATGGACTATTGTTGCGCAGGCAAATAACGCCTTGGATTCGGTATTGAGATTTGAAAAAGAACTTTCAATTGCCGAAGGGGAAAGTAAATTTAATTTTGAAACCAAAGGCAAGCAGACGGTGCGTGTTTATTCGCAAGAGTATTCTCAAAAGTACCATCGTATGCTGGCCGGTATGGTGGAGCGCCAGTTTAAGAAGAGTGTTAAAAAAACGGGCGATATATGGTACACGGCTTGGGTGGATGCCGGGCAGCCTGATTTAAAAGCGTTAATCAATTATAAGCCGACAGCCGAAGAATTGGAACAAAGAAAAAAAGAACTAACTGCGTGGAAGGAGAAAAAAATTAAAACGCGAGAACATGAGGTTGTTGAGAATTGATTTCATTAGCGAATAGCAGTTTGTATTTACGAAATTATCTTGTCCTCAAGGGTTACACGAATTAACGTGTAAACGAGATGTAACGTCCTTAAATAGTAGACGAAGAAACAAACAAAAAGAGTACTCAGAATAGTATTACTTATTATTTACGCGCTAATCAACTCTTCCGTAATAGAGTTCCACTCTTCTTCTAAGCTAACCTCAGGCATTGAGCGATTGGCTCGATCATACCAATACTGAGCGTTAAACTGATCACCTTCTTTTCTGTGGAGATAGGCATGAATCCAGTAGCCATCCTTTGTGTTTACATCCTGCGCTAGGGTATGCGCCTTTTCCCAATCTCCCTTAGCATCATGCCAAAGTGCTTGAAGCAGCGTGGATACTGATGGAGGAGTCGGGTTGTTCAGCGATTTTTTGAATTCAATTAATGTCATAATCATCAGAATCGAAACATTGATTCCAAAACGTTTGTATTTCTCAATAAAAAACTAAATATTAGAATAATTAAATGTAGAAAATTATGAGTCTTTTCACGAATCCAAATCGCATCCCTGAAAATTACGGCCTTAAAATAGCCGCTGGCCTTATAGCTTATTTTCTGCTCATGCGACTATTGGGATTGCAGCATCACTATGAACTGCGTTTTCTAAATGTGTTTTTTCAGATCGTGGGAATCTATTTAGCGCTTAAGAAATTTAAACAAAGCCATGATCAGCATCTTAATTATTTCAGAGCGTTGATTACTGGCGTAGCTACTGGCGGAATAGCATCAGCTATTTTTGCGGTTTTTATATTCGCCTACTTGTCTATTGATTCTAATTTGATGCAAGGCATAATTGAAAATGAGCCAATGGGTCGTTACCTCAATCCCTATATTACGGCATTCATGGTTGCCTTAGAAGGATTTTTCTCAGGCTTACTTTTTACATTCATCATCATTAACTATTTGGAAACAGATGATGTGAATGACCCACAAGGCGAAAGCAATTAACTAATTGACAGTTGATAATGGGTAATTGAAAATTGATTATCTGCTATCAATTCTTTATTTCAAGCTCAATCACCGGATCAATATCATTTATCTTATCTTTTTAGAAGTCCGAATTCATTTGCTATAACATGGTAAATGTGCTGTCAATACCTCAGTCGCTGGAATTAAGAAAAAGCGATCACACACTAAGAGAGATTGCTTTTTCATGTAATGGGCTATTTTGTAACTTTCCAAAATCTATCAGAAGTTGATTGATTAATCAAGTAAATCCTGAAATTCAATAATATGAGGCACGAACCTATTGGTAAAGAATTGTTTATTTCTAATCGGAAAAGACTGGCTAGTAAATTGAAACTTAATTCGCTAGCCGTTTTTAACTCAAACGATATAATGCCAAGCAATGCAGATGGCACCTTGGGTTATATTCAAAACAGTGATCTCTTTTACTTGAGTGGTATTCACCAAGAGGAGAGCATGGTGGTTATCTGTCCCGGATTTCCGGATAAAAAATACCGCGAGGTGTTATTTCTTCGTGAGCCAAATGAGACTATGGAAAAGTGGGAAGGCCACAAGCTCACCAAAAAAGAAGCTACGGAAATCTCAGGCATTGAAACCGTGGTTTGGGTTTCGGGCTTCGATAAACTTTTTCATCACATGATGACTATGGGTGGGGCAGATTATGTTTATCTAAACACCAATGAGCACTACCGATCGGAAGTAACGGTGCAAAGTCGCGATGCCCGTTTTATTGAATGGTGCAAAAGCACCTATCCATTGCACAAGTATGAACGTGCTGCGACAGTAATGAGTGAATTGCGAAGGGTGAAACAGCCACGCGAAATTTCTTTGATTCAACAAGCTTGTGATATCACCGAATGCGGTTTTCGTAGGGTGTTGAATTATGTGCGCCCAGGGGTGATGGAGTATGAAATTGAAGCCGAATTTATTCATGAGTTTAAACGCTTAGGCTCAAAGGGATTTGCCTATACGCCTATTATTGCATCGGGCGAGAATAATGGGATTCTTCATTATATAGAAAACAGTCAACAATGCCATGCTGGCGATTTGCTGCTGTTAGATGTGGCTGCTGAGTATGCAAACTATAACTCAGACCTTACCCGCACCATTCCGGTCAGCGGCCGCTATTCAAAACGACAAAAAGATGTTTACAATGCCGTGCTGAGGATTCACAAGGCAGCCATAAAAATGCTTCGCCCCAGTGTTGTGTATTTTGATTTCCAAAAGGAAATTGAAAAAATGATGGAGGCAGAGCTATTGAAATTGAAGCTGATAGATAAAACGGACATTAAGAATCAAAACCCAGAGAGTCCCGCATTTAAAAAATACTTTTATCATGGCACCTCGCATATGCTTGGGCTTGATGTGCATGATGTGGGTAATATGCATGATAAAGTGCAAGTTGATTCAGTGTGGACTGTTGAACCTGGGATTTATATTAAGGAAGAGAAATTTGGGGTTCGTATAGAAAATAATATTGTAATCGGGAAAACTGGAAATATTGATTTGATGCGCAACATTCCTATTGAGGCCGAAGAGATAGAAGAAATTATGAATGCGAAAAAATAGAACGCTATTAAGAACTATCAAATGAAAAAAAACATTTTATCAATTGCTGCTATCCTCATTGTTTCATCGCTGGCACAGGGGCATGAGTTTTGGTTACAACCAAAGAAATATAGGTATGCGATAGGGGAGGAGATTAAGCTCGACTTCCGCGTTGGCGAAAGCTTTGAAGGTGAATTGTGGGATTTACAGCGCCACAAAGTTGAGAAGATGGATTTGCACCGGGCAAGTGGAGTTAAAGATTTGTTGAAAACAGTAACCCCAACGGTTGGTAATAACCTTACCTTCAAAGCAGAGGTTGCTGGAACGTATTTGTTTTCTATGCAAAGTAACGATGCATACATTGAATTAGAAGGCGAAAAATTTAATGACTATTTGAAGGAAGATGGCCTTGATTATATTTTGGATGAACGCACGAAGGCAGGAATCTTGAATAAGCCGTCATCGGAGTATTATACCCGGTTTGCAAAACTGCTGGTGCAGGCTGGCGATAAAACGGATGATACCTTTAAAAAGAAACTTGGGTTGCGATATGAAATTGTGCCTGATCAAAATCCATACTTGTTGAAGGCCGGAGATCATTTGCAATGCCATGTTTTTTATCAAGGCAAGCCGACTGCACATGCCTTAGTAAAAATCTGGAACAAGGTAAACAACACAACATTTCTACAAAACTTATACACTGAAAGCGATGGCACCGTTCGCTTTCCTATTAGTACATCAGGCCCGTGGATGGTTAGCAGTGTGCGTATGATTGCTTCTGAAAAAACCGGGGCACAATATCATAGTCTGTGGGCAAGTTTGGTTTTTGGTATTGAATGAGTTGCAACCCAAAGGCGTTGCGGAGCAAAGCGATAATTAAATTAGTTGAATTTGCGTTTTAACAAGTAGTCTTTTTTCTGAAAATTTACCGCATGGATAAAAGTCAAATAATCAATTCTTCTTCAGCGCCCAATCCGGTTGGGGCTTATCCGCATGCACGCAGGGTGGGCAACTTACTTTTTCTTTCGGGAGTAGGGCCAAGGAAAAAAGACTCGAAGGAAATTCCTGGCGTAGCGTTAGATGAGAATAAAAATATAATAACTTATAATATTGAAGAGCAATGTCATGCTGTTTTTCAGAACGTAAAATTTATTTTAGAAGCATCGGGTTCTCGTTGGGAAAACCTGATCGATATTACGGTTTATCTCACCAACATGAAGGCTGATTTTTCAACATTCAATAAAATCTATGCTTCGTATTTCCCCGATGTTGCAACGCAGCCTTGTCGCACAACGGTGGAGGTTAATGCCTTGCCAACACCTATTGCTATTGAACTGAAGTGTATTGCTGTTATAGATTTGTAGGTTTTTACATTTCTATAATCATGGAAACGATTACCCTCAAGAATAGATTTAAAGTTTGCTCGAACTCTTTCAGGTAATTATTGTAGAGCGGTATTTAGTCAACTTGCTAATTGGTTAACTCTTTAGAGAACATGAATTCTGAAATGAAATAGCAAACGAATTGGTTTTAAATCGATATGCTAAATGGAAAAACTCTCGCCACAACCGCACGTGCGGCTTGCATTCGGATTGATAAACTGAAACCCTTTCCCGTTAAGGCCATCCGAGAAATCGAGTGTAGTGCCTAATAAATAAAGTAAACTCTTTTTATCAACCAATATTTTTACGCCTTTATCTTCAAAAACCTGGTCAGCAGGATTTATCTTTTCATCAAAACCAAGATCGTACATTAAGCCAGAGCAGCCGCCACCTTTTACTGATACACGAATGTTATGGTCTGTATTTTTTCCTTCTTCCTGTCTTAACAGAATGATTCTTTCTTTGGCTTTATCAGTTACGCTAATCATAGTTTTTTAAGATATTGGATTTAATACAACACTAAACACGGTAATTGTGTTCCTGTCTCTGCCATAATATAATTTTTCCAGGGCATTTAAAATATTGCTGGCGCGAAAATAGGAGGTGTGCAACTCATTATTGTTGCTGGCCACCCATTGTATGGTGTATGAATTTTCCTTTTCCTTATTATTCTGCACATAGTCCCAAAGTTTCCTTAATGCATCTATTTTGTCCGAGCCTGTTTCAGAATGAAATAGAAACGATTGATTATGGCGTGGGTTAACCGTAATCAGATCAAGTTTAGTTTTCCCATCTATAATGTTGTATTCAAAAATGAGATCACTGGTGCTGAGGCCTAAATGATCCTTAATCTGCTGCTGAATGCGGGCAGCTTCTACGTGAACATCTGTGGTTGATTCAATAGTAATTTTTGGCATTTTGTATTAAAACTTTCGTAAACCTTTAAAAGTTTCCCAATTTCCTGTCAAAATTAACGAAATCAGTTTAATACCGCGTTATGAATAAACTTGAACACATTGGCATTGCCGTAAAAGACCTTGAGGCGTCAAATAAATTATTTGCCCGATTGCTGGGGAAAGAGCATTATAAAATAGAAGAGGTTGAATCAGAAGGCGTTCGCACCTCTTTTTTTGATGTGGGAGGTGTAAAAATTGAATTGCTGGAAGCCACCCGACCCGATTCTGCTATTGCTAAGTTTATTGAAAAACGAGGGGAAGGTCTTCATCATTTGGCTTTTGAGGCAAATCCCGTTGAGGACAAGATGAAAGAACTAGGTGAAAAAGGTTTTACATTATTAAGAGATAAACCTTTTGCTGGCGCTGATAATAAAATGGTTGCCTTTATACATCCTAAAAGCACCAATCATGTGTTGATAGAACTCTGTGAAGATAAGCGAGATTAAAACTTTCTTTTTGGATGGGCATCCTTGCCATATTGAATGTCGTTGTAATATTTTTGCTTGCGTTTTCCTTCTTTGGTTTCGTAATACGCTTTTGGGGTAGCGCAAGCTGCCAACATAATCAAGGCAAGTCCAATTGGAACAAATCTTTTCATAGCCTTTCTTTTAACTCTTATATACTTCTAATAGTGGCAATGTAGCCCGAGTCCGCTTCAAATAGTATTTTTGCCAGACGAATTAACAAACTGACCGATCAACGGGACTTACCACATGACTGAACAACGCACAGAACTTTCAAAACTTGGCGAATTTGGATTGATAGAAAGAATCAAAAGTAATTTTTCTGTTTCTCAACCTTCAACCCTGCTGGGTATTGGTGACGATGCAGCAGTTATAGAAGGTGGCGAAAATCCGATACTTATCTCTACGGACATGTTGGTGGAGGGTATTCATTTTGATTTATCGTATATGCCGTTGCAGCATTTGGGATATAAATCGGTGGCCGTAAATGTATCAGACATTGCGGCAATGAATGGCATTCCCGAACAGATTACAATTTCAATAGCAATCAGCAATCGCTTTTCGATTGAAGCGGTGGATGCTTTATTTGATGGTGTCCGCACGGCATGCATCAATTACAAAGTAGATTTAATTGGTGGCGACACAACATCCTCTGCTTCGGGGCTTGTTATATCAATCACCGCAATAGGTCGTGCGTCAAAAGAAAAAATTGTAAAACGCAGTGGTGCACAGATTAATGATATTATTTGTGTGACGGGTGATTTGGGTGCGGCCTACATGGGCTTGCAGGTTTTAGAGCGCGAGAAGCAAGTCTTTCTTTCCAACCCTGAGATGCAACCCGATATTGAAAAATATGAATACTTGGTTGGTCGGCAGTTGCGCCCCGAAGCGCGTATGGATATTATTCATGAGCTAAAAGACAAAGATTGTTTGCCAACTTCTATGATTGATGTGTCGGATGGTTTGGCCTCTGAGTTATTGCATCTCGGCAAGCAATCTGGTGTGGGAATAAAAATCTTTGAAGACAAAGTGCCAATTGATCATGGCACTTACGAAACCGCTATAGAATTTAATCTCGACCCAATCACGTGTGCACTTAATGGTGGCGAGGATTATGAATTACTTTTCACCATTAAGCCGGCCGATTATGAAAAAGTAAAGAACCATCCTGATATTCATTTTATAGGTCATATTCATAACGATCCTTCACAACATGTGATGGTTACCAAGCAAGAAACAATGGTGCCTATAACTGCACAGGGTTGGAAACACTTTTGAATAATGTTCAATTGACAACGGACAATTGATAATGAGTTTAATTCATTGTCAATTAAGCATTGTTCGTTATTTTCAGTCTTCCGGAAAGGGGATATAAACAAAGTTTGCAAACTCATCATCAATCACAAACAAGCAGCAAAACTCATCGGGGTCTTTATAGGTTTTTTTGAAATCATCCTCTTTATCTTTTGCCACTAATTCGCGTTGCACAAATTCATCCAGAAAGGAAGCGTAATAGTTCCAGGTTAAATTCATTGGCGCACTGGGTATCAACAATTGCCCAATAGGGAGTTCATTTTTTGAAATGGCAAAAATCGGAAACTCAAAGTCTGCTTTACGAATTTGATAAGAAGCTTCTTTGAGGGTATCGGCAACCTTAATAAAATCTTGTGAAATGGTGCCTAGGTATTTTCCGTTAAGTTCCGGATCGTTATTCATTGTATTTTATGTTTTTGATAAATAAAATCTTTGCAAAAGTTTTGTAGCTCAGGAAAAAAGAGTGTGAATTCATTTTGAAATAATTCGTAGTGGGCAACTAAATCCTTTGAGGCTTCTTCCATATTTGATTTGTAGGGTGTTCGTTGTGCCATGCCACTGAGCGCGCGGTTAATGCCTTCTACTTGCGCGTAGTTAACCAACCAATTTCCTTTAATCATGTAAGGGAGTAGTCGCTTTACCTGTTCGGGCACAACATTTTCAAATCCTTTTATAATACCGTATGCATCCTGAGCATATTGATCAAGCGAAGGCGAGTGATAGTTGTTCCAGTTCTTAGCTAAAAAATGATCGTAAAACATATCGACAATCACCGGTGAGTAATGCCTATATTTTGGGCGAAGTCGAATTTTACTTTCTAACACAATAGGATGGCTATCCGTAAACTCATCGATCTCACGATGAAGTTCAATACCCAGTGCAATCGATGGCGAGAATATCTCATGAAAATTTTTGCCTCGTACAAAGTCGCCAATAAAGTTGCCAACCATCATTTCAGGGTTATTTCCTGATAGAAAAAGATGAGCCAAAAAATTCAATTCGTATATTATTTTTACCGCGTGTAAGATAGTTGATTTTCGTTTACTTTTGACCCATTAACCGTGTAGCCTATTTTGATTTTATCTTATGATCGTATTAGAACAATTAAAACTATTAGTCAACTTATCGCGCATTGATGGCGCCATGATCTCCCGCGAAAGAAATTATATTATTAATATTGGTAAAGCCCATGGCTTTCCCGAATCTTCGGTAGAAACACTTTTCTACACCACTCATGATATTATCATTCCAGCTGATTTAACAGATGATCAAAAATTTAATTACATATTCAACCTGGTTCAGTTGATGAAAATTGATGAACGGCTGTATGAAGACGAGATTAAATTTTGTGCCAACGTAACCTCAAAGCTTGGCTACCAACCACAAGTTATGTTCGAACTAATGTTAAGAATCAAATCAGACGAGATGAGTGTGGAGGAAAAAGATTCTTTGAAGGAATTGACTTCAAAATTTCTAGCAGCTTAACACAGATAGGCAGCAATTCAATCAGGGTTGATTTCTAATCAACCCTTTTTTGTTTACACCACCTGAAGAAAAATTAATATTGAATTTAAACTGCCCTTAGCTTTCCCGTTTAATTTCGGTTTAAATTTAATTGCTATGAGATTTAAGAGTGTAATACTTTTTTGTATTCTCCCAATCACATTGTTCGCGCAACAAAGGTTTGAGATCCAGGAATTTACCGGGATTGTAAAACGAATCAGCCCTGGATTTTCTTTTGCGTTTGAACAGTTGGTACTTGAGGTTAATGGAGAGTTGGAATCTTTTTTATTTGATCCTCAATATGGGGAACTTGTAAGAAATAAAATTAAAATTGGTGATCCACTAACTCTTCGAGCGTCCGTTAATTTGAAATTCAGGGCAGCTAAGATTGAGAGAACGAATCTTAAAATGATTATTTCACCATTTTATTCATTTCATGATCGAGTTACTGAGTTTAAAATTGAAAATGAATGGATATCCCTAGCTCAAACAATGGGGGATGATCATGCACCTGAATCAGAGGTATATTTGAATAAAAAGATATTAGGCGAATACATGGTTAATGGTTCAAGAGTTGGGTTATTGTTTGAAAAAGGATTAGTGACCTTTTATTTCATGTTTTCAGATTTCTATAATCCTCTTAAGAATGCCTCACCTGGCGCAACGGTTTCTTTTGGAGGTTACAAATCATTTCCAAAACCTGGGTACGTATATCCAGTCGAAGGAGTAAAAGAAGTGATTCGATATGTTCCCCTTACTGAACTATCAGGAAAAATTCATTCCTTCCTTTTCAAACAGAACTATGTTTGTATAGGAGCAAAATTTGACTGTGCGGATGGTCGATCAATTAGTGTCTCATTTCCTAGTGATCATGCAGAACGAATAAGGACGTTTATAAAACCAAATCAAAGTCTTAAATTTTATTACCATGATTATAAAGTAGAGGGTCAGTTAAATGAACCTGAACTCCACGCTATCATTCAAGGGTCAGATACATTATATATAAAGCAATTTGGTTTCTATGGAGGTGCTGATATAAAACATGAGCACACTGAAACTCGCGTAGAAGGAAAGATCACGAAAGTGAATACCAGTGAAAAGGGAAATATTATTAGCTTTATTGTAAACTCAGATGTGTTTATTGAAGTGGACGCCATGATGGCCCAACAACTTTGGTATTTATTCAAACGCGGTACAGAAATCACAATTGAGGGCAAAGAACGAATTAAAAAAGAAGGCGAGATTTACAGTAAGAATTATAGGATTATAATTCCGCAAAAAGTCATCATCAACGGCAAAGAATTTTCAACCTACAACCCATGAGAATACTTTTAGTGGAAGACGAGCCTCGCTTGAATGAGTTTGTGAGTAAGGGGTTAAAAGAGCAAGGTTATAGTGTTAGTGCTGTTACAAACGGAGGTGAAGCATTGGAACTTGCTGCCACTGAATTTTACGATTTAATTATTCTTGATTTAATGCTTCCCGGTCAAAATGGTTTTGATGTACTGGATAATTTAAAGCGCTTTGAAATAAAAATTCCGGTAATCATAATGAGTGCGTTGAGCGATACTGATCGGGTAATTGAAGGTCTTGATAAGGGAGCTGTTGACTATATTAAAAAACCATTTGACTTTGGGGAGTTTTTGGCTCGTATCCGCGCAGTAACGCGTAAAGGACAGCCTCGAAGTTTTACTAATTATAAAATCGCCTCGCTTGAGCTGGATTTAGTTAGTAGAAAAGTGGTAAGCAATCAACAAGAAGTAATGTTGACTAAACGAGAGTTTTCTTTGCTAGAACTTTTACTTTCGAATTGCAATCGAGTTGTTTCAAAAACGGAAATAGCCGAAAAAGTTTGGGAAGTAAATTTTGATATGGGTAGTAATGTAATTGAAGTCCACCTGTCGCAATTAAGAAAGAAATTGGGGGAACCTGAATTAATCCAAACTAAAGTAGGTATAGGTTATTATATTGAGGGCGAATTAATCCGAAGTTGAATTGTTCGCCCGAAAACAAATTACTGGTATTCAAGGTAAAACTGCCCTGATTTTTATTGGAGTCTTTATTCTTATTATCCTGCCAGTTAATTCAATTGTTTATCTCAAAGTAAAACAAATTCTTATTCAGGCAGATACGAAGGAGTTGGTTGCTGAAGGGGATAAGCTTTTCGGTCAAGTACGTTTAGATCCGCAACGAATTCCATTGCCTGCTATTGGCTATTCAATCTTTTTGCAAGCGGGCACGGAATTGCAGTTGGATTCCCTCTTTGCTTCGCCCGATTTTCCCTCTTTGCTTCGCCCAATTTATTATCAATCACTCGTAGAGATTGATACATTTAAGATTGTAACCCTCTTGCGCCCGATTCAATATACAAATGCCATATTATACTTCTCCATTGCTCGCAGCAATAAGCGAATAACATCTCAGATTGGTGAATTGAAGCTATATTTGTTTGCGGCAAATCTAATCTCGATTCTGATTGCTGGAGTTCTTGTTTATTTTGTTTCAGGATATACACTAACCCCGATTCGTAAAATAATCTTGGTTGCTGAGCGGATCAACGCATCAAAAAGTATTGAACGCGTGCCAGTGCCCGATTCGAATGACGAGAATCGACACTTGGCTCAAACTATCAATGATATGCTCGCTCGCATAGAAGCCTCAATAAAAAATCAAACCAATTTTTTTGCATCAGCTGCTCATGAATTAAAAACACCTTTGGCGGTAATGCAAACGGAATTAGGCGTGGCCCTTCAAAGAAATAATGAAGCCTCAATCAATCAACTTCTACAAAGTCAACTTAGCGAAGTGGAGCGATTGGATAGAACTATACAAGACTTTTTATTAATCAGTCAGCTTAAAAGCGAAACGTTGGTTTTGAGAAAAATCGAATCGCGGCTTGATGAAGCTTTATACACGGCTATCAGTAGATGTAAACTCCTTGCCAAGGAAAAGAAATCTCAACTAAAGATGACCATCAATGAAGCAGATCAACCATTTTTATGTTTAATCGATTTAGATAAAATGGAAACGGCTCTTTCAAACTTAATTGAAAATGCTATTCGTTATTCTAAACATGAATCAGTTATCTCTATTCAGCTATTTCGAAAAGAAAAATTAATAGTGCGTATTCAAAATGCTATTGATTCACCTATTGAAAATATAGAATGTCTTAAAGACGAGTTTAAAAAATCAACTGAATTGAGCAGTGGTTTAGGAATGGGACTATGGATCAGCGAGCAGATGATAAAAATGCAAGGTGGAGAACTCCATTTAACGCAAGGTGACAACACTTTTGAAGCACAAGTAATTGTTTGAGTGAATTTTAAGTGGTTAATTAGTTCTGAAAATAAAGTGATCAGTATGAAGTGGATCTATCAAATTCAGCGAAAATTACAAGTAGCATTTTTGTTGGCCATTGTTTTGGCTGGGGTTTTTATAAAAAGCATCGTAGAGCGAAACAATGTTTCAGAATTGGCTGATTCGTTTTCTTCTGTTTATGAGGACCGACTGCTTGTTGAAAGCTATATCTATCAACTTTCAGATAGACTCTACAAGAAGAAGCTACTCTTAGATCAGTGTGAGGAAAGTAAAAACCCCGAAGAAGTGCGCATTGAGGTGTCAAAGCATAATGCGGCTATAAATTTATTGGTAACTAATTATGAAAAAACAAAACTTACGGAAGAAGAATTGATTTCGTTTCAATCGCTTAAATCAGCGTTGCGTGAAATGGAAAATACAGAGACTGAATTCTTAAAATCTAATACTGAATTGAAACAGACTTCCTTTGAAAATCAATTTCTAAATGCTTCTGGTAGTCTTAACCAACTTTCGCATATTCAATTGGCTGAAGGCAAAATGTTAACGGAGCAGTCGAAAAAAATTGTAGCCGGTTCTACCATCCTTACACAATTTGAGTTAGGCATGATTATAATTATAGGCCTGATAATTATAGCCTTGGTTATGGCTTCTAATTCGATAACAGCCAATAAAATTCAGAAACATCAATTGAATTGATTTAGAGAATCAGTTATTTTAATCTATTAGCGCGTCTTATTTGAATCTTGAAAAAATCCTCCATCAAAGTTTACATTTTTAAGATTTGACGCCCTCTAACGTTTTGAAAATGTGAAGCACCCATGGAAAAAGTGCATTCATACTTTCTTGCGCACCTTTTGTTGAACCAGGCAAGGCGAGTATCAAGCATTCTCCTTTCATGCCTGCCACTCCGCGCGATAACATTGAGAGGGGTGTTCTATCTTGTCCATAATTTCTTGCAGTTTCCATAATGCCGGGTATCTCACGATCGAGCAGCGGGCGTATAGCTTCCGGAGTTGTATCCCTTGCAGAAAGGCCGGTGCCACCGGTAAGAATAATAATGTTATTCTTTTCGCTACAAAGTTTCTCTACTTTCTTTTGTATTACTACTGCTTCATCGGGAATAATTGAGTAGTCTGAAATATGCACGCTACAACTTTCTAATTTTTTAATGATTGCTTTACCTGCACGGTCTTCTTTTTTTCCTTCCGAAATACTATCAGAGCAAACGATAACAGCCGCTTTCAAATCTTTTCTGAACTTGTCAGTGAAATCAGACTTGCCGCCTTTTTTCTCTTTGAGTTTAATGGTAATAATTTCAATGCCTTTGTCAATCGGTTTCAGCATATCATACATAGTAAGCGCCACCACCGATGCTCCGTGCATCGCTTCAACTTCTACTCCGGTTTTATAAACCGTATGTACTTCTACTTCAATCTGAATTTCCATTTCAGAAATTTCATAACGAATTTGAGTAAACTCCACCGGCATGGGGTGGCAATCAGGTATCATGTCGCTAGTGCGCTTTACTGCAAAGAGACCGGCCGTGCGCGCGCATTCAAGCACATCGCCCTTCGGCACGGCTTTGTTTTTAATTGCGTCTATAGTTTCGCGCGCGCTCACCTTTACAATAGCTGTTGCAACGGCCTTGCGAAGCGTAGTGGTTTTAAATGTTACGTCAACCATAAATTTAGAGTGTGTTTACTTTCCAGGAATAAGTTTCATCGTCAAATATCTCTTTGCCCCAGATCGGAACATTTGCTTTTATTTCTTCCACTATAAAACGGCAAGCATCAAAGGCATCGGCACGATGTGGAGAAGCAACGAAAACAAAAAGTGAAATTTCACCAGCCCTTACCTTACCTAAACTATGAAGAATATTTACATAAATCAGGTTGAACCGTGTGAAGGCAGCTTCGCGTATTTCGTGAAATTTTTCTTCAGCCATTTCTTCATAAGCTGTATAGTCAATTGCCTGAACTGTTTTGCCTTCAATTACATCGTTACGAACCTGCCCAAGAAAAATATCATGTGCTCCGATGTTTGTTTTTGCACTTTGCCTCACAATAACATCAGTAATAGAATCGTGGCTTATTGCACCATTTACAAAAACTTTTGACATTTCTTTTTCATTCATGCTTTTGGGTTTTGCTTGTTTGCTTTATCCATTCCATCACACCACCTTTTAGGTTGTATAAATTTTTTAGCATGTAGTTGCTTTGTAAAACCGCAATGGCTCGGGAACTTCTAGCTCCGCTTTTACAGAAAATAATTACTTTTTTATTTCTCGCTATTTCATTGGCGCGACTTTCGATTTCGTTCAGTGGAATTTTCAAATCATTTAATTCAAGTATTGGTCTCTCATCTTTTTCGCGCACATCAATGAGTTGAAAATCTGAATGTGATGAAATCAATAGCTCAAAATCATCCACCGTTATTTCTTTTATTGAGTTGTCTTGCTTGCTTCCGCAGAAATAGTCGTAATCCATTTCTTTAAACTCGCTTTCTGTTTTTGGAATTACCATCGCTGTTTCAGGGTTTCTGTCAAATTCAAGGATTTGAATATTCATGCTGAGAGCATTCAACATCAAAAGTTTCCCTGAAAGTATTTCTCCGATGCCTACAATAATCTTTATGGTTTCGCTGGCCATCAATGTTCCAATGATACCCGGCAGAACGGCCAGAACACCTATCTCGGAGCAACTGGGTGATAATTCGGGTGATGGGGGAGATGGAAACAAGCATCGGTAGGTGGGCGTATTTTCTTTTCTAAAATCAAAGACCATAACCTGTCCTTCAAATTTGAAAATAGAGCCCGATACTAATATTTTCTTTGAAATAAAGCAGGCATCGTTTACCAGATAACGAGTTGCAAAATTATCGGTGCCATCTATAATGATGTCGTATCTTGAAAATAGTTCAAGCGCATTTGCGGTAGAGAGTGAGGTATTAAAAACTTCAATCTTAACAAACGGATTTTGTTTTAGAAGCTTTGCCTTTACAGTTTCTACTTTCGGGTTTCCAATATCCGCGCTATCAAATAATACTTGGCGTTGCAAATTTGTTTCATCAATTATGTCAAAATCAATAATACCAATTGTGCCAACACCGGCAGCGGTAAGATAAAGCAAGGCTGGGCAACCCAAGCCGCCTGCGCCAATCACCAACACACGTGCATTTTTTAACTTCTCCTGGCCCTTCATTCCAATCTCTGAAAGCAAAAGATGCCTGCTATATCGCGATATTTCCTGGTTTGATAGCATACTCTATCCTCCGGCAAAAGGTGGTAGTAATGCTACGCTATCGCCCATGTTTATTTTTTGATTTTTGTTTGCAATCTTTTTGTTTACGGCAATAACAAAAGGATAGTTTTCTAGTTTGGGAAAACGCGAAATTAATTCTTTGCGTAGCAAGCTTATATCACTAACACGTTGCAATTGCAGCTCATTACTCCCAACTATTTCGGCCAGTTGCCCGAACATTTTAATTTGAATACTCATGGGTACCTGATTTACTTTTTCATATTAAGCGAGAGTGTTGATGTTTGCAAAGCACTGTAATAGTTGTGTTCATTTATTTTCTTATACCGCTATAAAATTTTAGACTTAACATTACCGATTTTTTTAAACTTAGTCAATTCAATTTTCTTAATTCTATGCCATCAATTCTAAAATTGAATTTACAAAAAAAAACAGCACAAATAGGTAAGCATTCCTATCGATACTACAACAAAAGAATGCCGATTTAGATTTGATGCAGCCATCTATACCAATTATTATTTAATGAAAGGTTAAGGGCGTCATAATCATGGATGAGATGTCTGGTTTACTGTTTTCTATATAAAGTCGGGAGTATTCTTTTCTGTGCGCGCTTGTGCAAGCAGATATAGATTGTTAGCTATTTCTTTTGGCTTATAGATATTTTGGTTAGGTTGTGATTCGCTTCCAATCTCAAATTATCGGGGCGGTATTTGTGTATTGATAAGCTGGATAAATTAATCTTTAGAAGATGGCTAAAAAGAAACCGCATTTAGTTGAGAGTGCTTTAAAAAGTATTTTTTCAGAGTATAGAAAGAATTCATACGATACAAATTACCCAGGTTCAGATAGCTATCATCTTAAACCAGTTAAAGACGGGTTTGAAATCACCTTATCATCAGAAAGAAGTGCTCCACAAACAATGACTTTTAAAACTAAAAAACAAGTGGATGAGTTTTTAAGAAAGCATAGCAAGCCTAAAAAATAATTGGAGCGTAAGGTAGATCAATATCACGATGAGGTTAATAATATTTTTTGCCAAAGGGTAAGTATTCTCCTCCTGCTTCGGTGAGCCTTTTCTTTAAGGATTCCTCGTCCCATAATGCTATATTAATTGCTGATATATAAACGCTGAATGCCTTTCTTTTCACAAAAGAAATAAATCCCGATTTTCCGCCTAATACTTTTTCCGACATCTATTCACGTAGCCTTATCAACCCCCTTTTTTGCTACATTTGCGCCCTAAATCTCAGGATCGAATGACGGGAATGGAAAACATCCGCAATTTTTGCATTATAGCGCATATAGACCACGGCAAAAGCACACTGGCCGACAGAATGCTTGAGTTTACAGGCACGCTTAATCAGCGCCAAATGGAAGCTCAGGTGCTTGACAATATGGATCTGGAGAAGGAGAAGGGCATAACCATTAAGGCACACGCCATCCAAATGAACTATAAGTTGGATGGTGTGGAGTACACACTAAATTTAATTGATACTCCTGGCCACGTAGATTTTTCTTACGAGGTATCGCGCGCCATTGCAGCGTGCGAAGGGGCGCTATTGATAGTAGACGCCAGTCAAGGCATTCAGGCTCAAACTATATCAAATTTATATTTAGCGTTAGAGCATGATCTGGAAATTATTCCGGTCATGAATAAAATTGACCTTCCTCATGCCAACCCCGAAGTGGTGGCCGATGAGATTATCAATTTAATTGGTTGCAAGCGCGAGGATATTCTTTCGGCCAGCGCCAAAGAAGGAAGAGGAATTGAAGAAATTCTGCATGCCATTGTGCATCGCGTAAGTGCGCCTAAAGGCGATCCGAAAGCACCGCTACAGGCTATGATTTTTGATTCGGTGTTTAACTCCTTCCGTGGAATTGAAATTTACTTTAGAGTATTCAATGGCACCATGAAGAAAGGGGAGCAGGTTAAGTTTATTAGCACCGGCAAGCAATATGGTGCTGATGAAATTGGTGTTTTAAAATTAGATAAGCATCCGCGAAACGAAATCAGTGCTGGTAATGTGGGCTATCTTATCTCAGGTATAAAAGTAGCCAGCGAAGTTCATGTGGGAGATACGATTACGAATGCCATTAATCCAGGTGAATCGGTAAGAGGTTTTGAAAAAGTGAAGCCCATGGTGTTTGCTGGTATTTATCCGGTAGATACTACCGAGTTTGAAGAGCTTCGATCATCCATGGAAAAACTTCAACTCAACGATGCCTCGTTAGTGTGGGAGTTAGAAACTTCGGCAGCATTGGGTTTTGGTTTCCGTTGTGGATTCCTCGGGATGCTGCACATGGAAATTATTCAAGAGCGGTTGGAGCGTGAATTCGACATGACGGTGATTACAACTGTTCCGTCTGTTCAATTCAAAGCGCACTTAACAAATGGTGATGAAGTTTTTATCAATGCACCTTCTGAGATGCCTGATCCTACTAGAATTAAGAGTATTGAAGAGCCCTATATTAAAGCTCAGATTATTACCAAGGCGGATTACATTGGAGCCATTATCAATTTGTGTATTGATAAACGCGGGCAAATCATAAATCAAAATTATCTTACTACCGATCGGGTGGAGATGTCTTTTGAAATGCCACTCTCGGAAATTGTATTTGATTTCTTCGATAAACTAAAGTCGATATCACGGGGCTATGCTTCGCTTGATTATCATTTAATAGGCATGCGCGAATCGGACATGGTGAAGCTGGATGTTATGTTGAATGGTGAAAAAGTGGATGCATTGAGTGCCATTGTTCATAGATATAAATCACAAGACTGGGGGCGCAAGCTTTGTGAAAAATTGAAAGAGTTGATTCCGCGCCAGATGTTTGAGATTGCCATTCAGGCGGCTATCGGACAAAAAATTGTAGCGCGTGAAAACATAAGTGCCATTCGTAAAAACGTTATCGCCAAATGTTATGGTGGTGATATTTCGCGTAAGCGTAAGTTGTTAGAAAAGCAAAAGAAAGGTAAGAAACGAATGCGTCAAGTCGGGAATGTAGAAATTCCACAAGAAGCATTTATGGCTGTTTTGAAAATTGATTAACAAGGCTCACTTCATCCTCTCCTCTGGAGAGTTGGGAGTAAGGTAATGAGAAAGATATGATTGAAACTCAGAACTACACACTAATCGATGGCAAAAAGATTTCTATAGAAATCAAGAAAGAGATTTCTGAGAAAGTTGCCATTCGCAAAGAAGCAGGAAAAAAAGTGCCACATCTGGCTATTATATTAGTTGGCGATGATGGTGCCAGCCAAACCTATGTAGATCATAAAGTGAAAGCGTGTAAGGAAGTTGGCTTCCATTACACCATGATGCGCTTTGCCGATACAATTAGTGAGGATAAACTCATGAAGCACATCGATCAGGTAAACCGCGATGAAGATGTGGACGGTTTTATTGTTCAACTTCCTTTGCCTCCAAACATTTCGGTAGAACGGATTACTGAAAAAATCCGACCGGATAAAGATGTGGATGGCTTTACAAACCGAAATTTTGGAAGTATCATATCAAAAAATCCACTCTTGCTTCCGGCTACTCCATTTGGCGTAATGGAATTGTTAAAGCGATACAATATTCAAACAGAAGGAAAAAATTGTGTTGTAATTGGAGCAAGTCGGTTGGTTGGCGCACCACTGAGCATGATGTTGGTAGAAGAAGGAAAGGCCACTGTTACAATTTGTCATAAGCACACAAAAGATATTGCATCCTTTACCCGACAAGCCGACATTCTTGTTGTGGCTGTTGGAAAGCCAGGTATTGTTACTGCTGATATGGTGAAAGAAGGTGCGGTTGTTATTGATGTAGGCACTACGCGTGTAGAGGGGCCACAGTATAAAAATGGTTTTGCCCTTAAGGGTGATGTAGAATTTAAAGAAGTGGCTCCGAAGACTTCATTCATTACTCCCGTGCCCGGTGGGGTTGGGCCTATGACTATTGCCTCGCTTTTGTTAAACACACTTCGGGCAACAGAGTTGCGAAATCCTTAACTAAATTTAAAATTCAAGAATGGTGTCAAGTCTAGAATCTGGAATTTTGACTAGTGAATTGCCTTTAATGGAAGACTTCTACACCATTCAAGGTGAAGGATTCTACCAAGGCCATGCGGCTTATTTTATTAGGCTTGGTGGTTGCGATGTTGGTTGCATTTGGTGCGATGTTAAAGAATCGTGGAATGCTGAGGCACATCCATTAGTTTCAATTGAAGAAATGGTTAAGCGTGCTAAACAAAGCGGTTCTAGTTTAGTAGTGATTACTGGTGGCGAGCCTGCTATGTATAATCTTGACGAACTCACACGTGCTCTTCATCAGGCAGGATTGAAAACAAATATCGAAACTTCAGGCGCACATCCACTAACCGGGGACTGGGATTGGGTTTGTTTTTCGCCAAAGAAATTTAAAGCACCAGTTGAATCAATTTATACACAAGCGAATGAATTAAAAATTATCATTTATAATAATAGCGATTTTGAATGGGCCGAAGACTTTGCTAAAAAAGTAAATTTTGAATGCGAACTTTTTCTTCAGCCCGAATGGTCGAAAGAGAAAGAGATGGTTCCTAAAATTATTGAATATGTGAAGGCAAACCCTAAGTGGAAAGTGTCATTACAAATTCATAAGTACATGAATATTCCATAACGGATTTCTTGATTGAATATGACAACTTCTGAATTCGTGACGCAGTTAAATGAATGGGGACAAGAACGAGTCCCTTTTTTATTTTTGATTGATTTCGAACTTGAAAAACCTAAAGCATGGCGATTGTCGGAGGTTAATCCAGATGAGATTTTATATTCGTTCAATGGATTTTCAAATGCTTCAAGTTGTAAATCGATTAATAAGAATGTTCAGATAAAGTCGTTTCCAATTTCTTATGAAGAATACAAAAGAAAATTTGATATCGTCTTTGGTCATCTTAACTATGGAGATTCTTTTTTGGTAAACCTTACAATAAAATCCAGAATTGAACTTGATAAATCATTACAGCAACTATTTTATCAGGCCACTGCTAAGTATAAATTTTGGTTAAGGGATAAGTTTCTTTGTTTCTCACCGGAAACATTTGTGCGGATAAAGAATGGGAAAATTTTCTCGTACCCCATGAAGGGAACTATTGATGCTTCCATTGAAGGCGCGGATAAAATCATTATTGAAAACAAAAAAGAATTAGCTGAACATATTACCATTGTTGATCTCATTAGAAATGACCTGAGTCAGGTAGCCTCTAATGTTTCTATTTCCAAATTTCGATACCTTGATAAAATAACAATAGGCAGGAGGGGTTTATTGCAAGTAAGTTCTGAGATAGTGGGAGATTTACAACCAAATTATTTGGAGCAATTGGGAAGTATAATCTTTTCGTTGCTTCCCGCGGGCTCCATTAGTGGTGCGCCAAAGCGAAAGACGTGCGAAATTATTCGAAAGGCAGAAGGAGAAAAACGCGGTTATTACACTGGCGTTTTTGGGTACTTTGATGGTGAGAATTTAGAAAGTGGGGTTGCTATTCGGTTTATAGAACAAATTGACGATAAAACTTTTTATCGAAGTGGTGGCGGTATAACTAGCCAAAGTAGGGATGCAGATGAATACCAGGAAATAATCCAGAAGATTTATGTGCCAGTTGCTTGAGTCAATCTATTTAAATAATGGAGTCTTCCGCAATCTTGATTATCATCAGGAGCGCATGAACAAAAGTTCTCAAACACTATTTGGTACAAACTCACCTGAATTAGTGGTGTCACTCGCCAATAAAATTATTCCTTCATCTGGTTTGTTTAAGGTTCGGATTTGTTACGACACTATAATTAGGAGCATAGAGTTCGTTGAGTATCAAATCAAGCCAATTACTTCCCTAAAACTTGTATACGACAATCAGATTTCATACGATCATAAATTTTCAGATCGTGTAAGGTTTGAGAAATTGCTGGAGCAGAGGAAAGATGCTGATGAGATATTGATTGTAAAGAATGGACTGATTACCGATGCTTCTTATGCGAATATTATTTTTAAAAAAGGAAATCGATGGTTTACGCCAAATACATATCTTTTAAATGGTGTAATGCGCCAAACCCTTTTAAACAGCAAAAGCATTGAAGTAGCGGATATAAGTGAGATCAACTTTCGAGAGTATGAATCTTGCAAATTGATTAATGCCATGCTTGGAATTAATGCTAGTGAAATCCCCATTGAAGCAATTTCTTGATTACGAATTCGTTTATTGCTTTTATTGAGACTCATTAATCGTCTTTTTAACCCTTAAGTTCGTTAAGGAATTAAGTTTAATTAATAGATAATTCGCTTCACTTCTTTATGCTCTTAATGTTAGAAAATATATTTTGTAAATTGCTTCCATGAATATTTCGAAATTCCTTTTTATTGTCGGTACACTTTTATTTTACCAGCAGAGCTTTGCTCAAACCTTAAGCACAAGTAATAAGAAAGCAATTGATTTATACATTCAGTCTGATAACTATCGGGTGCGTGGTCAGTATGATCAGGCCGTCTCTCTGCTCAAGCAAGCAATCGAGAAAGATAAAAAATTTGAAGAGGCCTATCATCGGTTGGCTGCAGTTTATAAGAGTATGGATAAACTTCCATTAGCAACTGAAAATCTTGAACATGGATTATCGCTGGTGGACGGGTTAAAGATGATATCATATTTCTATGATCTTGCTGATTTATACTTGCGGCAAGGAGAATACACTAAAGCCGAAACCTATTGCAAGCGCTATTTGGAGAAGGAGAAAATGGACAAGCCCAGAATTGATAAAGTAAAGTTGTGGTCTAACCAAGCAGCGTATTCAATTGCAAACACTAATGTTGTTTCCGATTTTCGGATTGAGCCTTTAAGTGATGTGGTTAATAAGTATCCATTGCAATATTTTCCGGTTGTTACCGGAGACGATTCACAGCTGATTTTCACAGCACGGTTCTCAAACAATGAAGACATTGTTGTTTCCACCAAAGGTGAAGATGGAAACTGGGGCGAGCCAGTCTCTATCTCCAATAATATAAATTCAAATCAACGTGAAGGGGCATGTACAATATCTGCCGATGGGCGCCATCTTATTTTTACAGTGTGCGGTGCTAATGGATGCGATTTATATGAGAGTAGAAAAATTGGAAAGGTTTGGTCTATTCCAGTAAACTTAGGCCCAAATGTTAATAGCACAAGTTGGGATTCGCAGCCTACACTATCAGCAGACGGGCGTGAGCTTTATTTTTCTTCTGATCGAAAAGGAAGTTTGGGCGGCTATGACATCTGGTACACACAACTTGAAGATGCGGGCTGGACAAAAGCACAAAATCTTGGCCCAACCATCAACACGAAATATGATGAGATCTCACCATACATACATGTTAACAATCAGGACCTTTATATTGTGTCGAATGGATATCCGGGCTTTGGTGGCTATGACATTTATCGATCTCAAAAAACAAAAAATGGATGGGGCGAGCTTAAAGATTTAGGGAAACCTTTGAATGATCATTTGGATCAGTATTCATTTATTGTTTCGGGCGATGGAGCCATTGCCTATTATTCTCGAGCAGAGAATAAGAATACGAGTCGTCTTTTTAAAATTACCTTACCTGAAAATCTCATAACGAAATCGAAAGGCAATGTGGTAAAAGGATTTGTGACTAACGCCAGCACAAATAAACCAATTAGCAGTTGGGTTGAGTTATTTGATTTGAAAGAGAATAAAATGATTGCCAAAGTTAAGTCTGATTCCGTGGATGGTAATTATTTAATGATACTTCCTGGAGGATCAGAGTATGCTTTGTATGTAAGGAAACCGGGATTCCTTTTTCAAAGCCTTCATTTTAATTATGAAGAATCGGCAGAATCAAAACCTGTTACCAAAGACATTAAACTTTTGCCGGTGCAACAAAATGCAACAGTCGTGCTGAATAACTTGTTTTTTGATTTGAATAAATATGAACTCAAACAAAACTCAACAACAGAATTGGAAGAAGTAATAAGTTTTCTAAACCAAAATCCAACTATAAAAATTGAGATTGGCGGCCACACAGATAACTCGGGCACCGAGCCATACAATCAACAGTTATCCGAGAAGCGAGCCAATGCGGTAGCTGAATATTTAGTAGCACATCAAGTAGAGAAACTAAGAATTGTCACAAAGGGGTATGGATCTAAAAAGCCAGTTGCTTCGAATGACTCAGACGAGAATAAACAAATGAATCGGAGGATTGAATTCAAAATTTTATAGTACTTCTTAAAGTTTGCTTAGAAAATTTTTAACATAATCTTCTACGCCAATTTCTAAGGGAGTGAATTCATTCCCATATCCAATCCCTTTTAGCTTCTCCATTTTAGCCTCTGTAAAATATTGATACTTATCACGAATGTCTGCAGGAGTATCAATAAATTCGATATGTTCGGGTTGGCCAAGGGTTTTGAAAACAGCTTTAACTAAATCTAAAAAAGTGCGTGCCTTTCCCGACCCAAGATTATAGATACCTGAATTTTTTCTGTGATGCATAAGAAACAGACATACTTCAGCTACATCTTTCACGTAAACAAAGTCGCGCATTTGCTCACCATCTTTATAATCAGAATGGTGAGATTTGAATAATTTCATTTTGCCAGTCTTCTTGATCTGAGTGTAAGCATGCCAAATTACAGACGCCATTCTTCCTTTATGGGATTCATTTGGCCCATAAACGTTAAAGAATTTTAATCCCACCCAGAAGAATGGTTTTTCTTTTTGTGCCAATGCCCAACTATCAAAATCTTGCTTAGATTGGCCATAAGGATTAAGTGGTTTTAGGTGAGATATTTTTGACTCATCGTCATCATATCCTGATTCCCCAAGTCCATAGGTTACTGCTGAAGAAGCATACACTAGTGGAATCTGATGCTGGCAGCATCGTATCCAGATGTCTTTGGCGTACTGGGTATTTAATTTATTGATAAGATTCAAATCGAATTCTGCCGTGTCGGTGCGGGCACCTATATGAAATATGAATTCAACGGTTTCATAATTTGTATCTAACCAGGATAAGAACAGATCGCGATCAACCTTTTCTTTTATTTTTAAACCAACCAGATTCTTATTTTTCTCTTCATTATCAAATTTATCAACAGCTATAATGGCATTGAAATTATCCTGATTAAGTCTCTGGATAAGATAACTGCCTATAAACCCTGAGGCTCCGGTAACGATTATCATGACTTTAAATTTTAGGCAATTTACATAAACCCTCCTCCTGTGAAGGAAGATTGTACTATTGTATATTTGCGTTCTAGTTGAAAAACCAATGGTTCACGTAAGTAGAAAAGAGCACTTCAATGCGGCTCATAAACTGTATAATCCGGCTTGGAGCAAGGAGAAAAATACAGAAGTATTTGGTGCGTGTGCAAACGAAAACTGGCATGGGCATAATTTTGATTTGATTGTTACAGTAAAAGGAACACCTGACCCCGAAACTGGATTTGTAATAGATCTAAAAAAATTAAGTACGCTAATTCGCGATGAGGTTGTTGATAAACTCGATCACAAAAATCTAAATCTCGATGTTGATTTTATGAAGGGTAAGCTAGCAAGTTGCGAAACGTTGGTGATTGAGATATGGAAAATACTAAACCCCAAAATCCAGACTATTAGTAAGTATGCAATTTTGCATTCTATCAGGTTGTTTGAAACACCCCGAAATTATGTGGAGTATTTTGGTGAACCATCAAACCAAAACTAAGTGAGATATTATATAGTTGCAGGTGAGCGTTCAGGAGATTTGCATGGTGGCAACCTGGTAAAAGCAATCAATAGGTTAGATTCGCAGGCAACATTCCAAGGATTTGGTGGCGATCAGATGCAAGAAGCGGGAGTAAAGCTCTCTGTTCATTATCGTGATATGGCATTTATGGGATTCATTTCCCTAATCACGAGTCTGTTTAAGATTTTTAAGTTTATAAAATTTTGTAAGAAGGATATTCTGGAATTTAAACCAGATGCAATTATCCTGATAGACTACGGTGGCTTCAATTTGCAAATTGCAAAGTTTGCTACCCGAACTGGATTAAAAGTATTTTACTATATCCCACCAAAGGTTTGGGCCTGGTATCAAAGTCGTGCCTGGAAGCTAAAAGAAAATGTTGATCGGATGTTTGTAATTCTTCCTTTCGAAAAGCAGTTTTTTAAGAAATATGATTTTGAGGTTGACTATGTTGGCAACCCGGTGCTGGATGCCATTAAAACATTCAAGCCATCATCGGATTTTCTTTCTAGGCATAATCTTGACTCTTCAAAAAAAATAGTGGCGTTACTGCCGGGTAGCCGTAAGATTGAGTTGAATAAAATTGTTCCGTTAATGGCTAAGGTTGCCGAATTGAATATTGATGTTCAGTTTGTGGTAGCAAAAGTGAGCTCGTTACCCGATGAACTCTATAAGGCGCTAACAGAAAAGAGTAATGTTAAATTTGTTGAAGAAGAAACCTATGATTTGCTAAGCGTTGCTGATGCTGCCATTGTTACATCCGGAACGGCAACCTTAGAAACCGGAATTTTTAATGTTCCGCAAGTGGTGGTTTATAAAACAACTCCGTTGGAATATGCCATTGCTAATTTTCTAGTGCAGGTTGAGTTTATATCATTAGTGAATCTTATTGCCGGAAAGGAAGTGATCAGGGAATTGATTCAAAAAATGGCAACTAAGGAACTTGTAAATACAGAATTAAATAAACTACTGTTTGATAACGAGTATTCATCAGCCATGATGGCGGAATACAAGAATGTTTATAAAATTTTGGATACGGGTTCTGCTTCGGAAAATACAGCAAGATTGATAGTGCAGCGCCTAGCAAACCAGGGCTGAGTTTTAAGCAACCTTCAACTTGCTATAATGTGATTTACTAAATTTCTCTTCCGCGTAAGCGCGATTAATAACTAACCGATCGGTTGTTTTGTCGGATGGCATTTCAAACATAGCATCATTGACAATTGCTTCGCAAATGGAGCGAAGACCGCGGGCACCTAATTTGAAATCAACCGCCTTCTCAACAATGAAATCAATGGCTCCATCCTTGAATTCCAATTCAATGTCTTCCATTTCAAAGAGTCGCTTGTACTGTTTCATCAGTGCATTTTTCGGCTCTGTTAAAATTTTACGAAGGGCATCGTGATCGAGTGGATTCAAAAATGAAACTACAGGCAAGCGACCAATCAATTCCGGAATTAATCCAAAACTTTTTAAGTCCTGAGCAGATACGAATTGAAGTAAATTATCCTTGTCGATATCAGCTGGACTCAGACTATTTGCAGATGCAGAAAATCCTAAAGGTTGGGTGTTTAATCGCTTTCCAATTAAGCGTGAAATACCTTCGAAGGCGCCACCGCAGATAAACAAAATATTTTCTGTGTTAACGGTTATCATTTTTTGATCGGGATGTTTACGTCCTCCTTGCGGGGGAACGTTAACGGCCGTGCCTTCAAGTAATTTCAATAACGCTTGTTGCACACCTTCACCGCTTACATCGCGAGTAATGGATGGATTGTCAGACTTCCGTGCTATTTTATCGATCTCATCTATATAAACGATTCCACGCTCAGCGGCTTCCGTGTTATAATCAGCGGCTTGTAAAAGTCGGGTTAAAATACTTTCAACATCTTCACCAACATATCCTGCTTCTGTAAGCACAGTGGCATCGGCAATACAAAAAGGAACCTGAAGAATTTTGGCAAGTGTGCGCGCCAGATAGGTTTTGCCTGTTCCTGTTTCGCCTACCATAATGATGTTCGATTTTTCAATCGTAATATCATTTTCAATTTTGCGTTGCATCAACCGCTTGTAGTGATTGTAAACAGCCACCGACATTACGCGCTTGGCTTCGTCTTGCCCGATCACATATTCATCTAAAAACTTTTTGATTTCGCGCGGCTTCACCAACTTGAAATTGGGGAGGGTGCCACCTTCAACTTTGTTTTTCTTCTCCTCTTGCAAAATCTGGCTTGCCTGGGTTACACACTTATCACAAATGTGAGCATGTATGCCTGAGATCATCAGGTCTACATCTTTTTTATTGCGACCACAGAAAGAACAAGTAACTTCAGCCATACCACGTAGTTTAAAATACAAATGTACCCATGAAACGGTTAATCTTCAATTTCGTCTCAATGGGTACATTTAAACCTGAAAATCAGGGTTATTGAATTATTTTTTGTTTCGCTCCAATACTTCGTCAATCAAACCATATTCTTTGGCTTCCCTTGCGCGCATCCAATAATCGCGATCAGAATCTTTGTCAATTCTCTCGAATGTCTGTCCGCTATGGTTTGCTAATATGGTATACAAATCATTACGCAATTCAATGGTTTGTTTCATTGAAATTTCCATATCGCGCGATGTACCTTGCATACCTGCTGATGGCTGGTGAATCATAATGCGCGAGTGTGGAAGCGCTGATCTTTTTTTATTCGTACCTGCTGCCAGCAAAACAGCTCCCATTGAAGCAGCCATTCCTGTGCAGATAGTTGCAACATCAGGGTTTACGTATTGCATGGTATCATAAATACCTAAGCCTGCATATACCGATCCACCCGGACTGTTGATATACATGATGATATCTTTTTTAGGATCAGACGACTCCAGGAAAAGAAGTTGTGCCGTGATTACGTTTGCTACATAATCATCCACAGCAGTGCCAAAGAAAATAATTCGATCTGCCATTAGGCGCGAGAACACATCAATTACTGTTGCACGCATTTGGCGCTCTTCTACCACATTAGGTGTCATCGCGTTAACGCTGTATTGAGCATTTATATGATTTGCATAACTATCGAAGGTATTGCCACTCATGCCTAAATGGTTGACCACATATTTTCTGAATTCATTTGGTTGTGACATAGATATATTAGTTTACAGTTCTTTGTTAAGTCGTTTAAATGCTGAATTTATTGTTTTTCCATATCAATGATACTAAGAAAAAATCAATAAAAAAGCCCCATTAAATAACAGGGCTCTTCTACAAACCAATTTGGTTCAATTATAGTTCTTTGAATTAATGGCGGTGTTCAGCAGCCTTCTTTTTGAATTCGTCAAGCGACACTTTTTTCTCATCGATGGTTATAGAATCTTTAATGCTCTTCATTATTTTTTCATCGCGAAGCTGATTGTAGATTTTCATGAACATTTCTCCCTTGCCATCCTGCCCGGAAAGAAAATTATTGGCAATGTCGTTTAGTTTATCTCCCAATTGAGCGGCAATGGCAGCGCCACCAAATTGTTCGGTAATCTGCTGCTTCGCTTTTTCACGAACCTCATCACCTTCAACTTTAATCGCCTTTTCTTCTGCGATTTTATTTTTTATTAAATCCCATTTAAGCGATTCTTTGTAAGCATTGAATTCCTTATCCAGAATTTCTTCAGTCACCTGGCCATTGCTACTCATCTTCAACCAGTTTTTCAGGAATGACTCTGGTATACTGATTTTTGTATGATCAACAAGGTGATGTTGTATCTCATGGTTTAGCAAATGATCACTTTCGCGATCGTAATTTTCACCAATAGTAGATTTTATTTTTTCAATAAATTCAGATTCATCTTTTACAGCATCCTTACCAAACACTTTGTCAAATAATTCCTGATTGATTTCGGCAGGCTCAACCTGGCTGATGTTTGTTACCTTAAAAGTATAAGTGCCTGCAGCGCCCTTGGCTTCTTCTTCTGAGATGTTAAGAACCTGTGAAATGGCAGCCTCGTCTGCAAAGGTCTTGTTAAGATCAAACTCAACTACATCGTCTTTTTTAAGACCGATGAATTTCTTTTGCTCCTTTTTTGCAATCTTTTCAATGGCTATATAAGACCCCTTTATTTCTTCTTCGCCTTTAAGGGAAATATCTCCGTAAAGATTATGGGTTGCTTCACTTACTTCTGGATAAGTAGTATTGCCAAATCTTGTTTTTAAATCTTCCATTGTTTCATCAATCACTTTTTGATCGACTTCAATTGGATGCGACTTTATTTTAACCTTTGGTGAAAGCTCAACTGTGAAATCTTCTACTAACCCAATTTGAAATTCAAACTCAAAATCTTTTTGAGCATCCCAGTCAATGGTATATGCTTTCTCATGATTAGGCATTGGGTCGCCTAGAATTCTCAACTTTTGATCGCGGATATAATCTGAAACGGAGTGCGAGACCAAGTGATTAACCTCTTCAACTAAAATTGACTTACCGTACATTTTCTTGATTACCCCAGACGGAACTTTGCCTTGGCGAAAACCTTTTATATTCGCTTTGCGCGCGAAGTCTTTTATCTTTTCTTCTACTTTCGGCTGATAATCGCTTTGGATTAGGCTAATTTTAATTAAACCGTCTGTTCCGCTTTGTTTGTCTAATGTGATATTCAAGGTATTGCGATTTAAGTTTTAATTTCTTCTATCTTGGTTAGAATTAATGAACCCCCCAGTGGATAAAAATTTAGCCAGCCGGAGGGTTCAGTGTTTGTTTGTGCGGATGAAGGGACTCGAACCCCCACGCCTTGCGGCACCAGATCCTAAGTCTGGCGCGGCTGCCAATTACGCCACATCCGCATAAGCCCTTTGAATTAAAAAATTGGCCTTTTTTATCAAAGGGAGTGCAAATTTAGGGATTATTCGTTATGATTAAAGTCAAGTTATAAAAATCGGTTCTAAAATTTATTAGCCTGTGGTAATTGATGCGGTTGAAGAGAAAAAGGAGATAATTAGCCGCTATAGAAGGCTTTTGAGGCAGGCAAAGCCCGTTCTTAAAGATGGTGATGCCAAGTTTATAAAGAGAGCCTTTACCATGGCCATGGAAGCGCATAAAGACATGCGCAGAAAATCTGGTGAGCCATATATTTTTCATCCTTTATCGGTTGCTGAAATTTGTGTTGAGGAAATTGGCTTAGGGCCTACTTCAATTGTTGCAGCATTATTGCACGATGTAGTAGAAGATACCGACATTCAATTAAAGGATATTGAACAAATTTTTGGTAAGAAAACGGCAAAAATTGTTGATGGCCTTACTAAAATAAAAGGAGCCTTTGAATATGGCTCATCTGCCCAAGCTGAGAATTTCCGAAAAATGCTTTTCACCCTTTCTGAAGATGTGCGGGTGATTTTGATAAAACTGGCTGATCGGTTGCACAATATGCGCACCCTCGAAAGCATGCCCCGCAATAAGCAACTTAGAATTTCCTCGGAAACAATTTACCTATATGCACCTCTGGCGCACCGCTTGGGTCTTAATGCTATTAAAACAGAGCTTGAAGATTTGTATTTACGATTTACAGATCAACAGGTGTATCAGGAAATAGCTAATAAGATTGATGAGAGCCGGGCATCACGCAATAAATTTATTAAGCAGTTTGTGCAGCCACTAAAGGAAGAGTTGGATAAACTGAATATACAATATGAAATAAAAAGCAGGCCTAAGTCAATATTTTCCATCTATAGTAAAATGAGCAAGCAGAATATTCCTTTCGAGGAAGTTTATGACTTGTTTGCTGTTCGATTAATTCTTGAAACCCCTGTTGAGCAGGAAAAATCTTTTTGTTGGCAGGTTTATTCTATTGTTACAGATTACTACACACCAAATCCTGATCGTCTTCGCGATTGGATTAGTACGCCCAAAGGAAATGGGTACGAGTCGCTGCATACAACGGTAATGGCAAAAAATGGTCAATGGGTTGAGGTACAAATTCGCACCAAACGCATGGATGAAATTGCTGAGAAAGGATATGCTGCTCATTGGAAGTATAAAGACAGTGTTTCAAGTCACGAGTCAAACCTTGAAAAATGGTTGGTAAAAGTTCGCGATTTGCTAGAAAAGCAGGATCTATCGGCACTTGAGTTTGTTGATGACTTTCGTGGAAATTTATTTAATGAAGAAGTTTTTGTATTTACGCCTAAAGGAGAATTAAAGACACTTCCCATTGGTGCTACTGCGCTTGATTTTGCTTTCGACATTCATACAGATATTGGCGCGAAGTGCATTGGCGCAAAAGTGAACCAAAAACTGGTGCCCATAAATCATGAGCTAAAGAATGGAGATCAAATTGAAATTCTCACATCATCTAAACAAAAACCAAATGACGATTGGTTGCGCTTTGTAATTAGCCCTAAAGCAAAATCAAAAATCAAAGAATTACTCAAAGAGAACAAGCGTTTTTTAGTTGATGAGGGTAAAGAGGTGTTGACCCGAAAACTGAAGCAGCTAAAAATTGATGGTAATAGTCGTGTCTTTGAACAGATGCGCGCTTACTTCAATGTACCCTCTCAGTTTGAATTGCATTTTAGGGTAGGCAAGGGGTTAATCACGGTAAATGACTTAAAGAAATTTAAGGAGTTTAAACCTTCATCGCCACTTAAAGCAAAGTCGCATGCTGAAGTTCAGGATGTTAGAACAATTGAGCAAGAGCTTAATAAGGCCAAAGGCAGGCATGAAGATACCTTGCTGATTGGCGAGGATATGGATGTGGTAGAGTACAAACTTGCCAAGTGCTGTACGCCTATTCCGGGTGATGAAGTGTTTGGGTTTGTTACTGTTAA
>Ga0209480_10000279_pt1 | contig 43804 bp, 30 predicted proteins | sample JI61114C2DNA_FD_187501 | JGI IMG/M metagenome (GOLD analysis project Ga0209480, IMG submission 187501) | Wastewater effluent complex algal communities from Wisconsin, to seasonally profile nutrient transformation and Carbon sequestration -... | ecosystem: Engineered > WWTP > Effluent > Algae...
TGGCAGTTTGAACATATCATACCAGTTGCTTGGTTTGATACAACATCAGAGGAAGAATTGAAAGCTTGTTGGAACTATTTAAATATTCGAGTATCCCCAACAGATGGTTTGGGAGGTTCCTCCGACCTATTATTTGCCAAGAGACACTTTGAAGTGCTTTTTGAAAAAACCGGCTTTCAAGGTTGTCTATATTATATAAAAAAATTGGAGTTCATTATCAACGAACAGTTTGTATCACCACCATTGGAGCTACTTGATTTCATTCAAACCAATCAATTAATACTCGCTGCAATTCCTAGCTTTTCTCATGATGAGTATCAACAATACCTTGATACGGAATCTGCTAAATCGGTATTAACCGAAAGAGAAATATTAAAAAAATTCGGTTAGGGATTATCCTATAATATCTTTGCACTATGTTTTCAAAATACGATGTAATTGTTGTGGGCGCTGGACATGCAGGATGTGAAGCAGCAGCTTCAGCAGCCAACCTAGGAAGTTCCGTTTTGCTGATTACCATGAATATGCAAACCATTGCTCAAATGAGTTGTAACCCAGCAATGGGTGGAATCGCCAAAGGTCAAATTGTTAGAGAGATTGACGCATTGGGTGGATACAGTGGTATCATCACCGACCTAAGTACCATTCAATTTAGAATGCTCAATTTGAGTAAGGGGCCAGCAATGTGGAGTCCAAGGGCACAAAATGATCGTATGCTTTTTGCTGCAAAATGGAGAGAGTGGCTAGAGAAAACACCGAATGTTGATTTTTACCAAGATATGGTAAAAGAAATCATCATCAAGAACAACAAGGCATGTGGAGTTATTACAGGACTGGGTCACGAAATAATGGCCGAATCTGTTGTGGTCACCAGCGGTACTTTTTTAAACGGGGTCATACATATTGGTGAAAAACAATTTGGTGGTGGTCGTGTAGCAGAAAAAGCAGCAACTGGAATTACAGAACAATTGGTTTCTTTAGGATTTGAAAGTGATCGTTTAAAAACGGGCACTCCACCAAGAATAGACGGCAGGAGCTTAGATTACTCAAAAATGGAGGAACAAAAAGGAGACGAACATATAGTTGGTTTTTCTTATATGAATATTCCAAGAGTAAAACCTGAAAATCAAAGAAGTTGCTTTATTACTTATACCAATCAAACCGTACATGATTTATTGAAAACCGGCTTCGACAGATCGCCCATGTATCAAGGACGAATTGAAGGTGTTGGACCAAGATACTGTCCAAGCATTGAAGATAAAATCAGTCGCTTTGCGGATAGAGATCGTCACCAATTATTCGTGGAACCTGAAGGTTGGGATACGGTTGAGATTTATGTAAACGGCTTCTCCACTTCCCTACCAGAGGAAGTACAAATGGCTGCATTGAGACTGGTTCCTGGTTTTGAAAAGTGTAAAATTTTTAGACCGGGTTATGCCATCGAGTATGATTATTTTATGCCAACTCAATTAACACATGCATTAGAAACAAAACAAATCAGCCATCTCTTTTTCGCAGGTCAAATAAATGGTACAACAGGCTATGAAGAAGCAGCATGTCAGGGATTAATAGCAGGAATTAATGCACACCAAAAAGCAAAACAACTAGAACCATTTATTCTAAAAAGATCAGAAGCGTATATAGGAGTACTCGTAGATGACTTAATTAATAAGGGTACAGATGAACCCTATAGAATGTTTACAAGCCGAGCAGAGTTTAGAACACTCTTAAGACAAGACAATGCAGACATCAGATTAACAGAAAAAAGTTATCAAATAGGATTGGCATCATCAGAAAGAATGAAGGCAGTAGAGATAAAAAAAGAAGAGGTTTCATTTGTAAAAGACACACTGAAAAATTATTCAATTGAACCAACAGAAATAAACGATTACTTAAAATCAATTGAATCTGCTACAATAACAGAAAAACAAAAAGCGTCCAAGATAATTTTACGCCCCAATATTACACTTGATGATTTACAAAAATCACTACCGAATTTAAAAGACAGTTTATCTGCAATTTCAGCAGACTCCTTATTACAATCAGAAATACAAATTAAGTACGAACGATATATCGAGAAGGAACAGCAATTGGTAGATAAAATGAGTGATTTAGAAAACATGGTTATTCCTAGCAATTTTGATTATAATAAACTAAGTGCTTTGTCTAACGAGGCCTTACAAAAGATGAAAAAAATTCAACCAAGTACTTTAGGCCAAGCCAGTAGAATTAGTGGGGTAAATCCTTCCGATATACAAATATTAATGGTTTACATGGGCAGATAAAGAGCGTTTCATCCATTCATCATAATAAAGAAACACAACTATCTTAAAGAAGGACAATTTTAGTAGCTTTAGAATCCTACTTAAACAACCTTACTTATGAGAAAAATCAAGTTGTTGTTTTCTTGTTTGGTATTGACAACGATGTTGCATGCCCAAGAAACATTTCCCGTGAATGGTGTAGCAGACAAAAGAGATGGCTGCTATGCATTCACCAATGCCACTATTGTTAAAGATGCCCAAAACACCATACAAAATGGGATCATGGTCATTAGAGATGGTAAAATTATTGCGGTGGGAGCCAATGTGGCTGTACCCAAAGATGCAGTAGTGATAGACTGTAAAGACAAGTTTATTTATCCATCTTTCATTGATATTTATTCAGATTATGGCATGCCCCAAGTACAAAGACCAACGGGCGCTGGCGGATTCGGCGGTCCTGCTCAACTAACCAATAATCAAAAAGGTGCTTACGGCTGGAACCAAGCATTAAAATCTGAGGTTAATGCTTATAAAATATTTAGCGTAGATGATTCAAAAGCCAAACCAATGCGTGAAGCAGGGTTTGGAACAGTTTTAACGCACCAAAAAGATGGCATTGTGAGAGGAACTGGAGCAGTAGTAACACTTTCAGGAGAAAAGGACAATTTTGTAATTGTAAAAGAAAAAGCTGCGGCTTTATATTCTTTCAGCAAGGGCTCTTCTACTCAAAGCTATCCATCTTCACTAATGGGATCAATTGCTTTATTAAGACAAACCTATAATGACGCCGCTTGGTACAAAAACAATCCAGAAGCTGCTACTAAAGAAGGTTTTAATATAACCCTTCAATATTTCAATTCAAATCAATCACTACCACAAATATTTGATGTTCAAGACCGTGGCGTTGATTTATGGAATATGGTAAGAGCAGACAGAATTGGTGATGAATTTGGCGTTCAGTATATTCTTAAGTCTACAGGAAAGGAATACCAGAGAATCAAAGAAGTGGCTGCAACAAAAGCACCCATGATTGTTTCACTCAATTTTCCACAAGCACAAGATGTGGAAGATCCAAATGATGCTAGAATGGTTTCCTTGGCCGATATGAAAAACTGGGAACTAGGACCTACCAATCCTGCGGCTATTGAAAAAGCTGGAATTCCTTTTTGTTTAACAACTTCGGACTTAAGAGATCCAAAAACTTTTTTAGCTAATCTTAGAAAAGCAATGGAATATGGCCTATCAGAAAAAGGGGCTATGGAAGCTTTAACTAAAAATCCAGCAACATGGTTGGGCGTGTATGATAAAGTGGGAAGTTTAGATGAAGGAAAAATAGCCAATTTCGTCATTACAACGGCACCTGTATTTGCAGAAAAGTCAGTAATTCTTCAAAACTGGGTAAATGGAAATAAATATGCAGTTAAAGAAGATGCATGGAAAAGCATCAATGGTAATTATACATTAACTGTAACAACAGACAATGGTCCTCAAACCTATTCGTTGGAAGTAAAATCAAATAGTTCGGCCACTTTAATTGGAAAAGATACTTTATCTACCCGATTTAGCTATGATGGTAAGACAGTTAAAATCAGTTTTGCCCCCATGCAACGTAGAATGGGAATGGCCGGACGTCCTGGAATGGGTGTTGGAGCAAATGCAGCTACACCTCTTCCTGCCAACGCCGTTAAATTAAGTGGATTTAGCAATGGAAAAAGCTGGAATGGAACAGGTATCGACTCTTTAGGAAACCATATTACATGGTCTGCAGATGAATTAAGTTTATCAACCGCAAAAGCAGAAGAATCAAAACCAAAAGCAATACCCAAAACAGGTAAATCTTTTTATCCGTTTACAGCCTTCGGTAACAACGAAGAGAACATTCCTAAAGCTGAAACCATCTTATTTAAAAATGCAACCGTTTGGACAAGCGAAAAAGCTGGAAAACTAGAAGGTGCTGATGTATTAGTTAAAAACGGAAAAATAGCTAAAGTTGGAAAAGGTTTAAACGACGCAACAGCTAAAGTAATTGATGCAACAGGAAAACATTTGACTGCAGGAATTATAGACGAACACTCACATATTGCTTCTGCTTCTACCAATGAAGGCGGACAATCTGTAACATCTGAAGTAAGAATGCAAGACAACCTTGATCCTGATGATATCAATATTTATAGACAATTAAGTGGTGGTGTAACCAGCTCTCATATTTTACATGGTTCTGCCAATACCATTGGTGGTCAAACTCAATTAATTAAACTTCGCTGGGGTACAGATGATAAGGGTTTAATGTTTGAAGGTGCAGATCCATTTATCAAATTTGCATTAGGAGAAAACGTAAAGAGATCTTCATCAACTCAAGGAAATACTCGATTCCCAGACACTAGAATGGGTGTTGAACAGGTATTAAGCGATGCATTTAATAGAGCTAAGATTTACGAGGCTGCTAAAAAAGCAAATACAAAAGGAAATTTTAGAAAGGACCTAGAACTAGAAGCCTTGGTAGAAATTATGAATAGCAAACGCTTTATTACTTGTCATAGTTATGTAGCAAGTGAAATTGTAGTAGCAATGCGTGTTGCGGAAAAATATGGTTTTAAAGTAAATACTTTCACCCATATTTTAGAAGGGTATAAAGTGGCAGATAAGATGAAAGCACATGGTGCTGCTGTTTCAACTTTTTCTGATTGGTGGGCTTACAAAAATGAAGTACAAGATGCCATTCCATACAATGCGGCTATTATGCACAAAGTTGGCTTAAATGTAGCAATCAATTCTGATGATGCTGAAATGGCTCGTCGTTTAAATCAAGAAGCTGCAAAAAGTGTAAAGTATGGCGGTATGAGTGAAATTGATGCCTTAAATATGGTTACCATTAATCCAGCAAAAATGTTGCATGTAGACAGCAAAGTGGGTAGCATTAAAGAAGGAAAAGATGCCGACTTGGTTTTATGGTCTGCGCATCCATTGAGTATTTATGCTAAATCTCTTTACACAGTTGTTGATGGAACTATTTTCTTTGACCGCGCTAAAGATGAAGCAATGAGAAAAGAAGTGAAAGCAGAACGCACTCGTTTAATCAACAAAATGGTGGGAGAAAAAAGAACCGGTGCACCAATGGCTCCATTTACTCCTAGCTTTAAATATGTTCATACTTGTTTAGATCATGGACATAAATTGGGATTATTAGAAATTGAAGCTGGTGAAGAAGAAGGTATTGAACACAATAGCAACCACTAAAAAAATTATCATGAAAAAAATTATCATATCACTCAGCGTCTTGCTCTTATTAATAGGAGTAACAAACGCACAGGAAACCATTTATCCCGCTAAAACACAAAAGGGAATTATATTCTTAAAGAACGGAACAGTTCATGTAGGTAATGGAACGGTTATAGAAAACGCAACCATTAAACTAAATAATGGTAAAATAGAAGAAGTAGGCAACAATATTGCCATACCTCAAGGTGATGTTCAGGTTTTTGATGCAACCGGAAAACATATTTATCCGGGATTGATTTTGCCGGCTTCTAATTTAGGATTACAAGAAATATCTGGAGTTCGTGCTACTACTGATTTCAATGAAATTGGTGAAATGAATCCAAGCATTCGTTCTATTGCAGCCTATAATGCAGACTCAAAAATTACCAATACACTTAGATCAAACGGTATTCTTTTAGCGCATACCGCTCCCGTTGGTGCTTTGTTAGCGGGGCAATCTAGTGTTGTTCAATTAGATGCTTGGCATTGGGAAGATGCAGCATACAAAATGGATAATGGAATGCATATATATTTACCAAGTTTATTGGGTCGTCCAGGAGGTAGATTAGGTGCTCTATTTGCACAATTTATGCCACAAGCTCCAACAGATCCGCTGAAAGCTGCGTTAGATAGAATTGAAATTGTGAAAGAATATTTTAGACAAGCTAAAGTATATATAGACAATACACCCAAAGAAAGCAACTTAAAATTAGAAGCAGCCCGTGGACTATTTCAGAAAAAACAAAAATTGTTTTTACACGGAAACCAGGTTAAACAAATGTTGTTGGCCATTGACTTTGTAAAAGAATTTGGATTTGATGTTGTAATAGTAGGTGGATCTGAAAGCTGGCAAATTGCCAACTTATTAAAGCAACATAATATAAGTGTTATTTTAAGTCAAATGCACAACCTACCTACTTTAGATGATGATGATGTAGACATGCCTTATAAAGCGCCTGCTGTTTTACAAAAAGCGGGTGTGTTATTTTGTATCAACGATGATGACCCTCAAAATAGAGGAAGAAATTTAGCATTTAACGCAGGAACAGCTGCTGCTTATGGACTAACAAAAGAAGAAGCCTTAAGTGCAATTACTTTAAATGCTGCTAAAATTTTAGGTACAGAGCAAACTACAGGATCGATTGAAAAAGGCAAAGACGCCAATATCATTATCAGCACTGGTGATATATTAGATATGCACACCAGTATAGTTGAGCACGCATTTATACAAGGAAGAAAAATTATATTAGACGATAAACACAAACAATTGTACGAGCGCTACAAACACAAATATTCAATTAAGTAATTATCATCTAAGTAAATGCTTATAAATGAGAAGCCCGGTAACTTTAAGTTTCGGGCTTTTTTATATACAATAAATTAGAGAATAATAATTAACCGCAGCGCCCTATTTGCTACCTTAGCTAATATGGAAAAGAAACTATTTCTGTTAGATGCTTTGGCCTTAATATATCGAGCATATTATGCTTTAATTAGAAACCCAAGAATTACTTCCAAAGGAATTAATACCAATGCGCAGTTTGGATTTACTTCTACCCTGTTTGATTTAATCAACAAAGAAAAACCCACTCACTTAGCAGTTTGTTTTGATACCCATGCTCCTACTGAGCGTCATACCGATTTTACCGATTATAAAGCCAATAGACAAGAAGCACCAGAAGACTTGTTGTCATCCATTCCAGATATACAAAGAATCATCCGCGGTTTTAATATACCCGTTGTTGAGTTAGATGGTTATGAGGCAGATGATATAATAGGAACAGTTGCTTGGCAAGCAGCGGATGCTGGTTATGAAGTATTTATGGTTACACCAGATAAAGACTATGGTCAATTATTGGTAAAGCCACATGTGTATATTTATAAACCACCTGCCTATGGAAATGCTGAAGAAATCATCAACGCTGAAAAAATTTGTGCAAAATGGGATATTGCAAAAGTGGAACAAGTGGTAGATATGTTGGGGCTAATGGGTGATGCTGTTGACAATATTCCCGGTATACCTGGTGTGGGAGAAAAAACAGCTGCTAAACTCTTAAAAGAATACCACACGCTCGAAGGTGTTTTAGAAAATGCAGATAAAATAAAAGGGGCACTAGGTGAAAAAGTAAGGGCCGGGAAAGATTCAGCTATCATAAGCAAAAAATTGGCAACCATCATCACCAATGTGCCGGTTGAATTTCATGAAGAAGACTATCGATTAAAAGAATGGAATAGAGAAGAATTAAATACAGTATTCACTGAATTAGAGTTTAAAACGTTGGGGAAAAGAATACTCGGAGAAACTTTTAATGCTTTTCAATCGGCTCCTTTGGGTGTTCAAACAGATTTATTTGGAAATGCTATTGAAACAAAAACTGTGGCAATAAAACAAACCAATGAAGATGAAAATAATTCACCTAGCTATGGTTTGGTGGCAGATAAAAATATAGAAAATACCCAACATGAATACCGGCTAATAGAAACGGAAGAAGCAATACAAGCACTTGTATTAGAATTAATGGCTAAAAAAGAAATTTGTTTTGATACAGAAACAACAGGTACCGATGCAAATAATGTAGAAATAGTAGGCCTCAGTTTTTCTTATGAAAAGAATAAAGCATACTATATACCACTGAGTAGTAATCAAAAAGAAGCCACCAAAAAACTACAACTATTGCTTCCTTTATTTGAGGACACCAATAAATGTTGGGTAGGACAAAATATAAAATATGATCTCTTGGTGTTAAAATGGTATGGCATTGAACCCAAGGGAGAATTATTTGATACCATGTTGGCGCATTATGTTATAGAGCCAGAAGGTAGGCGTAGTATGGATTTACTCAGTGCTCAGTACTTAGGATATGAACCCGTTTCAATTGAAACGCTGATTGGTAAAAAAGGGAAGAACCAGGGCAGCATGCGAGATGTTGAAATAGAGAAAATAAAAGAATATGCAGCAGAAGACGCAGATATTACCCTTCAGCTAAAACAATGCTTTGTGCCTTTACTTAAAGAAAAAGAGGTAGAAAAAGTATTTTACCAAGTAGAGAATCCGTTGGTGAGGGTGTTAACAGATATGGAGTTTGAAGGCATAAAAGTAGATGAAGCTTTTTTACATGATTACAGTAGAGAGTTAGAAATAGAAGCAAAAAAATGCGAAGAAAGTGTTTATTCTCAAGCAGGTGTTAGATTTAATTTGGCTTCTCCTAAACAATTAGGCGAAGTTTTATTTGATAAACTACAATTAGATCCAAAAGCAAAAAAAACCAAAACGGGCCAATATGCTACAGGAGAAGATGTTTTATTAAAATTGGCAAATCAACATAAGATAGTAGATGATATATTGGGATTTAGAGAACTGACAAAATTAAAATCTACTTATATAGATGCTTTACCAGAAATGATCAACAAGAAAACCGGTAGAGTTCATACTTCTTATGCACAAGCGGTTGCAGTAACCGGTAGATTAAGCAGCAATAATCCCAATCTTCAAAATATTCCAATAAGAACGGCTAGGGGAAGAGAAATAAGAAAAGCTTTTGTACCTAGAGAACCAGGAAGAATATTAATGAGTGCAGATTATTCACAAATAGAACTAAGAATTGTTGCTGCAATTAGTGGAGATCCAAATATGTGTGCCGCTTTTAAAGAAAGAAAAGATATTCATACTGCCACTGCAGCTAAAGTGTATGGAATAGCCGAAACTGAAGTAACAAAGGAAATGCGTTACAAGGCAAAGAGTGTAAACTTTGGAATTATATATGGTCAAGGGGCATTTGGTTTAGCAGAAAATCTTGGGGTAAGTAGAACTGAAGCAAAAGAAATCATTGAAAATTATAAAAAGGAATTTCCACTCATTCAACAATACATGGATGACCAAATTAAGTTTGCAAAAGAACACGATTATGTACAAACGTTAATGGGCAGGAAAAGATGGTTAAAGGATATACATAGCGCCAACTTTACGGTTAGGGGCTTTGCTGAAAGGAATGCGATTAATTCTCCCATTCAAGGAACTGCAGCAGATATGATTAAAATGGCGATGATTAAGATTCATGCCGAAATGAAAAAGACCTCTTGGGAGTCTAAAATGATTTTACAAGTGCACGATGAATTGGTGTTTGATGCAGTACCGTCTGAAGCAGAAGCATTACAGGAATTGATTATTAGTTGCATGGTAAATGCACTTCCGCTACCCAATGGTGTTCCGGTTGAAGCTGAAGTGGGTAGAGGTAAAAACTGGTTGGAAGCACATTAAAAATAAAATGTGAATTGGGACTTGTTTTTCACCGCATTTGAAAAAATTGGTAGCCGATATTTCGGAACCGCACTTTTTGCGTTTGTTCTTTTCTATATTTTATTTAGAAGAAAATGGCTATATCAAAAAATTCAACAACGGTTTCCAAAAAATAAAGATTATATAAGGGAGTTGGCTTATTCATTGAGCACAATGCTTGTTTTTAGCTTAATTATTGTTGTATTAAATAGCCCAAGTATAGGTCCATTTACTACCAGATATAAAGAAATAGATGCAATGGGAAAGGCTACGACCAACAATTTGATGAGGTAAAAAATAGAATAAAGGCCTAATTAGTTTGTGGTTAAGTTTCTTTATTTTTTCTTAAACAATGGGACTGTGCTGCAGGGTTCCCCATACATAATGCTTTTGGCGTAAGGTCTTAATAATGTAGTGATTTTCACATATGCTGATGCAGGAACGGGGTCTTCTCCACATCCCTTTACTACAACTCGTTGATCCGTAAAATCAGCACCTTTAACAGAATCCAAAGCATTTAATAATAACTGTTCTTTTACGTATGCCTCTGTGCCAAAAAATACTCCTTTTGAAATTGGGGTTAAATAAACAGCAACCAACATATTGGCCCACATGGGAATGATTGCATCAGCACTACAAGTAACAGCAACATAACTATCTCTGTATTTATCCCAATCTGTAGTTAGTAAAGCAGCTCTAAAATCTTTTTCTTTTAAAATTAAACCCATAAACAAATAGTCTTTTAAATCAAAAACCAGTATTGGGTCTTTTGAAAAAAAGGTTTCTAAATCGAAGCTTATAATTCCGCTCTCAGCAACTTTATTTACAATTGGTTCCATAATAGAATATAAAATTAGCCATTTGCTTATATTAAATTTTACGATTGCCGCAAAAAAAAGCCCACTTTAATAAAAGTGGGCAAAATTCATTAAATACGATCTACTAATAAAAGCTGAATCGATAATCTTTCACTGTAGCAGCTTTCCTTAAAGCTTCAATACTTCTATAGATAGCCATTTTTCTATTTTGTATTAAGGCTTGTTTTACGGTTTCTGGTAAAGCGTCTGATGGTTTAGCGGCAACGGTTTCACCTTTAACAGCAAAAACTCCAGAACTACCAGCAATTAAATCAGCAACTTTTCCCTGAACTGCTTTATTAAAAGCAGCACCAACAATTTTAGGCTCATTGCCTACACCATTAATAAATCCAGATCCAAAACTTAAGCTGTCCGCTCTAAGTATAGATGAACCAGAAGATTTAGCAATTTCTTCTAAGCTACTTCCTTTCATTTTAGTCTCAATGATGATTTTGGCTTTTTTATCATTTCTGATTAAACCCTCTACCAACGGTCTTGCTTCGTTAGCACCCATTAAACCAGCTTTGTTAACATTGGTTACCATTGCAACAATTATTTGATCACCAACTTCAGTAGGATCAGATACTGCACCTTCTTTATTTTCATAAATCCATCTTACCAAAGAACGAGTATTTGCCATGGTACCAACAGTAAAGTCGTTTTGCTTAATTTCTGTTGCAGACAAAATTGGTTTAGCCAACTTAGCAGCATTATCATTAAACTCTTTTGAGCCTTTTGCGCTTGAAGCAAAACTTGCTGCTGCAGTATTTGCTTCGTTCATTGTTTCATTGCTACTAATGATGGGCTTTGCTAAGTAAGCAATCTTATATGCAGGTGCACGATTTTTTTGACCTAAAATTTCTATATAATGGTACCCAAAATCTGTTCTTACAACACCTTTAGCGCCAACTGGATTATCAAATGCAAAATCATTAAAAGGTATAACCATTTGACCTTGTGGAAAATAATCATACACGCCTCCTTTCTCTTTGCTTCCTCCATCATCAGAATACTTTGTAACCAACGCATTAAAATCAGCTCCGTTTTTAATTGCAGTTTGAATACTATCTACAAGTTTTTTTCCAGTAGAATCATCTCTTACTTGTTGACCGCTTTGAGGATCATTGGTACCTATTAAGATATGTCTTACAGTAACACTGTCTGGCCATTGTTTAATTCCAACCATTTTGGCTAATACATAATTGTTTCCGTCTACATAAGGTCCAAATAAACCACCAACTGGTAAACGAATAATAGAATCTTTATTTGCTACTTGAATTCTAGATCCACCAAAATAACTGTTGTAAAAAGCCAATTCAGTTCCTACTTTTCCAAGAAAAGCAGCAGCATCAGAAGAAGCTGCAAAATCTGCTTTTAAATCATTGATTTGAGCTAGCGTTGCTGCAGAATCAGCAGAAGTGGGCGCTGCACTAAAAGTTATATAGGCAATAGAACGAGTTTCTTCTTCTTTTTTGAATTCGTTGCTATGCTTCTTTACATAATTATTAATGTCTGCATCAGACACTTTAATACTAGAGTCTGAAACAGCAACATAAGGATAGTATACATAGGAAGCAGAAGCAATAGCGTTATTGTCTGCTTGTTGTTTTTCAACCATCCATTTTGGAACATAAACTGATTGAATTAATAGGTTTTGGTATTTATTACGCAAGCTATTTTGAATAGTAGGCTCTATATATCCACTATTGATCATTTTGATTTGCTCAGCATTTTTGCTCTTTTTAATTTGAGCAAAAGCTCTTTTTGCGTCATCCACTTTAAATACACCTGTTTTAGGATCGGTAAATTCTTGACGTAAAGGAGAGTTTTCGCCAAATAAAATGTCATTCAACTCTTTAGCTGATACAACAAGACCTAATTTTTCAAATTCTTGGTTTAATACAATATTATCCACTTCCATATTGTATACAGTACCAATTAATTGATCACGAGTAGCACCTTGACCCGCATACATTGCTTCTTGAGATTTTAAACGCTCTTCAAAAGCTCCACGCTCAATAGAAGTACCATTTACTTTTGCGATAACAGAACTGTTAGAAAAAGCAGATCCACCACGTCCGGCACCATCCTGAAGAATAAAAGCAATCAAAGCAACTGCGATGATTACAAAAATAATCCAGGTGCCACGGTCTCGAATAGTTTGAATTACAGACATAATTAATAATTAATATATAATTTATCCCGCTTCATATACGGGGAGGCAAAAATAAGGGAAAAAGAGGTAGAATAAGTTGTGGAAAAATATGCACATTATTCTGTTGGTAACCTCCTTTTTTAGGGGAAAAATCGTGTTTTGGTATATTATTTTGTGGAAACAAAAGGAATAACTCACTCAAAAAGAATGAAAATTGAACTTTCTAAATAAAATACATTCAACTTATGCTTGTTAATTAACAGTGCAAGAAAAGTGAATTGAAAAAAGGAGGCCGTGTGAATTGGGTTATACAGCATTGTTAATAAACCATATTTTCTTAATTAAGACAGCCAAAAACACTGTTTAAAAAAAAGTGAATAATGGTGGATAAACTAACTAAGGTTAACTTTGCACTCTGTGGGTAACTAAGTTATCCCGATATACACACGCATAATAGTAGTAGTTGATTTTATATAAATAATTATTAAATATTATTACTTTGGATATTAACATCGCAAAAACACAATTAGTAAAAAACGGATTTTTAGATTTGGAAATTGATCCTGAATTAGATCTCTTTGCTGAAATACAAAAATTAAAAAAAGAGAAAAATGCCGTTTTACTTGCACATTACTACCAAGAAACAGATATCCAGGATGTGGCAGATTATATTGGGGATAGTCTGGGTCTTGCACAGCAAGCAAAACAAACCACAGCAGATACCATTGTTTTTGCAGGAGTTCACTTTATGGCCGAAACTGCCAAAATTTTAAACCCAACCAAAAAAGTTTTACTACCCGATTTAAAAGCTGGTTGTTCCTTAGCAGACAGTGCACCTACGGCTTTATTTAAAGCATTTAAAGAAAAACATCCGAATCATATTGTTGTTTCTTATATCAATTGCACAGCTGATATTAAAGCCTTAAGTGATATCATCTGTACCAGTGGAAATGCAGAAAAAATTATTGAAAGTATTCCAATTAATCAACCCATATTGTTTGCTCCTGATAAAAATTTGGGTGCATACTTAAGTAAAAAGACAGGTAGAGAAATGTTACTTTGGAATGGGGCTTGTATGGTTCATGAGATTTTTAGTCTAGAAAAAATAGTAAAACTAAAAATCAGACATCCTAAAGCAAAATTAATTGCACATCCAGAATGTGAAGAAGCTATATTAAATATTGCAGATTATATTGGTAGTACTACACAGTTATTAAAGTACACGCAAACAGACAATACACCCGAATATATTGTAGCAACAGAAACTGGTATACTTCACCAAATGCAAATTAATAATCCTACCAAAACATTTATTCCTGCCCCACCAGAAAATAATTGTGCATGTAATGATTGTCCATATATGAAACTAAATACTTTAGAGAAAATATACCTCTGTATGAAGTATGAATTACCTGAAATATTAATGGATGAAGCATTGCGATTAAAAGCATTGAAACCAATGGAAAGAATGATGGATATAAGTAGAGCAGCTGGTTTAATTGGAGGTTAAATTCCAATTACTTTGTTTTAACAAAGCTTTCTCTTTTAAGGATAAACTTTTCAAGCAAAAAGGTATCTAATCCAAAAATGCCTGATATGAAAAGGAAAATCCTTATTATTTTATTTGCAACAATCGCAATTATTGCTTGTAATAAAAACGATCAGACAGTTGTTACCCCAACCGTTACAACCAATACAGACAATGCAATTATCTCGGCTGCACTTAATTTACCAACTGTACCTTTTGATTATGTTAATTTGAATTTACCGGCTTATTTTTTTGTTAATGCCGGAGGAGGTGCGCCAACTTCTGTAAATGGAATTGATAATACACCTTCAACTAATACAGTTACCAATAATGGTGCAACCTTAGGAAGGGTTTTATTCTATGATAAAACCTTGAGTGTTAATAAAACCATTTCTTGTGCAAGTTGTCACAATGCTTCTTTTGGATTTAGTGATACTGCTGTATTGAGCAATGGATTTGCAGGGGGCAAAACAGGTAGACATTCTATGAGTTTAATTAATGCAAAATTTTACCAACGTGGTAGATTCTTTTGGGATGAGCGCGCTGCTACTTTAGAAGAACAGGTACTAATGCCATTTCAAGACCAAACAGAAATGGGTATGACTATTCCTACCCTACTTCAACGCGTTAGAGAACAAGCATTTTATGCACCACTCATGAATAATGCATTTGGGGATACCGCCATTAGTAGCAATAGAATTGCATTAGCACTAGCTCAGTTTGTTAGAAGTATAGTTAGTAGCAATAGTAAATATGATGCAGAAAGAGCACAAACCAATAATCCAGTTGCTAATTTTGCCAATTTTACTACAGAAGAAAATGAAGGAAAAAGACTATTTATTACACCTGTTCAAAATGGAGGAGCAGGTTGTTTTGGATGCCATACTACCGAAGCATTTGTGTCTGCAAATAATGGACCTCGGAATAATGGATTAGATCTTAATACAACCAATGACAATGGTGCAGGTAGAGGTGAATTCAAAACACATACTTTACGTAATATTGAATTAACTGCACCCTATATGCACGATGGTAGATTTAAAACTTTGGAGCAAGTGGTAGAACATTATAATAGCGGAGTAAAAGCACATCCTAATTTAGACAATGCTTTAAAAACACCCAACGGTACTCCTATTCGGTTGAATTTAACCAATGCACAGAAAGCTGCAATAGTTGCTTTTATGAAAACACTGACCGATCCAACCATTGCATCCAATACCAAATGGAGTAATCCTTTCAAGTAATTTTTTTTTAATATAATCACATCTTCATCCATTCAAAAAATAAATTCAGGCTGGCCAATACAAATTTTTTAGCTTTAGCCAAAGCTATTAAATGAAGTACCTCTTTTTTACACTTTTATGCTGTTGTTCTATTGCTCATGCTCAATCTTATAAAAAAGTACACAGGAAAGCAATCATGGCAGATTCTCATAATGATTTGCTTACAGCCTCAATAGAAAAAAATCTTTTAATTGATCAAGACTTAAAAGGCAAAACACATTCTGATTTAAATCGTTTTAAAGAAGCGGGTGTTGATGTGCAATTATTTAGTGTTTGGTGTGATGGAGATAAAATTCAACCATACGCTTGGGCGAATAGGGAAATAGATACCTTATATGCTGTAGCCAATCGCAATCCACAAAAAATTGAAATTGTAGCTGATTATGCTGCTTTAAAAAAAGCAGTTCGTAAAAATAAATTGGCCGCCATGTTTGGCGTAGAAGGCGGTCATATGATTGAAGAGGATATCAGTAAAATAGACTTGTTGTATAATAGGGGTGTACGTTATATGACACTTACCTGGAACAACTCTACCAGTTGGGCAAGTTCTGCAATGGATGAATCCAAATTAAAAAATGATCCTTCTGCAAAATTAGGGTTGACTGAGTTTGGTAAACAAGTAGTAAAAAGAATGAACCAGTTAGGAATGATGGTAGACCTCAGCCATGTAGGTGAAAAAACTTTTTGGGATGCCATACAAACCACCACAAAACCTGTTTTGGTTTCTCATAGTAATGCATATGCACTTTGTCCTGTCTTTAGAAATTTAAAAGATGAACAAATAGATGCTGTTGGAAAAAACGGAGGGGTTATTCAATTAAATTTTTACTCTGCTTTTGTAGACAGTACTTTTAAAAACAGAGAAAAAATATTTCTGCAAAACAAACAAGCAGAAATAAAAGAATTGATTGCAAAAGGAATGCAGAAAGAATATGCCCAAACAATGGTGGTAGAAAAATATAAAGAAGAATCATTGGCTATACAACCACCTATGAGTATGTTATTAGATCATTTAGATTATATAGTCAAAAGAATTGGGGTAGACCATGTTGGTATGGGTTCTGATTTTGATGGTATTTCTGCAAGCCCGCGAGAATTAACTGATGTGACAACTTATCCTTTAATTACAAAAGCATTATTAGAAAAAGGATACAGTAAAAAAGAAGTTACTAAAATAATGGGTGGAAATTTATTAAGAGTAATGCAAGCCCAAGAAACTAAATAAAACCAATCAACCATATACTTATGAGAAAAACGGCACTGACTTCGGCATTATTATTTATTTCTGCAATGCTTTTTGCTCAGGCTACACAAAAGCCCCCCTTGCATGGAAAGAATTGGATGGCCATCACGGGTAAACCTCTTGCTGCTACTGCAGGATCAATGGTTTTTCAACAGGGAGGTAATGCCGTTGATGCGGCTTGTGCCATGTTGGCCGCCACTTGTACCATGTGGGATGTATTGAGCTGGGGCGGAGAAACGCAAGCGATTATTTATAATCCAAAAACAGGAAAAGTGATTGGTATTAATGCATTAGGAGTTGCCCCAACAGGCGCCACTCCTGAGTTTTTTAAATCAAAAGGCTACCAGTTTCCTCCTGAATATGGTCCGTTGGCGGCCATCACTCCAGGTACAGTAGGTGGAATAATCCATATGTTATCAGAATATGGAACCATGAGTTTAAAACAAGTCTTGGCGCCTGCAATGGATTTGGCAGCTGGATATCCAATTGATGCCCAAACCGCTAACAGCATTGAAAGGGGTAAAGAAAGGATTAAGCAATGGCCTTATAGTAAAAAAGTATTGTTGCCACATTTGGGCGAAAAAAGAGAAGCCCCTGAAGCAGGTGAAATATTTGTTCAGCAAGATTTGCTAAACACGTTAAAAAAATTAGTTGAAGCGGAACAAACTGCATTAAAAAATAAAAAAACACGCAAACAAGCTTTGCAAGCCGCTTATGATCGTTTTTATAAAGGAGATATTGCTGATGAATTTGTAAGAGGAGCGCAAGAGCAAGGCGGATTAATCACCAAGCAAGACTTGGCTAATTGGAAAGTGAAAGAAGAAACGCCATCGATGATTAATTATAAAGGTATTGATGTCTACAAATTAACTCAATGGACACAAGGACCTTCTATGTTACAGGCTTTGAATATTGTAGAAAATTTTGACTTGAAAAAAATGGGCTACAATTCTCCTCAATACATTAATACCATTTATCAAAGCATGAGCCTTGCATTTGCCGACCGTGATTTTTATTATGGGGATCCGGCATTTGCTCCTACACCTCAGCCCATGAACGGTCTATTAAGTAAAAGCTATGCTAAGCAGCGCGCGGCTTTGATCAACCCAGAAAAAAACAACGCCCTTATTTCTCCTGGAGATCCCTATCCTTTTGAAGGACGCGTGAATCCATATACCGAACAAATTAAACAGTGGAATCTTGAAATGGACAGCACGGGCAAGAGAAATTTTGTTCCAGCACACGACAGTACCGTTACCGCTAAAGCGGAATTAGAAGCCTATATGGATCGCCTTTGGAGAGGCACCACTAGCGTAGAAGCTGCAGATAAAGAAGGTTGGGTAGTGTCTATTACACCTAGCGGTGGATGGTTGCCGGCAACCATTGCTGGGAACACCGGTATTGGCATGAGCCAGCGTATGCAAAGCTTTGTGTTAGATGCTGCTATCAACCCATTTAATGTGGTTGCACCAGGTAAGCGCCCTAGGGTTACCCTAACCCCTTCAATGGCTTTAAAAGAAGGTAAGCCTTATCTTTCTTTTGCAGTGCAAGGTGGAGACACCCAAGACCAAAATCTTTTGCAGTTCTTTTTAAATATGGTTGAATTTGGTATGACTGTTCAACAAGCTTCAGAAGCAGAAAATATTAATACCAACCAACTTTGGTTATCATTGGGCGGAACTAAAATAAAAGACCGCAAACCAAAAGCAGGAGATATTTTACTTTCTGCTAGAACACCAGAACCTACTCGCGAAGCGCTCAAAAAAATGGGCTATAAATTGAGTTTTGGTCAGAGAACCAGCGGCCCTATTAATGCTATTTTTCTGGATAGAAAGCACAATAGCCTTTGGGGAGGTTCTTCCAACAATGGAGAAGATTATGGCATAGGCTGGTAAAAACAGCTAAAAAAACCGAGATAAATGTATTAATACGCTGCCAAACAAATTGGTGGCGTATTATTTTTGGTACAATAAACAGAAAACTAAACACGTTAGTAAAAAAATACTAAAAAAATTAGTGTGTATAATTAAAATCCACTAGTTTTACCACCTCATTAATTTTGACCATCTAAAAAGTACAACATGAGTAATGCAGAAAAATTAAAAGCGCTAAAGCTGACTATTGATAAAATCGACAAAGATTTTGGAAAAGGAAGCGTAATGATGATGAATGAAAAAAGCACAGCCCCAATGGAAGTAGTTTCTACTGGTTCGCTTGGCTTAGATGCTGCATTAGGTGTAGGTGGTCTTCCCAAAGGTAGAATTGTAGAAATATATGGACCAGAATCTTCCGGTAAAACAACTGTAGCCATTCATGTTATTGCAGAAGCCCAGAAAAAAGGGGGCATGTGTGCTATAATTGATGCGGAACACGCTTTTGACAGTGCTTATGCGCAAAAATTGGGCGTAGACGTAGACAATTTGTTGATTTCACAACCCGATTATGGCGAACAAGCATTAGAAATTGCTGATAGACTTATTTTGTCTGGTGCTTTAGATGTAGTGGTAATTGACTCTGTTGCTGCATTGGTTCCAAAAGGAGAATTAGAAGGAGAAATGGGGGATAGTAAAATGGGATTGCAAGCAAGATTGATGAGTCAGGCATTAAGAAAATTAACTGCAACGATTAACAAAACCAATACCATCTGTATTTTCATCAACCAACTTCGTGAGAAAATTGGGGTTATGTTTGGAAACCCAGAAACCACAACGGGTGGTAATGCATTAAAATTCTATGCTTCTGTACGTTTAGATATCAGAAGGATGACTCAAATTAAAGATGGTGATACTGCTATTGGAAATAGAGTAAAAGTAAAAGTGGTAAAAAACAAAGTAGCGCCTCCTTTCCGCGCAGCTGAATTTGACCTTGTTTTTGGAGAAGGCATTAGCAAAGTGGGTGAAATTATTGATATGGGTGTAGAAATGGGTATTGTTCAAAAAAGTGGATCCTGGTTTAGTTATGAAAGCAATAAACTGGGTCAGGGAAGAGAATCTGTGAAGACCCTATTACACGATAATCCGGAATTATCTAATGAAATAGAAGCAAAAATTAGGGCTAAATTAATTGTAGTAGCGGAAACTCCCGCTGAAGCAACCGAACAATAAATCGCTTTTTTAGATGGGTTAGTAAATTGCCCTGGTCTGCAAAGGCCGGGGCTTTTGTATTAAATTAATCCTTGTTTAGATAATATTCACCCCTATCTAGGCGTTTATCAAACACTTAGTGGCTTTTTAATGCCCTAAATTTTAATTCATTCGTGCAAATGAACGCAAAGGTACCCAGTTATTCTACCCTGAGCGGCCGTATTCTGCAATGCCTGATTATATTGGCTTGTGTTTTCGGTGGCAGTACCCATGCACAAAAAGGAATTGGATTTGATATAAAACCGTTCAGAAAAGAAGCCATTTTTAGAGACGACGACAAAATTGGTTACAACCTTCGCTTTAGAAATAATACCAAAGAAAAAATCAGGGGTACTATCAAAGCCAAAGTAATGAATTATAAAGGCGAAGAGGTATTTAACCAGGAAATGGGCTTTACCATGGACGCCAAAAAAGGGTATATGAAAGACTTATACCTTGAAAACGATAAAACCAAAGCGGGCTTCTATCAATTACAATTAATGGTTGCAGCCAATAATTACGTGGATACTTTAAATTTTGGATATGGCGTTGATCCTGAAAAAGTATATTCTAATGTTAATAGGCCGGCAGATTTTGATCAGTTTTGGGATGATGCCAGAAGAGAACTAGTTAATATAGACCCAAAGTTTAGGGTTACCAGAAGAGGCGATCAAAGCACAAGAGATGTAGATGTTTTTTTAGTAGAATTTCAATCCTTAGAATACCAAACCATTCGAGGTTGGTTGTCTGTACCTAAACGCAAAGGGAAGTTTGCAGTTATTTATGAGTTGCCGGGTTATTTACAAGATATGCGCCCCGACTCATTAAGAACGGATATGGCGGTTTTCAGAGTAAATGTTAGGGGTCACGGAAATAGCAAAGACAACACCAACGCCGATTTTAATACTTTCAATATTATTAATTTAAATGACCGCAATAAATACATCTACCGTGCTGTTTATATGGATGCGTTGCGCGGCTTAGATTTTTTGTATAGACACGATTATTTAAAATTAGATCTAAAAAAAGTCATTGTAAAAGGAGAAGGACAGGGTGGGGTCTTGGCTGCAGTGGTAGCTTCTTTAGACAATAGACCGCAAGGTTGTATTATTGAAAGACCGGTTTATACGGATATGAGAACCTTATTTTTTATGGCAGGTTCACAGAAAGTAACGCCATGGCCGGTGGCTAATTTTCAAGCATACATTAAAAACCCAAGAAACCGACTCAACCAAGATGCATTATTTAAAAACTGGGACTTTTTTGATCCAGTCAATTTTGCACCCAATATTCGTTGTAGGGTATTGTTTGGGCACAACCAAAAAAACACGATGTGTCCACCTCAGGCCGCCATTGCATTATATAACCAAATAAGAATAGATAATCGAAATATATACATGAGTTTAGACGATAATGGAATGGATCATGTGTATTATAGTTATGAAAGCTTTTGGATGAAAAAAATACTCTGAGTACGTAAATAAAAATTGATGAAAAAACTATTGAGCCTTATAATTATTGCAATTATAGCGAATACCGCTTATGCCGGATTTCCAATTGGCAGAGGAAAGTATTTATTGGTACCTTCTTATAACTTATACACAACGAAAGGTTACTGGGATGCAGCAGGTACTTATATTCCATTCTCGAATGGGGGTAGATTTGCCTCCCATTACTTTGGAATTTATGGGGGTATTGGTATAGGAGAGCGCTTAGATTTTGTAGGCAATATCTCGTATATCATGCAAAGAAAATTAGAAACGAACCTAGCACAATCCAACTCTAGTTTTGGAGATGCTAGTTTTGGCTTGTCTTATTTGTTGAACACCTTTGATTATTCTAAATTTTTGACCGTAACAGGCTCTTTAATTGTTCCCCTTTATACCAATGACGCCGCTAAACAACCCTTTACTGGATTTCAACAAGTAGGCGGTGAAGTAAAGTTCACCTATTCTGGGTCGAATGGAGAGCGTTATTCAAACACGTATTTTGATATCAACTTAGGGGTTCGCCAATACTTTAGCCCAGAAGGTCCTACACAAATTTTTGGTGATGCATTATTGGGAATTCCATTGGACGAAGACAATAAATTGACTTTTCAATTGGCTAGTACTAAATCAACCAGTACCCAAACCGGTTTGGTCTTGAATCCGAACAATTTGTTCTTAAACCGCCAGTTTAATTATTTTAGATTAACAGCAGGGTATGGTAGAAAAATCAGCCAGAAATATCAAATTTTCCTCTCGGTCTTTACAGATGTGAACGGAAGGAATACAGGAAAAGGTGGCGGAGGATCTATATCCTTGGTGGGTGAACTATAAAAGAACGCATTTTTTATGACAGCAAAACAGTATATACCATCGTTAACAGGTGTTAGGGGCCTTGCTTCTATTTTGATTTTTTTTCACCATTTTAATCAAGAAGATTTTCCACCATTATTATTTAGGGTCTTAAATGAATTTCATTTTCCCCTTTCTATGTTTTTTGTGCTTAGTGGATTTCTAATTTGCTTGCGCTATTATGATAATGTAGAATTATCGAGTAAGTGGATGCGAAAATATTTAAAAAATAGAATCGCTCGAGTTTATCCCATCTACTTAATTCTAACAATTGTTGTATTCTTATTTGCTTGGATAGCCAATGATAACAGCATTTACAACGGAAAGAATAGTCCACTTACTTTGTTCATCATGAACATTACTTTCCTCAGAGGATTTTTTGACGACATGAAGTTTACGGGAATTGCACAAGGCTGGTCGTTAACAGTTGAGGAATGTTTTTATTTTTCAGCCCCCATCTTTTTTATTTTAATCAAGCGAAATAAAATATATTTTCTGATAGCACCATTGGTAATTACAGCGGTTGGTGTTTTATTGGTGTTGATTTTTAGAAATGTAGATTTCTATGGATTTTTTAATTCGTTTAAATTCTTATTTATTTCAACTTTTCTAGGACGAACTGTTGAGTTTTTTGCAGGGATGGTATTGGCAATGATTATAAGAAAGGCAGATGATTCGGTCAGCAATTTTTCATTGTATACATGGCTAGGAATCATTGGAATTGCTTGCACTAACTTAATTATGATTAATCAACCAATCAGTAAAGAAGTGCCTTTTGCACTATACCAACCAATTGGTATTTTTACTAATAATGTGTTGCTGCCTATTGCAATTGCTACCTTCTTTTATGGTTTAATTAAAGAGAACTCTGTAGTAAAATCCATTTTAGGAAGCAAAACAGGTGAGCTAGTTGGAAAAAGCTCTTATATTCTTTACTTGATTCATCTTGGATTCATATCAAAATTAACGTCTGATTGGTTGCATAACACGGCAGATGTTTTTTATGCTTGGCTAGATAAAAACGAGTATTGGTGGTTATCTGAACATTTAAATTATACCGCTTTGGTATTGTTTTCTCACTTGCTCATTTTAACCCTCATCTCAATTATATTGTATAAGTTTATAGAAGAGCCCATCAACTTATACATTCGGAAATCAAACTTCTTAGAAAAGAAAAATTAATTATGATTTTCCATCAAAAAAATAAAATCCTTTTTAAATCAGTATTTCTATTCATTGCCGGAATGGTATTAAGCCACTTTGAGGGAATGACACAAAAGGGGAAGGCCAAGGATCCCGTAACGGTAAATATTTTACCCTACAATAAAAAAGCAAGATTCAACAAAAAGTTTCCCGTTAAATATAAAATTCAATTTGTCAATAATTTAAAAGATCCTCAAGAGGGTACATTGGTGTACACGGTTTTTGATAATACCAATCAGGAAATTTTAGAAAATAGTTTAGACGTAAGAATCAATGCAAAAAAAACATTGGTTTCTAATTTTGAAGTGCCTATTGTAAAAGAAGGAAACTACACGATTAAAATGCGTATTGAACTAACCAACTTCAATAGCAATTTTGATGGAAGTTTCGCTTATATAGGACCACCAAGAAAATCAAAAGACCGAAAACCAGAAATTACTCAAGAGCCCATTGTAAATACCCCACCGCTTAATTGGTCAAAAGACAATTTATCTGGGGTTGCTGGAAGACAATCTCTAAGTGCCGACGAAATAAAAGACGCCCCAGCACCGGAGGAAACAGAGTCAACAGAAGAAGAGGGTGAAATGATCATCAAACTAATACCCTCTAAAAAAGATGGCGTTTTTTATGATGGTGAAAAAATCAAATACTCCGTTTCTATTGCTAATAAATATAAAGTAAGACAGGATGGTACTTTTACAGCTATTGTTGAAACAGAGCTAGGAGAAACGGTTAGTTCAACACAAGTAAAACTAAAAATTGCTAAAAAGGGTAAAAAGAGTTTTCAAATTGAAATCCCTAAACCCAAAACAGAAGGGGTGTATAATTTGCGAGCAGCAACCAATACTTCTACCTATGATGATACTGCACGATATGCTTTTGGATTCAATATTGGTAAAATAAAAACACCATATTATTTACCCCCAGATTTTGATGACTACTGGCAAACGGCAAAGAGTGATTTGGCAAAAGTAGATCCGCAATATAAAATTTTAAGAGACGAAGAGCATAGCACCAAATACCATGATGTGTATAGGGTAGAAATGAAAGGTATTGACGAATTCCCCTTCTATGGCTATTTATCTATTCCTAAATTAAAAGGAAAATATCCTGTTATTATTGGTTTTGGCGGGTATAAGAAAGAGGTAATGCCCCTACTCTTTGATGAGTTTATTTCTTTCTCGGTAAACGTAAGAGGCATTGATAAGAAATATGAAAAAGAATTTAATCCCGACAATATAGAGCAGATTATGCTTAAAGTGGAGGATAAGGATGCTTACGTATACAAGGGTATTTACATGGATTGCGTAAGGGCAGTTGAATTTGTTTATGCTCATGGACATATGGGCATGGATCTCAATAGGGTATTGGCTTTTGGCGGTAGTCAAGGGGCAACCATGGGCTTAGTAACAGCAGCGCTAATGCCAGATAAAATAAACGCAGTAATTGCGAGCAATCCCGTTTTTGCTGATTGGAAAAACAGTTTTGCTGTGGGAAAAAATAAACGCGAACTCGCGTTCCCCTCTGATGCAATTGTTAGATACTTGAAAGACAATCCAGATTTTACAGAAGAGCAAATGCTTGAAACCTTTAATTATTTTGACTTGCAAAATTTCATGCCAAAAGTAAAATGTCCAGTTTTGTATGCAGTTGGTTTGCAAGATGAGTTTATTGCTCCTGGAAGTGCCATTGCAGCGTATAATAAATTGCCTTTTGATGCACTTTCAAAAAGCGAGTTATTTATTTTTCCGGATCTAGGACATGAAATTCCTGTTTACCACAACTCGTTTATTGGTATTTGGTTTAATGAAAAAGCAGTAAGCAAAAAGAAAAGATAATTAGATGCAAAAGAAGAATCACTATATTATTTTACTGATGACCTGTATAGTCTGCGGCGTCATTCCAGCTTTTGCAGATTATCCAATTGGTAAAAAAAGAACGGCCATAACAGGAACCTTCAATTATTTTTATTCATCCAAATATTTTAATGATCAAGGAAAACTAATCAGCAATAATCCTGGCGATTATTTTCAGGCCAGCTCTTATAGTTTGAATATTTCTCACGGACTTGGCAGAAGAGTTGATATGTCAGTTACCATTCCATTTGCATCACAAACATTGGTTAATGGCAATAATTCAGAAACAAAATCTGGTGTAACCGATATAAATCTTGGCCTCTCTGTTCACTTTCCTTCGATTGATTATAAAAGATATTTTACCATAAGAGGAAGTGTTGGTATTCCTGGTTATCAAAACAACCAGACACCTTATTTAGGATATGCTTCTAAGTCGGTTATGTTGGGTGCGAATTATTCATTTACACCATATAAAAATGGATTTGCGATTGTTGAATTTATTTATTCTAGATTTTTAGATGCTCAAGATGGTCCCAATCAATACAGGGCTGTTATTACCATGGGTAAAATGTATAATAAGCATACTTCTGTAACAGCGTCTTTGTCTCATCAGGTTTCCCAGAGCGTTAACACTGTTTTTAATCCCAATTTGCAATTGAATAAAAACTTTAATGCCGCCACTTTAAATTTAAGTATAGGCAGAAAGATTAATCGAATGATTACCCCAACCCTTCAGGCTTATTACACACTATTAGGAAAAAATGCAGGTTTAGGAATGGGAGCAAATATCTTTGTAACTGTAAGATTACCATAAAATAAAAGTCATTGATTTACTCAATACTTAAGCCACTGATTAGAATTGCACTGTTTTTTTTCTGTAGAAAAATATTCATTCAAAATAAATCGGCGTTTAACATAAAGGGGCCGCTGCTCTTAACTGCCAACCACCCCAACTCATTTTTTGATGCAATAATTATTGGCGCTTTTTTTAAACAACGTGTGCATTTTTTAGCAAGAGGAGATGCATTTAATAAACCTTACCATCGTTTCTTATTAAGTCTATTAAATATGATTCCTATTTATAGACTGAGTGAAGGGAAGGAAAATTTAGTCAATAATAATTATGCATTTGCTGCGTCTAAAAAAATTCTTGAAAACAAGGGGATTGTTTTAATCTTTATTGAGGGAATCTGTTTGCTGACCAACCAGCTGCAACCATTTAAAAAAGGAGCAGCTAGAATTGCATTAGATTACCAAGGGCAAAATGCATTACAAATTCTTCCTATTGGGATAGCATATGACCGCTTTAATGCATGGGGGAAAACAGTGCATGTAGCTTTGGGTAATCCTATTTTAGCAAAGCAACTATTGCCGTTTACCGATAGAGCAAAAAACATGAATCACTTTAACACCGAAATCAAGCATCGGCTAGAGCAGTTAATAATAGTGCCCTCAACAGCGCAAACAAAAAAGAGCAAAGGGCTTCATCTCTTAGCTCAAGTTGGAATCCTATTACACCAACCTTTTTTTAGCTTAGTTCAAAAACAAGTAAAAATTAAAACAAACAGAACTGTTTTTTATGATTCGGTATTATTTGGTTCTTTGTTTATTTTATATCCAGTTTTTCTGATACTTATTTCAATCATCGCTTATTGGTTCATTGGTATCAGCACTTATTTCATTTTAGCATTATTCATTATTTCTGCAAGAACAATAGTTCTTTACAAAAATCCGGCTAAATAATTGTTCAAACTATCCTTTATTGGTAATTTGTAGGTATGCGTTGGATGGGTAATAGAGAAAGTAGTAATGTAGAAGACCGAAGAGGAAGTGGAACCGGCCTGATTGCAGGTGGAGGTATTGGTACTATCATCATTGGCCTACTCTACATTTTTTTAGGAGGGGATCCTGCGGTGGTTGTAAACCAAGTGATTCAACAAGCACCAGCAGTTTCTAATAAGCCAATATCTGAAGCAGATGAAAAGTTGGCTTCTTTTACAAAAGTAGTATTGGCGTATACCGAAGATGTATGGGACTCTATTTATCAAGTAAGGGGAGAAACCTATGATGCTCCTAAGCTCGTATTGTTTACCCAGCAAACACAATCTGGTTGTGGTTTTGCAAGTGATGCTTCTGGCCCATTCTATTGTCCGGCCGATCAAAAAGTGTATATAGATTTATCTTTTTTTCAAGAACTCTCTACTCGTTTTAATGCACCAGGTGAATTTGCCATGGCATATGTAATAGCACACGAAGTAGGACATCATATTCAACAATTAAATGGTACAGCAGCTTCTGTTCAACAAATGAGAGATCGTGTATCTGAAAAAGAGTACAATCAACTTTCTGTTAAACTAGAATTGCAGGCAGATTTTTTGGCCGGAGTATGGGCCCATCACGCCAACCAATTGAGGAATATTTTAGAACCCGGAGACCTAGAAGCTGCTTTGAATGCTGCCAATGCAATTGGTGATGATCGGCTGCAACAACAGCAACAGGGCTATATTGTTCCTGATGCATTTACGCACGGAACTTCAAAACAAAGAATGTATTGGTTTAAAAAAGGATTTGAAACAGGAGACCCTTTTAAAGGAAATACATTTGCTAAAATAGAAGAATAAAATTTGAATATTGATCTATGAAAAAATACTCCATTCTGATTGCGCTATTAATGGGTTTGCAATCATATGCACAAGACACTATTGCTAAAAATGATATCGTTTCTGCGGCAAAACTTTTTGATTTAAAGTTTACGAATAAAGAGGTAGATACGATGTACGCAGGCATTAAAGAAAATATAACGGTGTATAAAAATATGCACCAAACCAATCTAAGCAATAGCATTCCTATGAGTAATTGGCAAAGCCCAATGGTGCCGGGCTTGCAAATAAATACCAAGCAAAACAAAATCAAATGGAGCTTTAATAAAAATATAACCTTACCTACTAACAGAGCCGATCTAGCGTTTTATAGTGTTGCAGACCTATCTGTATTAATTAAAACCAAAAAAATCAGCGCTCTTGAATTAACCCAGTTTTTTATTGATCGAATAAAGCAATATGGAGACAGTTTGCAATGTGTTATTTCTATAACCGAATCCATTGCATTAGAACAAGCAAAAGCGGCAGATGCTGAATTAGCATCAGGAAAATATAGGGGCCCCCTACATGGTATACCCTATGGTTTAAAGGATTTGTTTTCGGTAAATGGAACCAAAACAACTTGGGGTGCAGCACCATATAAAGACCAAGTAATTGCTGAAGATGCATATGTATACAATAGATTAAAAGAAGCGGGGGCAATTTTGGTTGCAAAGTTCACATTGGGTTCATTGGCAATGGGCGATTACTGGTTTGGTGGAAGAACGAAGAACCCTTGGAATTTAAAAACTGGATCTTCTGGTTCATCAGCTGGATCCGCTTCAGCCACAGTAGCAGGCCTGGTTCCATTTGCTATAGGAACAGAAACATGGGGTTCTATTATTTCTCCATCATCAACTTGTGGTGCTACAGGGCTAAGACCTACATTTGGTAGCATTAGCAGAACAGGTGCCATGGCTTTAAGCTGGAGCCTCGATAAAATTGGTCCAATATGTAGGTCCGCCGAAGACGCCGCTATAGTATATAGTCTAATTCATGGTACAGATGGATTAGACTTATCGGCAGTGAACACTGCATTCAATTATGAGCCCAATGCCCCCATTAAAAAATTGAAGATCGGATTTGCAAAAAATTATTTTGACCAGATAAGAGATACATCAAGAAACGAATGGAAAGTATTGGCTGCTTTTAAAGAGATGGGCGTGGAATTAATTCCAATTGAGTTTCCAGATACAGCAGTGTACAAAGCCAATATCATGGACGTAATTATAAGTGCTGAATCTGCAGCAGCATTTGATGGATTAACTAGATTAAATATTGACGATGAACTAACCAGACAAGGACCCTTTGATTGGCCGAATAGCTTTAGGGTATCCAGATTGGTACCAGCTGTTGAATATGTTAATGCCAACAGAATGAGATACCTTTTGCAACAAAAAGTACATGCGGCACTTCAAGGAATTGATGTGTTAATTTGTCCTACCAGAGGCAGCGGCAATCAATCTGCTATTACTAATTTAACAGGACAGCCAGTAGTTTGTACACCAACCGGTTTTGATAAGAGGTCTGGCCTCCCTACCAGCATTAGTTTTATTGGTAATTTATATAATGAGGCAGCCATTTTGTTGGCTGCAAAACATTATCAACAAGCAACTGATTGGGAAACCATGCATCCGCCAGCATTTTTGAAATAGTCATATTTGAAAATTCATTTTAATTAGTATGCTGGCAATAAAAAATAATACCAAGCTAAATGCAGTTATCCTAAGCCTAGTATTATTTAGTGGATTGGTATATTGGATCTTTACCATTACACAAACAAAAAATAATTTTAAGGAACCGGTTGTTTATACACTTTCTGACGAGAAGGTATTGAATCCAATAAATGCGTACAAAACCATTTTACTAAAAAAAGATAGTGTTGTAAATGGATTCTTCAATCCCGGATTTACAAAACATAAATGGTGGATTTATTTGAATGTACCTAGTCAAGTGGGCGATTACTTGCAAATTGCAAATCCGCATATTAATAAGATTAGAATTTATACAATTCATAATGAACAACCATTATTGGCGTATGAATCTGGTGACTATTTCAAGTTTAGCAAGCGAGTATTAAGCGATCCCGACTTTTGGTTTCAAATTCCCAGCTTAACCAGTGGTCTATTGGTTGAAGTAGATAAGAAAGGAGAATCATTGGATTTACCCATTCGATTAGTGGCCGAAAGAGAAATGACTCAATATCTCTCTGATCAAAAAATGGCTTACGGCATTTTTACAGGGTGGATGATTTTTCTGATTTTGTTGAATTTGTTTTTATGGGCTTCATTAAGAGATAATATTCATTTCTTTTATATTCTTTTTGTGGGTTCTTCTGCTTTATGGGTAATAGCAAATTGGGGATTGGGTTTTCAATATTTTTGGCCAGACTATCCGGCAATGGCTAGTAAGGCAAGGCCTTTATTTAGTACTAGTTCATTCATTTTTATTTTAGAATTAGCTAGAAGGTATTTTGCCCCAATCGAAAAAAAGCCACTGTACAATGGCTTTACCCGTGCTTTGCAAATTGTATTGTTGCTGTTGTTTTTTATTTTTTTAATAAGTAATATCGCTTTATCCAATGAATGGATTCGGTATTTAACACTTAGTGCTGCTAATATTCTTTGGTTGCTTTCTACACTCACTGTGTTGTTTTTAACCATTAAAAGCTATAAAACAGCAAAAGCACTTTCTTTATTTTTCCTTGCTGCTTTTATAGCTCATGCTTTGTTTAGTAGTTTAATAATTCTATCTCAATATAATGTTCAAGAAAACTGGGTATTCTTTATCAATAAATATGGATCGGCTATTGGAATTTTGGCAAACAGTACCATACTCTCTTTTGGATTAACACAGCGATACAACTACTATAAAAAAGAGAGGGAACAGGTACAACAAGAATTGGCAAAAGAGCGAAGCCTACAAGCAGACAGACTGATTCAAGCGCAAGAAGAAGAAAGATCTAGGTTGGCCAGAGAATTGCACGATGGTTTAGGTGGGCTGCTTGGGAGTATTCGAATAGGGGCTTTTAATAAGCTGAAACTAGATAACGCAAATCAAACCTGGCTAGACACCCAATTGTCTGAAGCAATAGATGATTTGAGAAATATAGCCCACGATTTAATGCCGGTTAATTTACCAGAAAAGGGCCTTGTTTCAATTTTAGAAAAAACGGTTGCCAGGTGGAATTTATCTAATGAATTTAATACCCATTTAGACTGCGCAATTCATAATAGGTATCCATTACCTGTTGAAGCTGGCTTATATAGAATTGTTTCAGAATTGATACATAATGTAAAAAAACATGCACATGCTACCGAAGTGTTTATTTCATTATGGGAAGAAAAAAACACGCAAACCATTACTTTATTGGTTGAGGACAATGGAACAGGATTTATTTCCAATCAATCAGAGGGTATTGGGCTTAAAAATATTCGGTATAGAGTTGAATATTTAGGTGGAAAAATTTTGATTGATTCAAACACAAAAGGCACTAGTATTGTAATAGAAATATCCGGATCGAAAACCCCTCTTCATGCCCAATAGAACAAAAATTGCCATTGCCGACGACCATAAAATATTTGCAGAAGGCATCCAAATGGTTTTAAAAGAACAAGAATGGATTAACTGGGTAGGTAAAGCATTTACAGCAAAAGACGCTTTTCAATTATATGAAGATAGGCGACCAGATATATTTTTATTAGACTACCACTTTCCCGATGGCAACGGTTATCAGGTTGCAGAAAAAATATTGGCCAAATACCCCAACGCCTCAATCATTATCTTAAGCATGGAAAACGATAATGATATTATGCATCAGTGCAGACTTTTGGGCGTTAAAGGGTATATTATCAAGAACCTTTCTTCAGATGAGTTAATTGAAGCCATTGAGCAAGTACTTGGAGGAAATCCTGTTTTTATGTGGGGGGAAGAATTGCAAACACCAATAAAGGAAGAAGACGGGGGTTTAAGTAAAAGAGAAAAAGAGATTGTCTCTTTAATTAGTAAGGGATTAACCAGTCAGGAAATTGCAGAAGCCATTAATTTAAGTGTGCTAACCATAAATACCCACAGAAGAAATATTCTTAGAAAGTTGAATTTAAAAAACACTGCCATGATGGTACAATATGCGAGAGTAAATCGATGGTAGCCCATTTTTACTACATTTGCGCCCTGAACAACTATTATGAAGTATTTTTTGAGCCTCCCATTTGTATTATCAATACTATTTTTTTCCTGTAAAAGTCCCCAACAATTAACAATCAATCATCCAATTGATCAAACACAGTTAACCTACTTGCATACGTATACCATTCCGCATAATTTTTCCTTTATGGAAACAACGGTAGGTGGTTTGTCTTCCATTGACTACGATCAAAAAAGAAATCGGTATTTTTTAGTTTGCGACGATCGCTCCTCTATTAATCCTGCTAGATTTTATACCGCTAAAATCTCCATCAAGCAAAATAAAATTGATACAGTGCTCTTCACCAATTTCGCCTATTTAAAAGACGAATTAGGTAAAACCTATCCAAGCACAAAAGAAAATCCTTATAAAACACCGGATCCAGAAAGCATGCGCTATAATCCAAATAGCAAGTTATTGGTATGGAGCAGTGAAGGAGAAAATACCATTAGAGGCAAAGACAGTATTTTAATTAATCCATCGGTCTATTTTGTAAATGCTGCTGGAAGATTTAAAGACAGCATTACCATACCCCAAAATTTGTATATGAGTTTTCTGGAAAAAGGACCCAGACAAAACGGAGTATTAGAAGGAATGAGTTATGCTGATAACTACAAAACATTGATGGTAAATGTAGAAGAGCCACTACAAGAAGATGGGCCAAGAGCAGACCTAAAACCCAATGGAGCAATTATTCGATTTTACAAATTTGATACTCAAGCAAAGATATCTACCAATCAATACGCGTATGAACTTTCTCCGGTAGCGTATGCACCCAACCCTATTAATGAATATAAAATCAATAGTGTACCAGAATTTTTATGGATTGGGAATAACCAATTATTGGTATTAGAGCGTTCTTATTCTACCGGAAGAATTGCATGTTCCATTAAAATATTTTTAGCAGACTATAACCAAGCCACTGATATTGCTAATTTTAGTTCATTAAAAGCTCCGGCTAAATTTCAGCCGATGAAAAAAACACTCTTAATGAATTTAGACGACTTGGGCATTTATACCGACAATATTGAAGGCATTAGCTTTGGCCCTGTTTTACCTAATGGAAACAGAAGTATATTATTGGTATCAGATAACAATTTTAGTCCTATACAAAAGTCGCAAATAACGCTCTTAGAATTAAAGACACCCAAATCTTAATTAACCGTTTTGATTATGTTTAAAAAACCATTGGCGATTTGTTTAGTCATTCTACTTTGGTCTTGTAAAGAAGAAACCCAAAAGGGTTTGCCCCATGTAATTATTGAAACGGCATATGGAGAAATAGAAATTCAATTGTATACGCATAAAGCACCATTAACGGCTAATGCTTTTTTGGCCTATATAGATTCAGGCTATTATAATCAAAGCAATTTTTATAGAGTGCTTAATATGTATAATCAACCTTCTAATGCACCAAAGGCATTTTTAGTTCAGGGAGGTATTTGGAAATCGAATAACAAATTGGCACAAAGTCTTCAAGGTATTCCACACGAGTCTACAAAACAAACAGGGATATTACATAAAGAAGGAACCATTTCAATGGCCAGGAACGAACCAGGTTCTGGCGGTCCAGAATTTTTTATCATGGTAGAAGACGAAACAGGGTTTGATTATGGTGGAGAAAATATGGCAGATGGTTTGGGCTTTGCAGCATTCGGCTCTGTTGTACGAGGCATGCCCATCGTTAGAAAAATTCACGATTTAAAGGAAGCCAATCAATACCTTCAGCCCCCTGTTTATATTCACACGATAAGAAGAAAATAAATACTAGCGGTAACTAGGTTGGTATTCATACACTACTTCAAAAGCTTCTTTTTTAAGAGAAGGAATACCCTGTCCAATTTTTAGGTTTTTAAATTGTGGGGTTGGCTCACATACTGAATACTGATTTCCCTTGTAAACAATTGGATTGCCTTGAGGAGTATCAAATTGTATGGCAACCGTTACGTGCTGTGGATAAGAGAGCACAATCATTGGAAGATTGTAAATCTCTTTAACAAGGTAAAAAAAGAAAGCAGCGCGATCTTCACAATCGCTGTATTCAGAAAACAAAGTTTGTTCGGGAGAAAACCTTTTATCCTTACCGTATAATGAAGCATCGTTTTCAAACGCAAAAGAGGAACGAGTTAAATGCATTAAATAGTCAACTCCTTTTTTCTGATTCATTTTAGCCACGGTTTGTTTTAAGGCAGGAATCAAAGATTGATAGGTTGCATTACTAAGTGGAGCAGTAAACTGCATGGCATATTCAACAGAAGGATAATTATTAAATAGTTTATTGATTGACTTATTCACTTTTACTTTAAACTCGTAATTGCGTTGACCATAGGCAAATTGAATGGGCTTAACTTCATAGCTCTCCGGATTAAAATCGGGCACGCGATTGATCTTGTATGAGAATCCCTTGGGAACAACTTGTTGAGCCATTACTTTAATGTCTTGAAAACGCCCCTGTTTAAAGTCAATATTATTTCCGTAGTCGTGGTAATTTAAACAGATATACTGTTCTTGATTATACAACATAGAAGGTATATCATATACATTTTCATTGGACTGTACATACAACAACAAGGTATCTTTCCTTAAACGAGCTACAGCAGAATAGCCTGTTTGATTCAATAAAAACCACTTATATAATGTATATCGATGGTAGTTTTCTTTTTTAGGGCTGATTGATTCCGCAGCGGTTCTAATCAACTGATAAAACAACCAATCGTCTAATTGCTTCTCTTTTTTAAATGCTAATAAGTTTTCAACCAAATTGCCATATGGCAACAAACTTAAAGAGGAGTAAAATTGCTCTATAGCGGTATGAGTAAGGGGTTGCCCTATTTGCACCTGTAAATCGTTCATACTGGGGGTATGAACTGTGTCACCATAAAAATCAATATAAGCACCAACTTGGTCAGGTTTTTTTTCCGGAACAGCCAATTGCTGTGCATTCAAATGCTGAACGCCCAGGCAACTTATAATTAATATGGTCCAAAAACCCTTCTTCAACGATATTCGATTTTCTTGAAGTTACAAAAAGGTAACAATTAATTAATATTAAGTTTTTTGAAAGGGTTGTTAAAAAGCAGTAAAATGCCCGATTTGGCCAATTAGCCGCTAAATTTGCTCAATATTTTAGTTATGCCCTTTCAGTTACACACGAATTATCAGCCAGCAGGGGATCAGCCAAAAGCCATACAAGAACTGGTAGATGGGGTAAATGAGGGCGAACAATACCAAACTTTATTAGGAGTGACAGGTAGTGGTAAAACATTTACCATTGCTAATTTGATTCAGCAGGTACAAAGGCCAACACTGGTTTTGACACACAATAAAACCTTGGTGGCTCAATTATATGGAGAATTCAAGCAATTTTTTCCAGAAAATGCAGTGGGCTATTTTGTAAGTTATTACGACTATTATCAGCCCGAAGCCTATATGCCAGTAACGGGCACTTATATTGAAAAAGACCTGAGCATTAATGAAGAGTTAGATAAGCTTAGACTGCAAGCAACATCACAATTATTAAGTGGTAGAAGAGATATTATTGTGGTAGCTAGTGTGAGTTGTATTTATGGTATGGGAAATCCTACCGAATATGAGAATGGGATTATTCGAATACAAAAAGGACAGGTATTATCTCGCCAAGGATTTTTACACGCATTGGTTAATTCATTATATAATCGTTCCCAAGGGGATTTTACCCGCGGTACTTTTAGGGTTAAAGGAGATACGGTAGACATCAACCTGCCGTATGTAGATTTTGGATATCGAGTTACTTTTTTTGGAGACGAGATTGAAGAAATTGAAAGCATAGAAACCGCTACCAATAAGCGTATTGGCTTAATGGATACGGCGGCTATATTCCCCGCCAACTTATACCTTGCTCCTAAAGACATGATTGTAGAAGTGATGCACGAGATACAAGATGAAATGATGTTGCAAGTGGAATATTTTAAATCGGTAGGTAAGTTTATTGAAGCTTCTCGTTTAAAGGAACGAGTGGAATACGATTTAGAAATGATTCGGGAATTGGGTTATTGCAATGGTATTGAAAACTATTCTCGATTTTTTGATAGAAGAAAACCAGGCACCCGACCCTTCTGTTTATTGGATTATTTTCCCAAAGATTTTTTATGCGTGATTGATGAAAGTCACCAAACTATTCCGCAAGTAGCAGGTATGTATGGTGGAGATAGAAGTAGAAAGTTGGTATTAGTAGATTATGGATTTAGATTGCCGAGTGCAATGGATAACCGCCCACTCAATTTTCATGAGTTTGAAAGTTTAACCGGGCAAACCATATTTGTAAGTGCAACACCTGGAGACTATGAATTAGAAAAAACGGGCGGAGTAGTAGTAGAGCAGGTGGTAAGACCTACTGGCTTATTAGACCCACCTATAGAAATAAGACCAAGCACTAATCAAATTGACGATTTATTAGATGCCATAGATGACCGTGTTAAAAAAGGGGATCGTGTTTTAGTAACAACACTCACCAAAAGAATGGCCGAAGAAATGGACAAATACCTGGGTCGTATCAATATCAAATCAAAATATATTCACTCCGATGTAGATACATTGGAACGCGTAGAAATTTTAAGAGACCTGCGTTTAGGCGTAATTGATGTATTGGTAGGGGTGAATTTGTTAAGGGAGGGATTGGACCTGCCGGAAGTGTCGCTGGTAGCTATTTTGGACGCAGACAAAGAAGGTTTCTTGCGCAACGAACGCTCTTTAACACAAACAGCTGGACGTGCGGCAAGAAACGTAAACGGATTGGTTATTTTTTATGCAGATAAAATGACCGAGAGTATGCAACGAACCATTGATGAGACCACACGAAGAAGGGCCAAGCAAATTGCATATAATTTAGAACACGGCATTACGCCAACAACAGTAAGTAAAAGCAAAGAACAGGTTTTTGCACAAACATCTGTATTGGATATTAAAGGTTATGACCCATCTAATCCATATGCTTTACAACAAGAAGAATCCTTGGTGCCTAGTGCAGCAGAGGAACAAATTGAGTTTAAAACAATTCCTCAAGTAGAAACAGCCATAAAGAAAGTGAAGAAAGAAATGGAGAAAGCCGCTAGAGATCTAGATTTTATTGAAGCAGCTAGATTAAGAGATGACATGTTTAGGCTACAAAAAACCTTAACAGAGATGAAATAAAGTAGCATCAGTATAATTCATTAAATTTAAGTAAGCATAATTTTGATTCATGAAAAAAACCATCGGTCTTATTTTATTCATACTCCCTCTCATACTAGATGCGCAAACGTCTTATTATTCGGAGCGCTTTAGGCCACAATACCATTTCTCCTCACAAAAAAATTGGATCAACGATCCCAATGGATTAGTATATCACAATGGCCAATATCATTTATTTTATCAACACAATCCATTTGGTAATATTTGGGGACATATGAGTTGGGGGCATGCGGTGAGTAAAGACTTAGTGAAATGGACGCCCATGCCATTGGCTTTGAGAGAAGAAGATGGCAAAATGGCTTTCTCTGGATCGGTGGTATACGATGCAAAAAATACCAGTGCACTCAGCAGCAATAGAGAGAACCCGCCGCTGGTAGCAATATTTACGGCACACGACAGCCTTAATCAATCCCAACACTTAGCTTATAGCATTGATCAGGGAAAATCTTGGAGCAAGTATTCTGGTAATCCGGTGCTCGATTTAAATATGCGCGATTTTAGAGACCCCAATGTGTTTTGGCATGATAAGTCTAAACAATGGGTAATGATGGTGTCCATGCCCAATGAAAAAATGATTTCGATTTATACTTCATTCAGTTTAAAGCAGTGGACTTTCCAAAGTGATTTTGGACCAATCGGAGATACATCCGGCGTTTGGGAATGCCCAGATTTAATTCAAGTTCCCGTTGTAGGAGAACCCGATAAAAAGAAATGGGTTTTATTGGTATCACAAAATTCGAGCATGCAATATTTTGTAGGTGAATTTGATGGCTATAAATTTTACAATGAAAATCCATCCAATAAAGTGGTAAGACCCGATTATGGTAGCGACTATTACGCAGCCATTACTTATAAGAATACGCCCGACCGAATTCCTATTTCTATTGGTTGGGTAAACAACTGGAATTATGCCAATGAAATACCCACCAATCCATGGAAAGGGGCTATGTCATTGCCAAGGAAATTAGCCGTTAAAAAAATGGGATCCGAATGGGTGCTCGTGCAAGAGCCCGTTAAAGCCTTGCGTGCTATACGTTCTACCGGACAGGTGGTAGAAGGTCCCATTGCAGTAAAGAATGGTTATGTATTACCTTTTAGAAGTAATTGTTTTGAAATGGAAGTAGAGCTGAAGCCAGCTATTACTAGTGTGAGTGGAATTAAAATTGCAGTTGGAGGAAATAGAAGTTTTGTTATTGGATATGATGCCACTCTAGAACAACTATTTATTGATCGTACCAATACCCCTTCAAGCTTTAGCAAACAGTATCCCTATTTTGCTAAAAAGAATGCTTACCTAAAACAACAAAACGACAAAGTTAAACTGCATATCTTTTTTGATAAGAGTATTATTGAAGTGTATGCCAATGATGGAGAATTGGTATTTACTTCACAAATATTTCCTGAAGAAAATGATACCGGCATAGAATTTTTTAGTGATGGCAATATCTCTGTGTTCGAGAATATATGGTTCTGGCCTATGCGATCGATCTGGAAATAAATACGAACTTTACCAAGTAAAACAACACTATGAGTTTCAGGAATTTTAAGATGGTTAGTTATGTGGTTTTTGGCCGCGGCAGTTTTAATCAACTAGATGAAATATTAACCCCTCATAGAAAGGGTGATGCCCCCATGGTTTTTTTAGTAGACCATTATTTTGAGGGGAAACCATTATTGAATCGCATTCCATTAAGGGGGAAAGATAAAATAGTGTTGGCTGATGTTACTTACGAACCAAAGACGAGTCAGGTAGATGAATTGGCTCGTTCATTAAAAGAAGAGTTTGGAACCATTAGTGGGGTGATTGGCATCGGTGGTGGATCAACCATGGATTTAGCCAAAGCGGTTTCTTTAATGATGACCAATCCTGGATCATCGGCAGATTATCAGGGATGGGACTTAGTGCAAGAAGCTGGTGTATATAAAGTAGGTATTCCTACTTTAAGTGGAACAGGTGCAGAAGTAAGTAGAACTACTGTGTTAACAGGACCAACTAGAAAGCTGGGAATGAACTCAGACTTTACGCCATTCGATCAAATTGTATTAGACCCCGAATTAACCAAAGACGCCCCTGCCAATCAACGATTTTATACAGGCATGGATTGTTATATCCACTGCATAGAAAGTTTAGAAGGCACTTATTTAAATGAATTCAGCAAAAGCTATGGTGAGAAAGCTTTACAGCTTTGTCAAAAAGTATTTGTTGAAAAAAATCATTGGGACAACGAAAGCGATGATCAATTGATGATGGCCTCTTATGCAGGTGGTATGAGTATTGCGTATTCACAAGTAGGTGTTGCACATGCGGTGAGTTATGGATTGAGTTATCTACTCGGCACCAAGCACGGCATTGGCAATTGCATAGTCATGAATCATTTGGAAGAATATTATCCAGCAGGTGTAAAAGAGTTCAAATTGATGGTAGAAAAAAATCAAATTGAAATACCACAAGGCATCTGTAAAGGATTAACCGATGAGCAATTTGAAACCATGATGAATGTGTCATTAGGCATGAAACCCTTATGGGAAAACGCATTGGGCAAAGATTGGGAAAGCATCATGACTCGCGAAAAGTTGCGCGCTCTTTACGATAGACTATAATAGAGGACGATAGACATAAAGACTTTGGATTACAATAAAAGCTGCAAAGCTTTTATTAAATCTTCAGGCGTATCAATTTCCACTCCCATATATTGGGTGAGCACCATTTTTAGTGGCACTCCATATTCAAGGTAGCGCAAACATTCAATTTTTTCTGCTGCTTCTAGTGGTGTCATGGGCCAGTTGGTAAAATTGAGTAGTGCTTGTTTCCTAAAAGCATACACGCCAATATGTTCATAGTATGGAATGGCAATATTTTTATCACGCGGATAAGGAATGACACTGCGAGAAAAAAACAGTGAATTCATATTTCGATCAACTGCAACTTTCACGTAGTTGGGATCTTCTATTAATTTTTGATCTTTTAACTCTTGCATTAAAGATGCAACTTGTACAGTAGGTTCTTTAAATGTTGCGAGTATTTTTTCTAGAGGGTCTTTTTGTACAAATGGTTCATCGCCCTGCACATTTACAATAATGTCTACATCTAAATCAGCCGCAGCTTCTGCAATACGGTCGCTTCCGCTCTCATGATTTTTTTTACTCATGATGGCTTTGCCACCATTGCTGGTGATTTCATTAAAAATAATTTCGCTATCGGTTACTACTATCACATCGCTGAATAAACCAGTGGCAATTGTATTATCATAGGTATGACGAATCACTGTTTTATTGCCCAATAGTTGCATCAATTTAGCGGGAAAACGAGTGGCTGCATAACGCGCAGGAATCATTGCAACGATGTTCATAAATAAAACTTTGTACAAAGATGCATCATCTAGTCTAGTAATGTGTTTTAATGCTGTTGTCGAAGGGAATTTTCAACTGGTAGTTGAGCGCTTCATCAGTGCTATCGTCAAGAACATCTAAACCATAACGCAAAGATTCCACAGGAGTGTAATTATAAGTGCCAAACAAACGGTCCCAAATAGAAAAAATATTACCGTAGTTGCTGTCTGTTTGTGGCTGTTGATAATGGTGGTGAACTTTATGCATATTGGGGGAAATGATTACCCAACTAATGGCATTGTCTAACCAAAGCGGTAAACGCATATTGGCATGATTAAACTGCGATAGTACGGCGCTTAAACTTTGGTACAACATGACCAACCACATGGGAGCACCACAAATAATCACTCCAATGGTAGTGAATACGGCCCTAAATACACTTTCACCTGGATGGTGTCTATTAGCAGTAGTAGTATCCACATGCGTGTCTGCGTGATGTACCATATGAAATTTCCACATCCATTTTATTTTATGCTCAATAAAATGAATAAAATAAGCACCCACTAAATCTAATAATAACAATCCGCCAATCAACATTACCCATGCTGGCATAGAAGTCAATTGTAATAATCCAAATTGGTTGGCGATGGCCCATTCACTGGCTTTTACAATTACCAATGCAAAAGCAAAATTGATAATGATAGTAGTAGCAGTGAAAAATAGATTGATGCCCGCATGACGGTATTTATTGTATTTAAAATTAGCCAAAGGCACTAAGCCTTCGACGATCCAAAAAAACAAAATCCCTCCCGCTAAGATCAGCGCTCTATGTAAGCTGGGAATGGTATTGAAATAGTCAATAATGGAATCAATCATGGCTGCAACTGATTTATACTAACCATGAAGTTAAGTTTTTTATTACTTCGTTATTGTTTCATTTTTAAGTAAACAGATAATTTAGGCAAGTAAGTTCTTGAAAACGGAATTTCTGTTTCATCTATAAAAATAGCGGCTGCGCTTTTTCTTGTAACATGATGCATGTTTACTAAAAACGATCGTGTATCGACCCCTTAATTGTTGTTACAATCTTGTCCAGCTATTTAGGGGGTCAATACAAAAGTACGTGAGTGGAAATTTGAAAACCAGCAAAAAACGTACACTTTAAACGTTAAAGGATTAAAAAAGGGAATCTATTATTTAAGATACATGAACGGTAATGAAAGAGAAACTAAACAAATTATTATTGAATAAAAAATTATCTGGCCTTAACTAATTTTATTCTGGCAGAGGTCAACAGATAAGTACATTTTTTAAAAAATGGGGTAACACTCCTTTAATATTTATCTTTGTTTAATGGTTCTTTGTAAAACAACAATCATGAAAAAATCTCTTTACTTAATATTTTTTTTACTAATCACTAATTCTATTTGGGGGCAATTGACTAAAGGCCATTGGCTTGTTGGAGGTAGTGCGCGTTTTAACTCTTATAAAAATGAAATATTTAGTAATTCTTACAATGAGAACGGGAAATATACGCAAATCGATTTATCGCCTAATGTTGGATACTTTTTTGCCGATAGATTTGCGCTTGGTTTAAAAACAACTTTTACTTCTATAAAAGGAGAGTATACTGTGGCTGGAGGAAATGGTCGAGGTGGATCAGATAATCAACGATATTTATTTGGGGCATTTGGTCGCTATTACTTTTTAGAAGAAGCAAAACAAACTAATTTATTGGTTGAAGCAAGTTATCAAGCAGGTATAATTAGGGGTACGAATAATACTAAAGGCAACTTAAATAACTTCTCTATTTTCGCAGGTCCCGTAATATATTTTAACCCCTCTGTAGGTATTGAATTTTTGCTGGGATATGTAACTAACTCAGAAAAATACACTAGTCAAGTATTGAGCGAAAACAAGAAAGGGTTTCAACTTAGCATTGGTCTACAAATACACTTAATAAAATAAGGAAGCCATAATAACTATAATGGCTTCCTTCTGAATTATTCTAATTATTCAACATCAACGGCATCACCAACATCAATAAGTCTTCGCCTTCGCCCTGCTCGGTTGGTTTAATTAAACCAGCTTTGGTTGGGGTAGACAATTCCATTTTAACATCATCGGTGTCTGCAGCGTTCAACATTTCAATTAAGAAACGTGCATTGAAAGCAATTTGTAAATCTTCTCCATCGTATTGACAGCTCATGCGTTCGTTTCCTTCAAAGCTGAAGTCTACGTCTTGGGCAGCCATTTGCAATTCTGAGCCAGTAATATTTAAAGCCACCTGATTGGTGCTTTTGTTAGAGAATACATTTACACGACGCAATGCATTTTGGAAAGCAGATTTATTTACAATCAATTTATAAGGATTGTCTGCAGGTATTACCACTTTATAGTCTGGGAATCTAGCATCAATTAATCGGCAGATCATATGTGTTGAACCATGCTTTACAAACAAATGATTGCTGTTGTAGCTGATGGTTAAATCATCTTCATTATCAGGCAATGCATTCTTTAATAAGTTCAATGGCTTCTTAGGTACAATGAACGAATCGGTTTTGGTGGCATGGGTATCGGTGCGCTTGTAGCGAACCAAACGATGTGCATCGGTGGCAACAAATTGTACCCCGTCTTTGCTCAACTCAAAAAATACGCCCGTCATTGCAGGTCTTAAATCGTCTCCACTTACTGCAAACAAGGTTTTATTGATGGCTGTTAATAAGGCACTGCTGTGCATATTAAAGCTGGTGGTGTCATCGGCCGATGGTTCTTTAGGAAAATTATCTGGATTCTCTCCCATCACTTTGTACTTACCATTGTCGCTGGTGATTTCTACTGCAAAGTTTTTATCAATGGTAAAAGTTAATGGTTGGTCAGCAATATTCTTTAAAGAATCCATTAAGATCTTGGCAGGAATACATACACGTCCGTTGGCTTTGCTCTCTACTTCCATTTGAACGCGCATCACCGTTTCTAAATCGGTGGCTACTACATTCAATTTTTTATCTTCTATTTCAAACAAAAAATCTTCAAGAATAGGTAATACGGTATTGG
>Ga0209480_10000280_pt1 | contig 43635 bp, 35 predicted proteins | sample JI61114C2DNA_FD_187501 | JGI IMG/M metagenome (GOLD analysis project Ga0209480, IMG submission 187501) | Wastewater effluent complex algal communities from Wisconsin, to seasonally profile nutrient transformation and Carbon sequestration -... | ecosystem: Engineered > WWTP > Effluent > Algae...
TCCTACAGCGTCATCTACTCCCGTGCCCTGCCCGATGCGCGCGACGGGCTCAAGCCCGTGCAGCGCCGCATCCTGTTCGGGATGAGCGAGCTGGGCCTGCGCCCTGACCGGCCCCACGTGAAGTCCAGCCGGGTCGTCGGTGAGGTCATGGGCAAGTACCACCCCCACGGCGACCAGGCGATCTACGACGCCCTGGTGCGCATGGCGCAGCCGTTCACGATGCGCCTGCCGCTCGTCGACGGCCACGGCAACTTCGGCTCCCTCGACGACGGCCCGGCCGCCTCGCGGTACACCGAGGCCCGGATGGCCCCGGCAGCACTGCTCATGGTGTCCGGGCTCGACGAGGACACCGTCGACTACGTCCCCAACTACGACGACTCGCTCCTGCAGCCCGGCGTCATGCCCGCTGCCTACCCCAACCTGCTCGTCAACGGCGCGTCCGGGATCGCCGTCGGTATGGCCACGAACATGGCCCCGCACAACCTCGTCGAGGTCATCGGTGCCGCCCGCCACCTCATCGCCCACCCGGACTGTTCCCTGGACGACCTGATGAAGTTCGTCCCGGGCCCTGACCTGCCGGGCGGCGGGCGGATCGTGGGGCTCGACGGCATCCGCGACGCCTACCTCACCGGGCGGGGCTCGTTCCGCACTCGCGCCGCCGCACGCGTGGAGAAGCTCACCCCGCGGCGGATGGGCATCGTCGTCACCGAGCTGCCCTACCTCGTCGGCCCGGAGAAGGTCATCGAGCGGGTGAAGACCCTGGTGCAGGCCAAGAAGCTCCAGGGCATCTCGGACGTCAAGGACCTCACCGACCGCAAGAACGGGCTGCGGCTGGTCTTCGAGGTCAAGAACGGCTTCAACCCCGACGCCGTGCTCGAGCAGCTGTACAAGCTGACCCCGATGGAGGACTCGTTCGGGATCAACAACGTCGCCCTCGTCGACGGCCAGCCCCGCACCCTGGGGCTGAAGGAGCTGCTGCGCACCTACGTCGACTTCCGGATCCAGGTCGTGCGCCGCCGCACCGAGTTCCGGCTGCGCAAGCGTCAGGACCGACTGCACCTCGTCGAGGGCCTGCTCATCGCCATCGTCGACATCGACGAGGTGATCCAGCTGATCCGCACCTCCGACGACGCGGCGACCGCCAAGGCACGGTTGATGTCCGTCTTCGACCTCTCGGAAGCCCAGGCCGAGTACATCCTCGAGCTCCAGCTGCGCCGGCTGACGAAGTTCTCCCTCATCGAGCTCGAGAGCGAGCGCGACGAGCTGCGCCGCCAGATCGAGGAGCTCGAGGCGATCCTCGCCGACGAGAAGCTGCTGCACCGCACCGTCTCCGGCGAGCTCGCCGACGTCGCCAAGGCCCACGGCACCCCACGACGGACCGTGCTGCTGGAGTCGGCGGGGGTGCCCGCATCGGTGGGAGCGCCGCTCGAGGTGGCCGACGACCCGTGCTGGGTGCTGTTGTCGTCCACCGGCCTGCTGGCGCGCACGTCCTCGGCCGACCCGGTGCCCGCTGACGGTGGCCGCGCCAAGCACGACGCCATCATCGGTGCCGTGCGCACCACGGCCCGCGGCGAGTTCGGCCTCGTCACCTCGGCAGGGCGGATGCTGCGGATGTCGGCCCTCGAGCTGCCGACGCTGCCCCCGCTCGGAGGCGCGCCCAGTCTGTCCGGCGGTGCTCCGCTCGCGGTCTTCGCCGACCTGCCCGCCGGGGAGGAACCGCTGACCATCGTCGGGTTGGATGCCGAGGGGCCGGGGATCGCGCTCGGCACCGCCCACGGTGTCGTCAAGCGCGTCACCCCCGACCACCCCGCTCGGGCGAACTGGGAGGTCATCGCCCTCAAGGACGGTGACCGGGTCGTCGGTGCGGCCGCCCTGCGCGACGGCGAGGAGGATCTCGTCTTCGTCACGAGTGACGCGCAGCTGCTGCGCTTCTCGGCGTCGTCGGTGCGGCCCCAGGGCCGAGCGGCCGGTGGGATGGCCGGCATCCGCCTCAACCCCGGCGCCTCCGTCGTCTTCTTCGGTGCCGTCGACCCGACGGCGGATGCCGTCGTCGTCACCTCCTCGGGCGCCTCCGACGCGCTGCCCGGCACGCAGCCCGGTGCCATCAAGGTGACCCCGTACGCCGAGTACCCACCGAAGGGTCGCGGGACGGGCGGGGTGCGAGCACACCGGTTCCTGCGTGGCGAGGACGCCCTCGTGCTGGCGTGGGTCGGGGCGCAGCCCGCGCGGGCCAGCGGTGCGGCCGGCGTGGCGCTCGAGCTTCCGGAGGCGTCCGGCAGGCGAGACGGCTCCGGCACGGCCTATCCGGCCGTCATCGGGGGGATCGGCGCCCCGGTGTGCTGACGCACCCACTCCCCACGCGGAGATCGCGCTCTCTCACCAGGGCGCGGAACAGACCTGCGACCCGTTCATTGCAGCCGTGTTACGCAATCGTTACCGCCGCCATGCGTGGAGTCGTTGCGCTGGATGCGTAAACGCTTTTACCTTGGTCCCGGTTCCCTCATCGCCGAGGCCACAGCGTCTCGGCGCGACCAGTGAAATGGAGGCGGGCACATGGCCCTCTACACCAAGCGTCGCATCGCGGCGTTGACCGGAGTCCTCGCGGTGGCCCTGACCGCGACGGCCTGCGGTAGTGACGACACGACCGAGACGGAGTCGACCGGTTCGGTCGACTGCGCGGCATTCGAGTCCTACGGTGACCTGGCAGGCAAGACGGTCACCGTCTACGCCTCGATCGTCGCCCCCGAGGACCAGCCGCACATCGACTCGTACAAGCCCTTCGAGGAGTGCACGGGCGCAACCGTCGAGTACCAGGGTTCGCGCGACTTCGAGGCCCAGCTGCCGGTGCGCATCAAGGCCGGCAACGCGCCGGACGTCGCGTACATCCCGCAGCCGGGTCTGCTCAGGACTCTTGTCGAGCAGAACCCCGGCAAGGTGATCCCCGCCGGCGAGGCCGCCACGGCCAACGTCGACAAGTACTTCAACGAGGCCTGGAAGACCTACGGCACCGTCGACGACACGTTCTACGCGGTCCCGGTGGGCGCAAACGCCAAGTCGTTCGTCTGGTACAGCCCGTCCGCCTTCGAGGAGTCGGGCTACACCGTGCCGACGACCTGGGACGAGATGATGACCCTCACGGCGAAGATCGAGTCCGAGAAGGGCGGCGACGGCCTCACCAAGCCGTGGTGCGCCGGTATCGAGTCCGGCGGCGCGACCGGCTGGCCGGCCACCGACTGGCTCGAGGACCTCATGCTCCGCACGGGCACCCCTGAGGACTACGACGCGTGGGTCGCCCACGAGATCCCGTTCAACGACCCCAAGGTCGTGGCTGCGCTCGACCAGGCCGGCACGATCCTGCGTGACGACAAGTACGTCAACGGTGGGCTCGGCGACGTGAAGTCGATCGCCACGACCGCCTTCGGCGACGCGGGCCTGCCCATCCTCGACGGCACCTGCTACATGATGCGCCAGGCGTCCTTCTACCAGGCCAACTGGACCGAGGGCACGACCGTTGCCGAGGACGGCGACGTCTACGCCTTCTACCTCCCGGGCACCACGGCCGAGACCAAGCCGCTGCTCGTCGGCGGCGAGTTCGCCGCCTCGTTCGCCGACCGTCCCGAGGTGCAGGCGTTCCTCGCGTACCTGGCGAGCCCCGAGTGGAGCAACGAGAAGGCCAAGGTCTCCTCTGCCGGCTGGCTGTCCGCGAACAACGAGCTCGACCCGGCCAACCTGAAGTCGCCCATCGACCAGCTCAGCTTCGAGCTGCTGACGGCCGAGGACACCGTGGTCCGCTTCGACGGTTCCGACCTCATGCCGGGCGCCGTGGGTTCCGGGTCGTTCTGGAAGGGCATGACCGACTGGATCGCGCTGGGCACGAGCTCGCAAGAGGTGCTCACGACGATCGAGAACAGCTGGCCCGCCAGCTGACCACTGGGTCCACCGTAGGTGAGCGGGCCCGCGCCGTGAGTGCACGGGGCGGGCCCGCTCCTTACGAACACACCCCGCACGACCCCGAAATCCCCTCACCCCTCGGAGGTAGATCGTGGAGTGGCTCCTGACGCCGGACACCGTGCCCGGCAAGTTCTTCCTGATGTTCTTCGCCATCTTGTTGTTCGTGGCCGTCATGGCGGCCGTGCTCTTCCTCGCTGACCGCCCGTCCCTGCCCCGCTGGGTGCCGGTGGTCGGCTTCCTCGGCCCCGCCGTCATCCTGATCTCGTTCGGCCTGGTCTACCCGGCCCTGTCGACGATCAACCTGTCGTTCAAGGATGCGGCCGGCACCGCCTATCTCGGCGTCGACAACTACGTCACCGCCCTGACCGACAGCGGCTTCCTCATCGTGCTGCGCAACACGGCGCTGTGGGTGATCCTCGTGCCGTTGGTGTCGACCGCCTTCGGGCTGGTCTACGCCGTGCTCGTCGACCGCACCCGGTTCGAGAAGGTCGCCAAGACGCTGATCTTCCTGCCGATGGCCATCTCGATGGTCGGCGCGTCGATCATCTGGAAGTTCGTCTACGAGTACAAGCCGACCGTGGCTCCCCAGATCGGCATCGCCAACCAGTTCCTCGTCTGGCTCGGGTTCGACTCGCGACAGTTCCTGCTGTTCCCGCCGTGGAACACCTTCTTCCTGATCGCCGTCATGGTGTGGATCCAGACCGGGTTCGCGATGACCATCCTCTCCGCGGCGATCAAGGCCATTCCGGACGACATCATCGAGGCGGCCCAGCTCGACGGCGTCAGCGGTTTCCGCATGTTCCGCTACGTGACCGTGCCGACGATCCGCCCGGCGGTCGTCGTCGTGCTGACCACCATCGCCATGGGCACCCTGAAGGTGTTCGACATCGTCTACCAGATGACCGGTGGCAACTTCAACACCTCGATCGTGGCCAACGAGTTCTACTCGCAGACGTTCAGCAAGAACAACGCCGGCATGGGTGCCACCCTGGCGGTGCTGCTGTTCATCCTCGTGATCCCGATCATCGTCTACAACGTCCGCCAGATGCGACTCTCGGAGGAGCAGCGATGACCACCGCAGCCGCGCCCGCCCCCGTCAAGGGCCCCCGCAAGCTCACCAAGGCCGAGCAGCGGGCCGTCGATGCCAAGACCAAGCTCACCTCACCGTGGGCCTCCGGGATCGCCATCGTCATCGCCCTGCTGTGGACGATCCCCACCTTCGGGTTGTTCGTCACCTCGTTCCGTCCGCAGCGGGACATCCGCACGTCGGGCTGGTGGACCTTCTTCTCCAACCCCGAGACCACCCTGAAGAACTACGACCTCGCCCTCAACAGCGGCTCGGTGCCCCTGTCGTCGACGTTCATCAACACGATCATCATCACCCTGCCCGCGGTGATCATCCCGATCACCCTGGCGCTGCTCGCGGCGTACGCCTTCGCGTGGATCGAGTTCAAGTACAAGTCGCTCCTGTTCGTGGCGGTGTTCGCACTGCAGGTCGTGCCGATCCAGGTGACGCTGATCCCGCTGCTCACGCAGTACGTGAACATCGGCATCGATGGCACGTTCTGGGCGGTCTGGCTCTCGCACTCGATGTTCGCGCTGCCCCTGGCGATCTTCCTCATGCACAACTTCATGAAGGACATCCCGGCGTCGCTGATCGAGGCCGCTCGGGTGGACGGTGCCGGACACGTGAAGATCTTCTTCGTCGTCCTGCTGCCCCTGCTCGTGCCGGCGATCGCCTCGTTCGCCATCTTCCAGTTCCTCTGGGTCTGGAACGACCTGCTGGTCGCGCTGGTCTTCGCCAACGACCCGAACCTGAAGCCGCTCACCGCGGCCGTGTCGGACCTGGCAGGTACGCGTGGCGCGCAGTGGCACCTGCTGTCGGCCGGAGCGTTCATCTCGATGCTTGTCCCGATGATCGTCTTCCTGTCCCTGCAGAGGTTCTTCGTCCGCGGCCTGCTGGCCGGTGGAGTCAAGGGCTGACCAGGAGGTCGCCATCAGCACGATCACCGATGTTGCGCGGGTGGCCGGGGTGTCGGTCGCCACGGTCTCCCGCGCACTTCGGGGGCTTGACCGGGTCTCCCCCGAGACCCGGGAGCGGGTGCTTCGCGTCGCGGAGGACCTGCACTACGTCGCATCACCGACGGCCACGTCCCTCGCCTCCGGGCGCACGAGGGTCGTGGCCGTCGTCGCGCCGTTCCTCACCCGCTGGTTCTTCGCCACGCTGGTGAGCGCCATCGAGAAGACCCTGCGGGCGCAGGGGCACCACGTCATCCTGTTCGACCTCGAGGACGACAGCTACGACCAGCGCCTGCCCCTCACGCAGAACATGCTGTGGAAGCGGGTCGACGGCGTGATCACCCTCAACGTGCCGATGGACGGTGACGAGGTCGAGCTCGTCGACCGGCTCGGCCTGCCCCTGGTGGCCATCGGCACCCCCGTTCCCGGTCGCGCCTGCGTCCGGATCGACGACCGCGAGGCGACGCGCACGGCCGTGGAGCACCTGGCCGGTCTGGGCCACACCCGCATCGGCTACATCGGCGCAGTCCCCCAGAACGTCGCCCACGTCCAGACCCCGCAGAACCGCCTCGAGGCGTTCCGCGAGAGCGTGGACCAGCTCGGCCTGACCTGTGACGACGCCTGGGTGCTCGGCTCGGACTGGACCGCCGAGGCCGCTGCCCGCGACAGCGAGGCCCTGCTGAAGGACGGCTGGCGCCCCACCGCGATCGTCGCGGCCTCGGACGAGATGGCCATCGGCGTCCGTGAGAGCGCCCGCCGTCTCGGGCTGTCCGTGCCCGGCGACCTGTCCGTCATCGGCATCGACGACTACCTCCTCTCCGAGGTCCTGGGTCTGACCACGGTGCGCCAGGACGTCGCTGCCCAGGGCCGGGCCGCCGCAGAACTGCTCCTGCGCGCCCTGCTCGATGATGACGAGCCGACCGACGAGGTCGTGCTGCCGACCGAGCTCATCGTGCGCGAGTCGACCGGCCCGCTTTCCTGACCGTCCTGCGTCAGTTCTTCGGCGCGTCGTCGGGCGCGAGGTCCTCCGGGTCGCGCAGGTAGGTCTTCTTGCCGAAGAACGCCCGGTTGGCAGCCCAGGTCAGTGCCCACAGCACCACTCCGATGCCGAGCAGCCAGGCCGCGATGGTGTACTGGATGGGGTCGCGCCCGGTGACCGGCAGGGTGAAGAAGAAGCAGGCCAGGGCCCCGACCGCGGGCAGCACCGTCGGGGTCACGAAGTGCTTGCGGTTGATCGGGTCGCGGCGCAGGACGAGCACGGCGATGTTGACGACGGTGAACACCGCGAGGAGCAACAGGGCCGTGGTGCCCCCGAGCGCAGGCACGACATCGCTGTCACTCGTGCTCACGAAGGAGATCAGCCCGAAGGCGATAACGGTCGTGAACACGATGGCGACCCACGGCGTCTGGCGACCGCGGTGCACCCACCCGAGAACCGGCGGCAACACCTCCTGGCGGGACATCCCGTAGATGAGTCGACTCGCCATGAGCATGTTGATGAGCGCCGAGTTGGCCACGGCGAACATCGCGATGAAGGGAAAGACGCTGTCGGCCGGGAAGTCCGGCAGGCCGGCGGCGATGACCTTGGTGAGCGGGGTGTCGCCCTCGCCGAGCTCACCGACCGGCACCAGGGCCACCGAGAAGATCGCGACGAGCACGTAGATGACCCCCGTGATGCCGAGGCCGGTGAGCATCATTGTGGGGAAGTTGCGCACCGGGTCGTGCGTCTCCTCGGCCATGTTGACGGCGTCCTCGAAACCCACCATCGCGAAGAACGCCAAGGAGGTGGCAGCGGTGATCGCGAGGAAGACGCTCTTGTCGCCGGAGGTGTCGAACACCGTCACCCGCGAGAAGTCGGCCTTGCCACCGGTCGCGGCGTAGATGCCGACGAGGATGACGAGGAGCAGACCGGACAGCTCGACGGTCGTGAGCACCACGTTGGCCTTGACGCTCTCGCTGACCCCGCGGAAGTTCACGGCGGCCACGAGCAGCATGAACGCGAGCGCGATGCCCAGCACCAGGGTGCTGTTCTCGCCGTCGAGACCGAAGCCGTCGGCGAGGTTGGCCGCGAAGGCGTTCGCGGCGGTCGAGGCCGAGGTGACGCCGGAGCACATCACCGTGAACGCCACGAGGAAGGTCAGGAAGTGGACGCCGAACGCCTTGTGCGTGTAGAGCGCGGCGCCCGCGGCCTTCGGGTACTTCGTCACGAGCTCGAGGTAGCTGAACGCGGTGACGAGGGCGACGGCGAAGGCGACGATGAAAGGTGCCCAGGCCGCTCCCCCGACCTCGCTGGCGACCCGCCCCGTCAGTGAGTAGACCCCCGTACCGAGGATGTCCCCGACGATGAACAGCAGCAGCAGCTTGGGGCCGATGGCCCGCTTGAGCTCAGTGCGCTCCTCGCCGGCCACCGCCCCGCCGGGCGCTCCCACGCCATGGGCTCCGCTGTCGTGCGCTCCCCCGGCCCCGTCGCGCTCCACCGTTGCACCCATGTCGTCCTCCCGGCCCCACGGCGGATGCCGATCGGCACCCTGTGCGACCCACCATGGCGCGTGCACCGCACCCACAGGGCGTTTGGGTGCAGAGCAATCTCCTTCGATCAGGCCCCGGTCGCGTCAGCGGCACTCTGTCGGGGACCAGACGGGCTCGCGTCACCGGTCTGGACCCGCCAGAGGGCGGCATAGGCCCCATCAGCCGCCACGAGCTCGTCATGGGTGCCGGACTCGCGCACCAGACCCTGGTCCAGCACCCAGATGCGGGGCGAGGCGCTGACGCTGCCCGCCCGACAGGGTCACCCCGCGCTCCCCGACCCACGTGGCGAGCCCGTCTGGCAGGCCGTCGATGAACTCCATGGCCGCGGCATCGCTCGCGGCGCGCACGATCTGCTCCTCGGAGGCGTCGGGGCGCCCGTAGGCGATGTTCTCCGCGATCGTGCCCGCGAACATGAAGACGTCCTGCGCGACGTAACCCATAGAGCCGCGCAAGGAGTCCCAGTCCAGGTCGCGCACGTCGATGCCGTCGAGTCGCACCTCTCCCGACCGCGGGTCGTCGAAGCGCAGCAGCAGGCGCAGCAGGGTGGACTTGCCGGAACCGGTCGCGCCGACGATCGCATGTGTCTGGCCGGCGGGAATGAGGAGATCAACTCCGTGCAGGACATCCGGCCCGTCTCCGTAGCCGGCGCGCACGCCCCTCAGCTCGAGCCCGCCACGCACCGGCCGAGGCACGACCTGGGTGCCGGCGTGCACGGAGATCGGGACCGCGAGCAGCTCCAGGATGCGGGTCGTCGACGCCCGTCCGCGTTGGTACAGGTCGAGAACCTCGGCGATGTCGGTCAGCGGCCACAGCAGGCGCTGGGTCATGAAGACGAGCACGGTGTACAGCCCCACCTCCAGCTCGCCGTCGAGCACGGCCCAGCCACCGATGAGCAAGGTGCACGTGAACCCCGCGAGGATCGCCATGCGGACCAGCGGCACGAAGGCGGCCGAGGAGCGGATCGCCTGCACATTGGCTTCTCGGTAGGCCGCGGAGTAGCCATCGATCCGGTCGCGCTCGCGGTCCTCGGCGGTGAAGGCCTTGATCGTGGAGACCCCTGCCAGGTTGGCGCTCAAGGCACCGGACAGGTCGGCCACCGACTGCCGAACCCGGACGTACAGGGGCTCGAGTCGGCGCTGGAACAGCAGCGAGCCGAGCACGATGAGAGGGATGGGAAGGAAGGCCACGACGAGCAGCGTCAGCGACGACGCGGCAAACACGGCACCGACGAGGAGCACGTTGAGAGTGGTCTGCAGGATCGAGGGGATTCCGACGTCCAGCAGCCGCTCGAGCTGGTTGACGTCGTCGTTGAGGGTTGCGACCGTCGCTCCCGCGGCCCTGGACTCGTGCCACGTGAGGTCGAGGTGCTGCGCATGGTCGTATGCCTCCACCCGCAGGTCGTGCTCCACCCCTTGAGCCAGCCCTCGCCAGAGGACCGCCGCGACATACTCCGAGGCCGATTCGATCATCCAGACGACGGCGTTGATCGCCGCGAGCCACGCGAGCTGGGCGTAGCGGGACTCCACACCGAGCACCTCTGCCGCCCACGAGTTCTGGCCCCGGATGACCACGTCGACCGCTGCCCCGATGAGCAGTTCGGGCACGACGTCGGCGACCTTGTTGACCGTGGAAGCCAGCACCGCGGCGACGAAGCGCAGGCGGTAGGCACGATAGCGCTGCCAGAGGGCAGCCAGCGGGTGGTCGATGAGCGGCGCCACCTGGCCTGCTGGCACGCTCACACGTCGATGCGTTCGCGGTCGAGCGCGTGCGCGGACTCGATGATGAAGTCCTTGCGGGGCCCGACCTCGCCGCCCATGAGCAGTTCGAAGACCTTGGTCGCCGACTCCAGGTGCTCGGCCGTCACCTTGCGCAGCGTGCGGTGGGCCGGGTCCATCGTCGTCTCCGCGAGCTGGTCGGCATCCATCTCGCCCAGGCCCTTGTAGCGCTGGATGGGCTTGATCTTCTTGCCCCGACGGTTCAGCCCGGCCAGGGTGCGGCGCATCTCGGCCTCGGAGTAGGTGTAGATCACCTCGTTGGCCTTGGACCCGGGGTTGATCACCTCGAGGCGGTGCAGCGGAGGCACGGCGGCGTACACCCGACCGGCCTCGACGAGGGGGCGCATGTAGCGGAAGAACAGGGTGAGCAGCAGGGTGCGGATGTGGGCGCCGTCGACGTCGGCGTCGGTCATGATGATGACCTTGCCGTAGCGGGCCGACTCGAGATCGAAGGTGCGGCCAGACCCGGCGCCGATGACCTGGATGATCGCCGCGCACTCGGCGTTGCCGAGCATGTCGGTGACCGACGCCTTCTGGACGTTGAGGATCTTGCCCCGGATCGGCAGCAGCGCCTGGTGGTCGCTGTTGCGCGCCAGCTTGGCCGTGCCGAGAGCGCTGTCGCCCTCGACGATGAACAACTCGGTGCGCTCGACGTCGGTGCTGCGGCAGTCGACGAGCTTGGCGGGCAGGGTCGAGGACTCCAGGGCGGTCTTGCGGCGCTGGGTCTCCTTGTGCAGCCGCGCGCTGATCCGCGACTTCATCTCGGCGGTGACCTTCTCGAGCAGCAGGGCAGCCTGCTGCTTCTCGCCGCGCCTGGTCGACAGGAGCCGCTCGGTGAGCTCCTTCTCGACGACCCGGGCGACGATGGCGCGCACGGCGTTGGTGCCGAGGACCTCCTTGGTCTGGCCCTCGAACTGCGGCTCGGCCAGGCGGACGGTGACCACCGCGGTCAGCCCGGCGAGCGCGTCGTCCTTCTCGAGCTTGTCGTTGCCGACCTTCAGGCGCCGGGCATTGGCCTCGAGCTGCTTGCGCAGCACCTTCAGCAGGGCCTGCTCGAATCCGGCCAGGTGGGTGCCACCCTTGGGGGTGGCGATGATGTTCACGAACGAGGAGACCTTGGTGTCGTACCCGGTACCCCACCGCACCGCAACGTCGACGCCGCACTCACGCTCGACCTCCGTGGGGCTCATGTGCCCGTTGGCATCGAGGACCGGCACGGTCTCGGTGAAGGTGCCACTGCCGTGCAACCGCCACACGTCGGTGACGGCCGGGTCGGGAGCGAGGTACTCGCAGAACTCGGAGATGCCGCCGTCGTGGACGAAGACCTCCTCACGCACCTCGTCGCCGCGCTGGTCGCTGATGACGATCGTCAGCCCGGGGACGAGGAAGGAGGTCTGACGAGCGCGGGCGAGCAGCCCTTCGAGGTCGAACGTCGCGTCCTTGAGGAAGATCTGGCTGTCCGCCCAGTACCGCACCCGCGTTCCGGACACCCCACGGCGGGTCCTACCGATGACCTCGAGCTCGCTGATGTCGACGTAGGGCGTGAACTCGTGGGACGGGTCCTTGGCGCCCTTCGCGCCGGCGACGTCGGAGAACACCCCGGGCTCCCCCCGTCGGAAGCTCATCGCATAGGTCTTGCCCCCGCGGTCGACCTCGACGTCCAGGCGGGAGGACAGCGCGTTGACGACCGACGCGCCGACCCCGTGCAGACCACCGGATGCCGTGTACGAGCCGCCGCCGAACTTGCCGCCGGCGTGCAGGCGCGTGTAGACCAGCTCGACGCCGGTGAGCCCGGTGCGCGGCTCGATGTCCACGGGCACGCCACGGCCGTTGTCACGCACCTCGACCGAGCCGTCACCGTGCAGGGTGACCTCCACGCGGTCACAGTGGCCACCCAGGGCCTCGTCGACGGCGTTGTCGATGATCTCCCACAGGCAGTGCATGAGCCCGCGCGAGTCGGTGGAGCCGATGTACATGCCTGGACGCTTGCGCACCGCCTCGAGACCCTCGAGGACCTGGAGGTGGTGGGCGGTGTACTCGGACGCTGACTTGCTCGTCGCGGCCTTCTTGGCAGCAGTGGGGGACACGAAATGCAGGGTAGTCGCCGCCTGCGACAGGCTCGTTCAGGCGCACCGCGAGGTGGCGTCGGATGCCGTGGCACCGGTCGCGCTCCCCGTCACGGGGCGCGTCGGGAAGGGGTCTGGCCCGGCACGCTGCAGATCACGATCCGGACATGACCGGGGCCACACGGCCGCACCCTGCACAGCGGGAAGCATCCGACGTGCTTGACTGTTGCAACGCACGCCGACCACCCCGGACGGCAACCACGCAGACCCGAGCGAGCTGAGGAGCCGACGTGAACGCCGCACTGGCACCGACCCTGAACGCTGCGGACCGCTGCGACCGCTGCAGCGCCCAGGCATACGTCCGAGCGACCCTCCACGCCGGGGGTGAACTGCTCTTCTGTGCCCACCACGGCCGCGAGCACATCCCGGCCCTGGCGGGCCTCGCCGACATCCACGACGAGAGCGACCGCCTGATGGAGCCGAGCCCGGTGGGCGGCAGCTCTCTCTGACATGGACGGACTCGTCGACGAGATCGGTCTGGTCATCCCACTGCTGCTCATCATCGTGGGACTGCTCGGCATCGTCGTGCCCGTGCTGCCGGGGCTGCTGCTCATCCTCGGCGGGGTGCTGTTGTGGGCCGCCCTCGAGGGTGGCACGACCGCTTGGCTGATCTTCGCCGCGAGCCTGCTCGTCGCCGTGATCGGGTGGGTGCTTCAGTACACGTTGCCCGGCAAGCGGATGCGTGATCGGGGTGTGAGCAACTCCACCCTGGTCATCGCCGTCATGGTCGGCATCGTCGGCTTCTTCGTGGTGCCGGTCGTCGGCGCGATCATCGGCTTCGTGCTGGCGATCTTCGTCGTCGAGTACCTGCGCAGCAAGGACACCGCGCTGGCCTGGGAGCGGACCAAGCACGCCCTCGTCGCGGTGCTGCACAGCATGGGGATCGAACTCGCCGCGGGGCTCACGATCGCAGCCCTGTTCGTCGGTGGGCTCGTCGCGACCTGAGTCGTCGCATCGCACTCGAACCCTGCGTCACATCGCACTCGACACAGCGTGCGACGCAGCGGGCCCGTCACGGACCTGGGTCGCAGCCTCACCAGTTGTTCTGGCGCTTCTCCCAGCGGTCATCGAGCCGGTCCATGAACGACTTCTGACCCTTCTTGCGGCCCCCTGACGAGTGCGGTGCCGTGCTGCCGTCACCGCGGACGACACCCAGTGCGGCCCGACGCGGGGGCGTGGCGGCGAAGACCGCCGCGGTCACCATGACGGCGAACCCGATGGCACCCACCCACATGGTGGTGTTGACGCCGACGAGGACCAGGGCCAACCCGAGCACGATGCCGACGGCGCCGATCAGCCAGCGTCGCCGCTGCATGGACGCCAAGGAACTTCCCTGCATCTGCGAGGCGAACTTGGGGTCCTCGGCAGCGAGGGCTTGTTCCATCTGTTCGAGCATCTTCTGCTCGTGGTCTGAGAGGGGCACGGATCCTCCCGTGGTCGGCCCGGGCATCCGGCGGACGCCCTGTTGTCCCTTGAGTCCTCAGGATAGGTCCCGATGTCTCCCCGCGGAAGTCGGTGTATCACGTTCGATGAGACTGGCCGGTCGAACCGAGCCCGACCCGAACCGCGAGCGGGCCCGGTCAACCGCCCGATCGGCATCCCGCCAGCCGTGCTCGGGCTCCCCGATCACCCCCTGGATGGGTGACGCCGAGGCCTCCATGAGCTTCTCCATGCGCACTCCGACGAGCCTGATCCGGGCCCGCTGGAGCCCCAGGGCGTCGAACAGCGCCACCGCCCCTTCGTGGATGGCCCGCCCGCTGTCCGTCGGTTCACGCAGCGTCTTCGACCGGGTGATCGTCGTAAAATCACTGAACCTCACCCGCAGGGTGAGGGTTCGACCGGTCAACCCGGCAGCCCGCATCCGGGACGCGGTGCGCTCGCTGAGGGCCAGCAGGCGCCGGTGGATCTCGGCGGAGTCGTCGATGTCGTGCTCGAAGGTCTGGTCGCTGCCGATGCTCTTCTCCCGCTGCACGTGCTCGACCGATCGCGGGTCGCGCCCCCAGGACAGGTCGTGCAGGTGGCGTCCGGTGGCCTCGCCGAGGCCGCGCACGAGCGTTGCGAGCGGGGTGTGGGCGATGTCGGCGACGGTGCGCAGGCCCAGGCGCAGCAACGCGTCCTCGGTGCGCTCCCCCACACCCCACAGGGCACCGACCGGCAGCTGCTGGACGAACGGCACGACCTCGTCGCGCGGCACGACGACCATCCCGTCGGGCTTGGCCAGTCCGGAGGCGATCTTCGCGACGAACTTCGTCGAGGCCACACCGACCGAGCAGGTGATGCCCTGCTCGTCGTGCACGGTGTCGCGGATGTGCTGACCGATGGTCGCCGGGCTGCCCATGGCCCGAACCGCCCCCGAGACGTCGAGGAAGGCCTCGTCGAGCGAGAGCGGCTCGACGACCGGCGTCACCGAACGGAAGGTCTCCATGACGGCTGCGGAGATCGCGCTGTAGCGGGCGTGGTCGGGGGGCAGGACGACCGCTTGGGGGCAGAGCCGTCGCGCCCGCGACATCGGCATCGCCGAGGTCACCCCGAACCGGCGCGCCTCGTAGGTGGCCGAGAGCACCACCCCTCGGTTGCCCCCGCCGATGATGACCGGGGTGCCGACGAGCTCGGGGTGGGAGAGCAGGGTCGCCGCCGCGTAGAAGGCGTCCATGTCGACGTGCAGGACGGTGCACCCCGTGTCGTCGGGCGGCTCGCTGGCGTCCCGGTGCGGGAGGGCGTACTGGCGTCGGCTCATCGGTGGCCTCCGGTGGCGTCAGCCCCGGGTGGCGAGGACGTGCCGGACGCTGCCGAGGTCACCCAGCAGCGGGTGGCCGAGGTGGCGGCTCGCGACCTCCTCGAGCTCGAGCAGCGCAGCCCGGTCGGCCTCGGAGTCGACCAGCGCGGAAGGGACGAGGTCGCTGAAGATGCGCACCCCGTGACTGTCGACCGTGGTGAACCCGTGGGTGCGCAGCAGGTCGAGGACGACGTTCTCGTCGAACCGGCGTGGTGCCGGGTCGTCGTCACCCCAGCGCCCGTCAGGCCGCTCGAGGATGGCCTGCGCCCGCGCGAACTGCCCCGCGAGGGCCCGGGCCAGTGCGGCAGGCAGCCGCTGGGCGACGACGAGGGAGAGGGTGCCTCCGGGTGCGAGCACGGTCGCGATGCCCGCCATGGCGGCATCCGGGTCGTCGACGACCTCGAGGGTGCCGTGGAGGCAGACGAGGTCGTATGCCGCCGGCTCGCCGTCCGCGGCGAGCTCGCCGCCCACCCCAAGATCGCGCAGGGTGTCGGTGTCGCCCTGCACGGGGTGGATCCGCCGCGAGGTGTCGGTCTCGGCGGCGCGGCGGCGCAGCGAGGCGAGGGCGTCGGGGCTGGGGTCGACGACGGTGACGTCGTGCCCGGCGACGGCGAGGGGCACGGCGGTGCCGCCGGTGCCGCCGCCGAGGTCGAGCACGCGCAGGGGACGCCCGAGCTCGGCGCTGCGCCGGGCGGCGAAGGCGTCGAGGGCGCCGTGGACGGCAGCCGTGCGCAGCCCGGGAGGGCCTCCTGCCCGACGGGATCGGGCCCGCTCGTCAGCCACGGCTGGTCTCCTCGCTCAGGTCGGTACCGCAGGGTCGGTGTCTGGCGTCCCACCCTAGTGTCCGGAACTGCCGGGGCTGGCGTGCCACAGCTTGCGCGGGGGCAGCGCGTCGACCGGTGCGCCCCGCCCCGAGCGCGGGTCCAGCCCCGGTGGGCGGGTGTCGGCGTAGGGCGACTGGCGAAAGCCCGAGGCGTGCACGAGGACGCGCCGCCCGGTGCGGGCGTCCTGCTCGATCGCGGCGAGCCGGGCGGCCTCGGCGCGTGCCACGGCATCCGCCTCCCCCGCCGCGACGACGGCCTGCACCCGCTCGAGGCCACCGAGCTGCCAGGCGTCCCAGAGGCCGGCGAGCTCCCAGGCCCCGGTGGCGCGGATGGAGACACCGCGATCCCCGGTGCGTCGCAGCACCCCGCGCACGAGGAGCAGCCACGAGTGGAAGACGACGTCGGCGTAGGGGCCCTGGACGTCCTCGAAGAAGGTGCAGTCGGCTGGCCCGGTGGAGTCGTCGAGGGTGAGGAAGACCACCCGTCGCCCCGAGCGCACCGGCGGGGTCTGGGTGGCGACCTTGACCCCGGCCACCCACACCCGGCTGCGGCTGCGGGTGGCGAGCAGGTCGACGCTGCGGGTGACCCGAAGCGCCCGCAGCAGCGGGTCGTAGAACTGCACGACGTGGGCGGACACGTCGAGCCCGAGCACGTCGAGCTCGGCACGCACCTTCTCGGGGCCGGTCAGCTCGGGCAGCCCGGCTCCGGGGACCAGCCGGGGCCGGTCACCGAGGTCGAGGGTGAGCTGGGTCGGTTGGGCACCCGCCGGGACGACCTCGCGCGCCGCCTGCGACTGGGCGGCCGCCTGCTCCCGGACGTCGAGCGGGAGCCCGGCCAGCGCAGCCGCGCCGTCCTCGCGCGGCGGGGCGATGCTCGGCACCGCGAGGCGTCGGCTGCGCCTCGCCGGCCCCCCGGAGCCGCGGTCCCACCGCTCGAGCTCGGCGACGTGCAGCAGCAGGTCGCGGCGGGTGACCCGACCACGCCGGCCGAGCCCACCGTCCCCCATCCCGTGCAGGGAGTCGAACGCCCCTGCGAGGACGAGCCGCTCGACGACCGGGCGACTCACCCGGGCCCGCGTCCAGAAGTCACCGAGGTCGGCGTACGGCTGGCCCGCGACGACCCGGGCGACCTCGGCGGCGCTGATCCCCTTGACGTCGGCGAGGGAGAGGCGGATGCCGTACGGCTGGTTCGCGCGCTGCCACGCTGGCTCGACGGCATCCAGCACCCCGGCATACGGCACCCCGGCATCCGGCTCCACGGCATCCGGGGTGGGCTCTGACACCTGCTCGATGCGGTAGGTGTCGGTGGAGGCGTTGACGTCGAGGCCGAGGATCGGGATGCCGAAGGATCGGGCGTCGTCGAGCAGCAGCCGCTTGGGGTACATGCCGGGGTCGTGGGTGAGGATGCCGGCGAGGAAGGCCGCCGGGTGGTGGGTCTTCAGCCACGCCGAGTGGAAGGTCGGCAGGGCGAAGGCCGCGGCGTGGGCCTTGCAGAACCCGAAGCTCGCGAACGACTTCAGCACCTCCCAGATGCGGTCGCGGTCCTCAGCGGTGTAGCCCCGGGCGGCGGCCGCGGGGCGCCACCACGCCTCGACGTCGACCTGGCCCTGCGGGGTGCCCATGCTGCGGCGCACCTCGTCGGCCTGGGCCAGGCTCACCCCGGTCGTCTCGGCGACGATGACCAGCACCTGCTCGTGGAAGACGACGACGCCCTCGGTCTCCTCCAGCGCCGGGATCAGGCTGGGGTGGATGAACCGGCGCGTGCTCCACCCGTGGCGGCTGTTGAGGAACGGGGTGATCATGTCGGACTTGACCGGGCCCGGCCGGAACAGCGAGATGTCGACGATGAGGTCGTCGAACCGGCGCGGCCCGAGCTTGCCGATGAGCTCGCGCTGCCCCGGGCTCTCGATCTGGAACATCCCCAGGGTGCGGGTGGTGCGGATCAGCTCGTAGGTGGCTGGGTCCTCGTGGGGCACCTGCTCCTCGTCGTCGAGGTCGATGTGCTCCCCGCTCACCCGCTCGACCTCGGCGACCGCGTGGGCCATCGCCGACTGCATGCGGATGCCGAGCACGTCGAGCTTGAGGAAGCCCAGGGTCTCGACGTCGTCCTTGTCGAACTGGCTCATCGGGAACCCCAGCCAGCTCGCCTCGACCGGGGTGCGGTCGAGCAGGCCCGAGTTGGACAGCACGATGCCGCAGGGGTGCAGCGCGATGTGGCGCGGGAGACCGTCGAGGGCCTCGACGAGGTCGAAGAAGGCCGCCATGCGAGGGCTGTCGAGGCCGCGGCTGCGCAGTTCGGGCAGGTCGGCGATGGCGTGGCGGGCGTCCTTGGCGCGGATGTGCGGGAACGCCTTGGCGATCTCGTCGACCTCGGTGGGGGGCAGCCCGAGCGCGGCGCCGACGTCGCGCACGGCGTGGCGCACCTTGTAGGTGTCCATCATCGACACACACGTCACCCGCTCACCGCCGAACCGGGTGAGCACGGCCTCGTAGATCTCGGTGCGCCGGGCCGACTCGACGTCGACGTCGATGTCGGGCAGTTCGGCGCGCAGCGGGGAGCAGAACCGCTCCATGAGCAGCCGGTGGCGGATCGGGTCGACCCCGCTGATGCCCAGGAGGTGGTTGACCAGGCTGCCGGCGCCCGAGCCGCGGGCGGCCACCCGCACCCCGCGGGCCCGGATGAGGTCGGTGACCTCGGCGACGGTGAGGAAGTACGTGGGGTAGCCCAGGGTCTCGATGACGGCCAGTTCCTCGTCGAGCCGGTCGAGCACCACCTGTCGCTCGGCCTCCCCGGCCCCCGGGTAGCGGCGGGCGACCCCGTCGCGACAGCGCTGCGCGAGCACCGCCATGGGGTCGTCGGCGGCGCTGAGGCCGAGCACCTGCGCCTCGGGCAGGTGCACCGCCCCGATGCCGAGGTCGGGCCGGGCCTGCTGGGTGCACTCGGCCGCGACGAGGGCGGTCATCGCGACGAGGCGATCGGCACGGGAGCGGTCTCCCCCGGTGACCTCGAGGGCGTTGGCGCGCATCTGCGCGGTGCTCGCGAGGTGCCCGGAGTCGGTGACCCGGTCGAGGTGGCGCGAGTCGAGGACGACGAGGCGGCGGGCGGCGTCGAGCAGGTCGACGGTGCGCACCTGGTCGGGGTCGACGTGGCGCACCGCGGCGGTGAGGACGGCGGGGATGCCGGCCGCGTCGGCGAGGGAGAGCAACCTGGCAGCGTGCGACCGGCATCCGGAGGTTCCTTCCGGACCACCGTGCAGCACCACCTCGACGGCGAGACCGTCACGGGGCAGCACCGTCTGCCAGGCCGCGAGCAGGTGCCGGGCGCGGTCTCGGCGACCCGCGAGGGCTGCCCGCCCGACGTCGGAGTCGGGGCCGAGCAGCACGAGCAGCCGACTCGGCCCACCTGCCTCCCCGACGTCGTGAGCCCAGGTGGCCAGCAGATCACGAGTGGTCACCGGGACCCCCCGCTCGCCGCGCAGGTGGGTCTGCGTGACGAGCCGGCACAGGGCAGCCCACCCCGCACCGGGCGCCACCCCGGCGACCTGGCCGCGGGCGAGCACGCTCACCCGTGGGCGGCGGGGGTCGACGATGGCCCCACCCCGCACGGGGGTGCGCGGGCGCTGGGGGTGACTCACGGCATCCGGTCTCGCACTGCCGTCCCAGGTGGAACGGCCAGCCGTGACGCCGCCGCCCGAACTGGAGCCTCCAACCGAACCACCGGTGCCCACGTCGACGGCGAGGTCGACCCCGAGGACCGGGTCGATGCCGGCCCGCCCGCACGCCGTGGCGAACTGCACCGCGCCGTAGAGCCCGTCACGGTCGGTGAGGGCCAGCGCACCCTGGCCGTGGGCGACGGCGCGCTCGACGAGCTCCTCGGGCATCGAGGCGCCGTAGCGCATCGAGAACCCCGAGGCGACGTGGAGGTGGGCGAACCCGTCCACGACGCACTCAGGCCGAGCGCACGGGCACGAGCCGCTGCGGGCGCTGCACCCCGGGCACCCCGAGGCGACGGGCCGCGAGGTCGACGAAGGTCTCGGCGTCCCGCAGCAGGTCGTCGGCCTCGCGGGCGCTGACCCGCACGAGCCCGGTCTCGACCCCGACCCGCTGCCCCGTGGACGCCGCGAAGCGCTGGGCCCACTCGGTGAGCTCCGGGGCGACCCGGGCGGTGAGCGCCCACACGTCGTGGGGTCCGTTGCCGCGAGCGGCCAAACCGGCACCGGGGTGGGTCGCCGCCCGGGCTGCGACGATCGCCGCCCCGGCGCGCAGGGCCGCGAGCGAGGCGGCGAGGTAGCGCGCCGATGCCGCCGAGGCGGCGTACCCGCTGGTCAGGGACTCTCGGGACCGGTCGAGGAGGTCCAGGGTGGTCGCGGCGTGGCTCATCGGGGGCTCCTCGAGATGGTTCATCGGATGCTGCGTGCTCGGTGCGGTGTCGATCGGTGCGGTGTCGATCGGTGCGGTGTCGATCGGTGCGGTGTCCATGGCCGGTGGGACTCAGTCGTGGGCGCGCAGGAGCAGCCAGCGGTCGTCGTCGAGCCCGAGGTCGAAGACCCCGGCGGTGCCGGACGGCGGGCGCGCCTCGACCCGCCAGACCCGGCGCTGCGGGCTCGGCAACGCGGCCCCACCGGTGAGGTCACCGACCTCGCGCCACCAGGCCCGACGCTCCTGCCACGAGGCCAGCACGGCGCACACGGTGTAGCGCCGACCGCGCCAGACGAAGTCGCGGGGACCGTCAGCGCCGACCCGGGGTTCGACACGAGGTTCGCCGAGGGGGTCGCCGCCAACACCCAGATCGCTGCTGCTTCGGACGCTGATGTGCTCGTCGTGACGGCGGACCATGACCTCCCCTTTCCCGCGCTCGCTCGTGGTTCACCAGCGACCGCCGGGCCTCGGCGATGCCGGTCAATGATCGAACAGATGTTCGATGTCTCCACCATAACGCGACCCACCGACAGGTCGTCAAGCCCGCATCGAGCCCGCGTCACCGGGTCGCTACGCTGCCGCCATGACCCAGCCGCCGAGCGAGCAGAACCCCCCGCGAGACCTCTCCGAGCACGCCGGTGTGCGCTCGGTGATGCAGGCCCTGGCCGAGCACGGTCTCAGTCCGCAGGTGCGCCACCTCCCCGATGCCGTGCGCACCGCGCAGGCCGCCGCCGACGCCCTGGGCATCTCGCCTGCCGAGATCGCGAACAGCCTCGTCTTCGTCGCGACGACCCACGACGGCGAGCGCCTGCCCCTGCTCGTCATGGCCTCCGGAGGGCACCGGGTCGACGTCGTCTCCGTCGCGGACCGGGCCGGCCTCGCGAGCATCGAGCGGGCCGACCCCGCCTTCGTGCGCGAACACACCGGCTTCGCGATCGGCGGTGTCGCACCGGTCGGCCACCCCCACCCGCTGCGCACGATCATCGACACCCACCTCGCGACGTACGCGGTCGTCTGGGCCGCTGCGGGCCACAGCCACAGCGTCTTCGCGACGTCGTTCGACGACCTGGTGCGGATCACCGGCGGTCAGCCGATGGACGTCGCCTGACCGAGCCGCAGACCGGCTGGTTGAACCCGGATCCCCGGAACCAGACCCCGACCTGCCACATCTGAGTACGAGTGCGCATGCGGCAGGCCCGCGCTGGCGGTCATTCTCGACACAGTGACCGCGCCGACCGCGGGAGTGGACGTTGAGGGGGGTCCGTGCCCGCGGTCGGCGCGACCGACCCATGCGGGGCTCGGCCGGTTCGACAAATCAGCATGCGAGCACGAAGGTCGTCGGCAACACTGACGAGGTGTACCTGACCATCTCGACGACCCACCGTCCCGCAACGGATCTCGGGTACCTGCTGCACAAGCACCCCGACCGGGTGCAGCAGTTCACCCAGAGCTTCGGGGTCGCGACGGTGTTCTACCCGCAGGCCACCGTCGAGCGCTGCACGGCCGCCCTGCTCCTCGAGATCGACCCGGTGCGCCTGGCGCGCGGTCGCACCCGCAACCTGCCCGACTTCAGCCTCGGCCAGTACGTCAACGACCGCTCGTACGCCGTGTCCTCCCTGTTCGCCGTGACCCTGGCCGAGGTGTTCAGCACCGCGCGGATCGGGCGCTGCGCGTCGCACCAGGACCTGGCCGACACCCCCATCCCCCTGCAGATCCGCATCCCCGTGCTGCCGTGCCGGGGCGGCCCCGCCATCGCCCACCGGATCTTCGAGCCGCTGGGCTGGCAGGTCGTCGCCGACCCCATCGCCCTCGACGAGGCATTCCCGCAGTGGGGCGCCTCCCGTTACGTCGACCTCACCCTCACCGGCACCGTCCGCCTGGCCGATGCCCTCACCCAGCTGCACGTGCTGCTGCCGGTGCTCGATGAGTCCAAGCACTACTGGCAGGGCCCGGACGAGGTCGACAAGCTCCTGCGCTCCGGCGGCGACTGGCTCGCGGGCCACCCCGAGGCCGAGCTCATCACCCGGCGCTACCTCAGCCGCACCGGCTACACCCGGGTGGCGCTCGAACGCCTCGCCGAGCTCGGCGACGACGCTCCCACTGACGACCCCGCGGAAGACTGGTGCGCGACACCGACATCGGATGCCGTGGAGCCGGTCGCCTCGCCCGTCACCACCGAGCCCCTCACCACCGCGCGCACCCCCTTGAACCGCCAACGGCACGATGCCGTGCTCGCCGAGCTGCTCGACCTCGGCGTGAGCTCGGTGATCGACCTCGGCTGCGGCCCAGGGGCCTTCCTCGAGCGCCTCGTGCGCACCCCCTCCTTCACCAAGGTGGCCGGCAGCGACGTGTCGACGAGGTCGTTGCACCAGGCTGCCCGCCGCCTGCACCTCGACACGATGACCGAGCGCCAGGCCGACCGGGTCGAGCTCTTCCAGGGTGCCCTGACCTACGAGGACCCGCGCTACGCCGGGTTCGACGCCGCCGTGCTCATGGAGGTGGTCGAACACGTCGACCCGAGCCGCCTGCCCGCCCTGGAGTCGGTCGTCTTCGGCACCGCCTCCCCCGGTGCCGTGCTCGTCACCACACCCAACCGGGAGCACAACGTCCACTACGACGGCCTGACCGGAATGCGGCATCCCGACCACCGCTTCGAGTGGGACAGGGACGAGTTCGCGACCTGGTGCGCGCGCGTGGCGGCCACCCACGGGTACTCGGTGGTGATCCGCGGCATCGGCGATCCCGAGGCCGCCACCGGCCACCCGACCCAGCTGGGGGTGTTCACCCGTGACGCCTGAGACGAGCGACACGACCGAGGTGCGCGTCCCGGCATCCGGGCTCGTCGTGCTCGTCGGAGTCTCCGGAAGCGGCAAGTCGAGCTTCGCCCGAGAGCACTTCCGCCCCACCGAGATCGTGTCGAGCGATGCCTGCCGGGCGATGGTGTCCGACGACGAGAACGACCAGTCCGCGACACCGGACGCCTTCGAGCTGCTCAACCACATCGTCGGCACGAGGCTGCGCCGTGGGCTGCTCACGGTCGTCGACGCCACGAACGTGCAGTCCAAGGCCCGGGCCGAGCTCGTCAGCCTGGCCCGCCGGCACCACGCCCTCGTCGACGCCATCGTGCTCGAGGTGCCCGAGACCGTCGCCGGGCGGCGCAACGCCGGGCGTGCCGACCGCGACGTCGGGATGCCGGTCGTGCGGCGCCAGCAGCGGGACCTCAGCAGGTCGAAGAAGCGCCTGCGCAAGGAAGGGTTCCGGCAGGTGCACGTGCTCGACGCCGGCGGCGCACCACCTCGGGTGCAGATCGTGCGCGAGCGCCCGTGGAACGACCGGAGCGAGGTGCACGGCCCGTTCGACATCATCGGCGACGTGCACGGCTGCCTCGGTGAGCTGCGCACCCTGCTCGAGGACCTCGGGTGGGCCCTCGATTTCGACGATGCCGGTCGTGCCGTCGGTGCTTGCCACCCGCAGGGTCGGCTCGCCGTGTTCGTCGGCGACCTCGTCGACCGCGGGCCGGACTCCCCCGGCGTCGTGCGGCTCGTCATGGGCATGGTCGAGCAGGGCAGCGCCCTGTGTGTCTCGGGCAACCACGAGGCCAAGCTCGTGCGGGCGCTGCGCGGCACCACGGTGACGGTCTCGCACGGGTTGGCGCAGTCGCTCGAGCAGTTCGGCCGCGAACCCGACCAGTTCCGCGCCGACGCGCTGGCGTTCATGGACGGGCTCGTCGCGCACTACGTCCTCGACGACGGCCGCCTCGTCGTCGCCCACGCCGGCCTGAAGGAGGAGTACCACGGGCGGACCTCCGCCCGGGTGCGGGCCTTCGCGCTGTACGGCGACACCTCGGGCGAGACCGACGAGTACGGCCTGCCGGTGCGATACCCCTGGGCGCAGGACTACCGGGGCAAGGCCATGGTGGTCTACGGGCACACCCCCGTGCCGAGCGCGCAGTGGCTGAACAACACCATCTGCCTGGACACCGGCGCGGTGTTCGGTGGCGCGCTCACCGCGCTGCGCTACCCCGAGCGCCAGATCGTCTCGGTGCCTGCGCAGCAGCAGTGGTACGAACCGGTCCGGCCGCTCGGTGTGCCGAGCCCCGACCGGCAGCCGTCGGTGCTGCGCCTCGACGACGTCTCCGGGACGCGCTGGCTCGACAGCACGCGAGCCGGTCGGGTCAAGGTCGAGGAGGAGAACGCAGCGGCTGCGCTCGAGGTGATGAGCCGGTTCGCCGTCGACCCCCGCTGGCTGGTGTACCTGCCGCCGACGATGTCACCGGCGCGCGGCTCCACCCGCGAGGGCTACCTCGAGCACCCGCAGGAGGCCTTCGACGAGTACGCCGGGTGGGGGGTCACCTCGGTGGTGTGCGAGGAGAAGCACATGGGCTCGCGCGCGATCGCCGTGCTCACCCGCGACGCCACGGTCGCGGCCCGGCGCTTCGGCATCGACGACGGGAGCAGTGGCTGCGTCTACACCCGCACGGGTCGGCCGTTCTTCTCCGACACCGCGCCCCTCGTCGAGGCGATGCGGGATGCCGTCGCGCCCCTGTTCGCGTCGCTGGACACCGACTGGGTCGCCCTGGACTGCGAGCTGCTGCCCTGGTCGGCCAAGGCCCTGGACCTCATCACCGACCAGTACGCCTCGGTCGGGGCGGCCGCCCGGCACGCGCTGCCGGCCGCGCTCGACGGTCTCGACGCGGCATCCGGTCGCGGCCTGGACGTCGAGGACCTGCGGCGGCGCACCGCGGACCGGCACACCAACGCGCTCGCCTTCCGCGAGGCCTACGCGGCGTACGTGCGCCCGACCGACGGGCTGGAGGGGGTCACCCTGGCCCCCTTCCAGGTGCTCGCCGTCGAGGGTCGCCTGCTCGCCGAGACCCACCCGCACCCGTGGCACCTCGCCCAGCTCGCCGGGCTCGACAGCGACCTCATCACCCCGACGCGGCACCGGATCGTCGACCTGACCGCGGACCGGGAGCGCGAGGATGCCGTGAGCTGGTGGGAGGAGCTCACGGCCGCCGGTGGGGAGGGCATGGTCGTCAAGCCGGCCCACGTCGTCACGGGGAGGGCCCAGCCGGGGCTGAAGGTGCGTGGCCGCGAGTACCTGCGGATCATCTACGGCCCCGACTACACCGATGCCCTGCCGCTGCTGCGCGAGCGCAACCTCACCCACAAGAGGCGCCTGGCGCTGCGCGAGCACGGGCTGGGGTTGGACGCGCTCGCGGGGTTCGTCGCCGAAGACCCGCTCTGGCAGGTGCACCAGCGGGTGTTCGCGGTGCTCGCGCTGGAGTCGGAGCCGGTGGACCCCCGCCTGTGACCAGCGGCGGGCGCCTCAGAGGCTGAGGTTCTCGTAGACCTCGAGGGTCGCCGTCGACCGGTTCATCGTGATGAAGTGCAGGCCCGGCGCGCCCTCGTCGAGCATGCGCTGGCCGATCTCGGTGGCGATCTCGACGCCGACGGCCCGCACGGCGGCCGGGTCGTCCTTGACTGCCTCGAGCCGCTCGACGACCGCAGGCGGCAGCGGCGTGCCCATGAGCTCGGACATCCGCTGGATCTGCTTGAGGTTGGTGACCGGCATCAGACCGGGGGTGATCGGCAGGTCGCGGCGGGCGGCGACGAGGTCACGGAAGCGCAGGTAGCTGTCGGCGTCGAACACCATCTGGGTCACCGCGAAGCTCGCCCCGGCATCCGCCTTGCGCACGAGCACGTCGACGTCGTGCCCCAGGTCGGGGCTGTCCGGGTGCACGTCAGGGAAGGCGGCGACGCCCACCGTGAAGTCGCCGAGGCCGCGGATGAGGGCGACGAGCTGGTCGGCGTGGTCCAGACCCTCGGGGTGCGGGGTCCACTGGCCGCGCACGTTGCCGGGCGGGTCACCGCGCAGCGCGAGGATGTTGCGGACTCCGGATGCCGCGTACGCGCCGACTACCTGGCGCACCGCCCGCTTGGACGCCCCGACACAGGTGAGGTGGGCCAGCGGGGTGAGCGTCGTCTCGTCGGCGATGCGGCCGGTGACCCGCACGGTGCGGTCCTGGGTGGTGCCGCCGGCGCCGTAGGTCACCGAGACGAAGGCCGGTCGCAGTCGCTCGAGGTCGCGGATGGCCGTCCAGAGCTGGGCTTCGGAGTCGTCGTCCTTGGGTGGGAAGAACTCGAAGCTGATCGAGGGTCGAGGCTGCGCCAGACGGCCCGGAATCGATGCCACGAGGTGCGCCGGCCGCCCTCCGCCTCCGTAGTGCGCCATGGCGGTGAGGGTAGTCCAGCGCCCACGCCGTAGGCTCTGGGGACCCAGCATCTGACCATCGGCGCGAGGTGCGCCGCCCGGTCAACCCCCAGGAGGAACCCCGTGGCCAGCCCGCTCGACACCGCAGACCTGCGGCACCGGGTCCAGGACTGCCTCGACGCCGAGCTCACGACCCAGGCCGCCGTGCTCGCCGAGCTCGGGCCGGACGTCGACGAGCTGGTGACGGCCATCTCGGCGCTGCTTCGCGGGGGCAAGCGCCTGCGCGCCGCCTTCCTCTACTGGGGCCACCGCGCGGCCGGCCGCCCCGACTCCGACGCCCTCATCCGGCTCGCCAGCTCGATGGAGCTCTTCCAGGCGGCCGCACTCATCCACGACGACGTCATGGACGACTCCGACACCCGTCGCGGGATGCCGGCCGCCCACCGTGCGTTCGCGAGCGTCCACGGCGGGCGTGGCTGGGGAGGCGACAGCGACCGGTTCGGCCTGGCCGGCGCGGTGCTCGCCGGAAACCTGTGCCTGACGTGGACCGACGAGGTGTACGCCACCTGTGGACTCTCAGAGAGTGACCTCGCGCGCGGGCGCACCGTCTTCGACCGGATGCGCTCCCAGCTCATGGCCGGGCAGTTCCTCGACGTCGTGGAGTCGATGCGCCCGTGGGACGGGCTGCCCGCGGCCGAGCGCATCGAGCGGGCCGACCGGGTGATTCGCTACAAGAGCGCGAAGTACTCCGTGGAGCACCCGCTGCTCATCGGGGCCACGACGGGTGGCCTGGACGACGCGGGCGTGGAGGCGCTGTCGCGCTACGGGCTCGACCTCGGCCGGGCCTTCCAGCTGCGTGACGACCTGCTCGGGGTCTTCGGCGACCCGCAGGAGACCGGCAAACCCGCCGGTGACGACCTGCGCGAGGGCAAGCGCACCGTGCTGCTCGCCCATGCGCTGGCCGGTCTCGACGCCGGCGGTCAGGCAAGGGTGGAGTCGCTCGTCGGCCGCGCCGACCTGGACGCGTCGCAGGTCGAGGAGTTGCGCGCCACGATCGTCGGGTCGGGTGCGGTGGCGCGGCTCGAGGACGAGATCACCCGGCTCGCGGATGCCGCGACGAGCGCCCTCGGGGACGCCACGTCGATCGGTGACGAGGCTCGTGCGGCCCTGCTCGACCTCGTCGGCATCACCACCGCCCGCACCGCCTGACCCCCGTTCCGACTGACCCCCGTTCCGCCTGACCCCCGGGCCGCTATCGCGCGAGCTCGACGTCGATGTCGCGTGCGAGGGTCGCGATCACCGGCCAGGCGCCCTCGGAGCTGTTGCCGAGGACGCTCACGGTCGTGCGCGACTCGACGAGGTGGGTCGACCGGAAGGAGACCCCCGCGTCGTAGCCCTCGATGATCAGGGCTGGGTGCGAGCGGTGCAGCCAGAAACCCATCGCACTGCGCATCCCCTCCTCGGGCACGTCGTGCCGAGCCGCGGTCATCCGGGCGAGCGTGGCCGGCGAGACGATCTGCCCCGCCGTCAGGGCCCCCCAGAACCGGTGCAGGTCGGTGGCCGTGGTGAAGGCGCCGCCGTCACCGGCGGCGAGCACCGGCAGGTGCAAGGTGTTGACGAGGTTCCCCTCGGGGTTCAGGTAGCCCAGGGCCACGTCGCCCGGCAGGTCGTTGAGGGGAAGGAAGCCGGTGTGCTCCAGGCCAGCGGGCTCGAGCACGAGGCGGCGCACGACATCGTGGTAGCCCTGCCCGGTCGCCCGCTCCAGCACGACGGCCAGGACGGCGTAGTCGCTGTTGCAGTAGGTGAACCGCAGCCCGGGCTCACCTCGTTGCGCATGCCCGTCGAGCATCGGCAGGAAGGCCTGCGCCGTGGTGAGGGTGTGCACCGGCAGCGTCATGACGAACTGCGACGGGGACCAGCCGCCGTCCTCGTCGAGGTAGTCGCCGATCCCTGAGGTGTGCTCCAGCAGGTGCTCGATCGTCACGCCGTCGTCGACGAGCGGGAGGTCGTCGCCGAGCCACTCGCGCACCCGGTCACTGAGCCCCAGCACACCCTGCTCGACGAGGCACATCACGGCCAGGGCGGTGAAAGCCTTGCTGCCGCTGGCGATCCCGAAGCGGGCATCGGCCGTCATCGGCACCCCCAGCGCCCGGTGCACGAAGCCCTCGCACCGCTCGAGGACACGGCGGTCGCCGACGTCGACGGTCACCACCCCGGTGAACGCCTGCGCGGCCACCGCGTCATCGAGGGCCTGCTCGTCGACCACCACGTGCGGCTCCTTCCGGAAACCCCCATCGTGGCGCAGCCGCTGCCCCGGCGGAAGGGTCAGCCCGCGGTCAGAACGCTTCTTCCATGGCGCGGCGGCGCACCTCGGTCTTGAAGCCCGCGTGGATGGCGTTGAGCGGCGTGCCCGGCACGGGAAGCGTCTCGTCGGGCGTGTGCAACCAGCGAATGATCTCGATGTCGGTCATCCCGCCGTCCGCCAGCACGGTGAACGTGCCCTTGAGGGCGTGGTGCGGCCCCTCGTCGGTGAGGAAGCCCGCCGGAACGGCCACGACCCGCCGCTCCCCGATGCGGTGGGAGAGCAGCTCACGGTCCTCGATGAGCCGGCGCACCGTCGACAACGGCAGACCGAGGCGCTCGGCGATGTCCGGAACGGTCAGCCACTCCCCGACCAGTGCCTCGAGGTCAGCACCGGGTGCGGCTGCTGCGGCGTCGTTCGTCTCGCTCTGCGGGGTCTCGTTCACGGCGCTTAGCGTGCCACAGCACCCGTGTCCGGCGGGAGGACACACCTGCGACGGGGCCCTCAGATGACGGATCGCAGCCCGGATCTACGTACACTCCTACGGTGTCATCCAACGGCGACGCGCTCATCGGGCGCACCCTCGACGGGCGCTATCGAGTGCTCCGTCGACTCGCCGACGGCGGAATGGCCACCGTCTACCTGGCCCTCGACGAGCGCCTCGGTCGCGAGGTGGCGCTGAAGGTCATGCGTGAGCACCTCGTCCACGACGAGAGCTTCGTCACCCGCTTCCACCGCGAGGCGCGCTCGGCGGCATCCCTGTCGCACCCCAACGTCGTCGCCGTGTACGACCAGGGTCGCGACGGTGACGTCATGTTCCTCGTCATGGAGCACGTTCCGGGCTTGACCCTGCGTGAGGTGATGCGCGAAGAGGGGGCCCTCACCCCGCGCGCCGCGCTCGACATCCTCGAACCGGTGCTGCTCGCCCTCGGCGAGGCCCACGCCAACGGCCTGATCCACCGTGACGTCAAGCCCGAGAACGTCATCATCAACGACAACGGCACGGTCAAGGTCGCCGACTTCGGTCTGGCCCGGGCCGTGACCAGCCAGACCGTCACGAGCACGTCCGGTGTCCTGCTCGGCACCGTCGCCTACCTCTCCCCCGAACAGGTGGAGCGGGGCATCGCTGATGCCCGCAGCGACGTCTACGCCGCCGGGCTGATGCTGTTCGAGATGCTGACCGGCACCAAGGCCGTCACCGGTGACACGGCGATCCACGTCGCCTACCAGCACGTCCACGGAGGGATGCCGTTGCCCTCCAGCCGGGTGCCCGGCCTCGACCCGGCGCTGGACGACCTCGTCGCCGCCGCCACGGCCCGCGACCCCGACGACCGGCCCGCGGATGCCGCGGCCCTGCTCACCATGCTGCGGCGCACCCGGGCCCTGCTGTCCCCCGCAGCCCTGGACTCACGACCCGCCGGCGCCGAGGCGCTCGCGGCCGCCGCCCTGCCGACCACCGCCGCTGCCTCCCCGGCCGCGACCGCCGCCCTGCCGATGCCCGGAAGCCATTCCGCGACGGCATCCGGCAGCGTCACGACCCGCCCGCACACCGACACCCGGGCCCTTGCCCTGCCCGCCTCGTCCCCCTCTCCTCCTGCCCCGCTCGAGGGCAGGGTGGTCGTCGGTGGAGGCCGATCGGGTGGGACGCGACGCTGGTGGCCAGCCATCGCGGCATCCGCCCTCATCGCCGCCCTGACGGCCTGGTTCTTCATGCTCGGTCCGGGCGCGATGGCGACCGTCCCCTCGGTGCAGGGCCAGACCGAGGCCGCCGCCGTGGCTGCCATCGACGACGCGGCGCTCACCCCGACCGTGACGCAAGCCTTCGACGAGGTCGTCCCGGCCGGCCAGGTGATCTCCACGGACCCGGGTGCCGGCGACACGATCCGGCGCGGTGCCGGGGTCTCCGTCGTCGTGTCGAAGGGGCCGGAACGCTACGAGGTGCCGCCCGTGGTCGGGATGACCCTCACCGAGGCGACGGCCAGCATCGCCGAGGTCAACCTCGTCGTCGGCGAGGTCGAGGAGGTCTTCGACGAGACCGTGCCCAAGGATGAGGTCATCTCGGCCGACCCCGGGCCCGGTGCCAGCCTGAAGAAGGGCGTCGAGGTCAACCTCACGGTGAGCAAGGGCCGCAAACCCATCGAGGTGCGCGACTACACCGGCAAGGACGCCGCCGCTGCGCAGAAGTCGCTCACCGACCTCGGGCTGAAGGTCGACGCCAGCAAGGAAGAGAACAGCGACACGGTCGCCAAGGGCATGGTGATCAGCCAGAGCCCGAACGACGGCACCCTGTTCAAGGGCGACACCGTGACGCTGGTCGTCTCCAAGGGCCCGGTCATGGTCGACGTCCCCAACGTGGTCGGGCAGCAGGTCGACCAGGCCCGCGCGGCGCTGGAGGCCGCGGGCTTCAAGGTCACCGTTCGCAAGGCCCTCGGCGGGTTCTTCGGCACCGTGCGACTGCAGGAGCCGGGCAGCGGCCAGGCGCCCAAGGGCAGCACCATCACCCTGACGATCGTCTGAGCGGCGCCATGACTGCTCCCGCCGGGCGGACCCGGCTCGCCACGCTGCTGCTCGTCGGCGTCACCGCCGTGTGGGGCTCGACGTTCTTCCTCATCCGCGACCTCGTCGAGACCGTGCCCCCGGCCGACTTCCTCACGGTGCGCTTCGGCATCGCCGCCATCGTCATGTTCGCGCTGTTCCGGCGCCAGACCCTGGCACTCAGTCGCCGCGACCTGCGCATCGGGGTCGTTCTCGGGGTGCTGTACGGGTCTGCGCAGGTGCTGCAGACGATGGGCCTGCAGCACACCGACGCGTCGGTCTCGGGCTTCATCACGGGCACCTACGTCGTGCTGACCCCGGTGCTCGGGGCGGTGCTGCTGCGCGAGCACATCCGGCCGGTGACGTGGGCTGCCGTCGCCCTGGCCACGGCCGGGCTGGCGGTGCTGTCACTCCAGGGGTTTGCCGTCGGGGCGGGCGAGGCGCTGACCCTGTTCTCCGCCGTTCTCTACGCCGGCCACATCGTCGCCCTCGGACGGTGGTCGACGGCGCAGGCCGCGGTCGGTCTGGCCACCGTGCAGGCTGGGGTGATCACCGTGGTCACGGGCGTCGCCGCCGTCCCGGGCGGGCTGACCCTGCCGGCCGACGGAGGGCAGTGGGCATCGCTGCTGTACATGGCGCTCATCGCCGGTGCCGGTGCGCTGTGGGCGCAGACCTGGGCGCAGGCCCACCTCACGGCGACCCGGGCGGCCATCGTCATGGCCCTGGAGCCGGTGTTCGCCGCGTTCTTCGCCGTGCTGCTCGGCGGTGAGAGCCTGACCCGACGCATGTTGATCGGCGGCGCCATGGTGGTGACGGCGATGTACCTCGTGGAGCTGAAGTCGACCCCGCGCGACCCGGACGCCACCGCCGCGGAGGACCCTCCGGTCGAAGCCCTGCATCACGACGTCTGACCGAGCAGACTCGACGTACCGCGTACCTCGAGTGACCAATTGGTCGATCTCGGTACGCGGTGCCCGTGCAGGCTCGTGCCCCGAGCGTCCTATTGGTCGATCTGGGTACGCAGGAGGGTCGTCGCGGCGTCGATGGCGGCGTCCGTGCCCGCGTCGTCGACGTCGAGGTGCCACACCAAGCGCACCCGACCCGGCCCGACGGCATACGTGCGCACGCCCTGCTCGATGAGGGCGGCGACGAACGCCGGTGCCCGCCAGCCGAGCGCACCGACGTCGAGCACGACGATGTTCGTCTCGACGGTCGCGGCGTCAACCGACGCAGGAGCCGCCTCGGCACACGCCGCGGCGAAGCGCGCAGCCCGGGCGTGGTCGTCGTCGAGACGATCGAGGTGGTGGTCCAGGGCGTGGATGCCGGCCGCCGCCAGGATGCCGACCTGCCGCATCCCCGCCCCGTACCGCTTGCGCCAGATCCGGGCCTGCGCCATGTGCTCCGCCGAGCCCACGAGCACCGAGCCCACCGGGGCACCGAGCCCCTTGGACAGGCACACGCTGACCGTGTCGAACTGCTCGCCGTATGCCGTGAGCGGCACCCCGGTCGCGACGTGGGCGTTCCACAGCCGCGCCCCGTCGAGGTGCATCGCCACCCCGAGGGGCTGGGTGGCTGCCCGCACCTCACGGATGGCCTCGATCGGCTGCACCGTGCCGCCACCGAAGTTGTGGGTGTTCTCCAGCACGACGAGCGAGGTCTCGACCTGGTAGGGCCCGACCCCGGTCGTGACGAGCGACATCGGCCCCGCCGGGTCGAGCAGCCCGCGCTCGCTGGGCCAGGACCGGCTCGTGATGCCCGAGAACGCCGCCGCCGCCCCGAGCTCGGCACGCAGCACGTGCGCCAGCTGGTCGGCCACGAGCTCCTGGCCGGGGCCGACGTGCAGGCGCAGCCCGAGCTGGTTGGCCAGGGAGCCGGTCGGTGCGAACAGCCCGGCCTCGTGACCGAGCAGCGCGGCGACCTTGTCCTCCAGCGCCCGGACCGTGGGGTCCTCGCCGAAGACGTCGTCACCGACCTCGGCGTGCGCCATGGCCTGGCGCATGGCCGGGGTCGGCCGGGTCAGGGTGTCCGAGAGCAGGTCGGCGCGCACCGAGGTCAGTCCTGGTTCAGCATCTCGGCGACGAGGAACGCCAGCTCGAGGCTCTGCTGGTGGTTCAGGCGCGGGTCGCACACCGTCTCGTAGCGCAGGTTCAGGTCGGCGTCGAGGATCTTCTCGGACCCACCGATGCACTCGGTGACGTCGTTGCCGGTCAGCTCGACGTGGATGCCGCCGGGGACCGTGCCGAGGCCACGGTGCACCTCGAAGAAGCCTTCGACCTCCTCAACGACGTCGTCGAAGTCGCGGGTCTTGTAGCCCGACGCCGACTCGAAGGTGTTGCCGTGCATCGGGTCGCACACCCAGGTGATCGAGGCACCGGATGCCGTGACCTTCTCCACGATGGTAGGCAGCGCCTCACGAATGCGGCCCGAGCCCATGCGGGTGATGAAGGTCAGGCGGCCGGGCTCACGCTGCGGGTCGACCTTGTCGATGATCCGCAGCAGGTCGTCGGTGTCGGCGTTGGCCGACACCTTGATACCGACGGGGTTGCGCACGGAGGCGACGAAGTCGATGTGGGCGCCGTCGAGGTCGCGGGTGCGCTCCCCCACCCACACGAAGTGTCCCGAGGTGTCGTAGAGCTCACCGGTGCGCGAGTCGACCCGGGTGAGCGGCCGCTCGTAGTCGAGCACGAGGGCCTCGTGGGCGGAGAAGAACTCGGTGGTGCGCATCGCCTCGAAGTCGGCACCACAGGCGTTCATGAACTTCATCGCCTTGTCGATGTCCTTGGCCAGGCGCTCGTAGCGCGCGTTCGCGGCGTTGGCGACGAAGCCCTTGTTCCAGTCGTGGACGTGGCGCAGGTCGGCGAAGCCGCCGGTGGTGAAGGCCCGCACGAGGTTCAGCGTGGCGCTGCTCGCGTGGTAGGCCCGCACGAGCCGCTGGGGGTCAGGTGTGCGCGACTGCGGCGTGAAGTCGAAGTCGTTGACCATGTCGCCGCGGAAGGCGGGCAGCGTCACGCCGGCGCGGGTCTCGAAGTTGCTCGACCGGGGCTTGGCGTACTGCCCGGCCATCCGGCCGACCTTGACGACGGGCACCGACGCGCCATAGGTGAGCACGGCCGCCATCTGCAGGATCGTCTTGACCCGGTCACGGATGTTGTCGGCCGTGGCAGAGGCGAAGGTCTCGGCGCAGTCGCCGCCCTGGAGCACGAAGGCCTCACCGCGGGCGACGGCTGCCATCCGCTCGCGCAAGACGTCGCACTCGCCGGCGAAGACGAGCGGCGGGTAGCTGGCCAGGGTGGCCACGGCCTCGGCGAGTGCGTCGGCGTCGGGCCAGACCGGCTGCTGGGCAGCGGGGAGTCCGGCACCGGCGGCGAGCCGCTGGCGGGGGTCTGGTGCGGTGGTCGTGCTCACCGGGCAAGGATAGGTCCAGTGCGGCGCCCGCCTGCGTCTGCCCGTATGCCGGTCGCGCCCGCATCCGTTCAGGCGGACGCGGCCTCCGCCCTCGCCGGGCGGCCAGACTCCGCCAAGACCCGCTCCTTTTCTGAGAGAGCGGACCTGGGGTCTGCTGTACGGGTCGTTGCGTCGGGCAATGAATTCCTTCACTCATGCAACGAGCCTGCACGCACCCCCTCCCGGGGCTGATCCGCAGCCTTTTGCCCCCGAGGCCTGTCGGGGGTTCGTTGCGTCGGGCAAGGAAGTCCTTGTGCGACGCAAGGGCCCTCAGCAGCACCCCTATCGGGTCGCCCTCAGCGAATCAGGCGCAGGGAACCAACGCGTCGACGGAGGCCCACGTGTGGACGCAGCGCCCCGGGACCCGTGACCGAGCCGTCGCCGCGCTCAGTCCTGCGCGGGGCCTTCATCCTCGAGGCCGCGGGCCAGCGCGAAGCGGACCAGCTCGACCCGGTTGTGCAGGTGTAGCTTGCCCAACGTGTTCTGCACGTGGTTCTGCACCGTGCGGTGCGACAGGAACAGCTCGGCCGCGATCTCCTTGTACGACATGCCCGTGGCGACGAGGCGGAGCACCTCGGTCTCGCGCTCGGTCAGCTCGGGGATGGGCCGGCGGCGCTCCTCAGCAGCAGCCCCGGCAGGCGTGGCACCCGTGCCGGACACCTCGGATGCCGTGGCGGTCGCCGACGCCGACCCGTCGGCCATCCGGCGGAACTCCCCGAGGACGAGCCCGGCGAGCCCCGGCGTGAACACCGCCTCCCCGCGGGCGGTGGCGTGCACGGCATCGACGATGTCCTGTGCGGATGCCGACTTCACGAGGTAGCCGGTGGCTCCCGCCTTGATCGCCGCGAGGACGTCACGCTGCTCACCGCTCGCGGAGAGGATGAGCACCCGGGTGGGCAGGTCACCGAGGGCGTGGCACACCTCGTCACCGCGCATCCCCGGCAGGTTGAGGTCGAGGACGAGGACGTCGGGCCGGGTCGCGCGGGCTCGGCGCACGGTCGACGGGCCGTCGGTGGCCGTCGCGACGATGCGCAGGCCCCGCTCGGTGAGGTCCCGTTCCAGGGCCGAGAGCCACAACGGGTGGTCGTCGGCGACGAGGACGGTCGGCGCAGCGTCACCCGGGGCTGACGCGGAGGGTGACCCCCCGGCATCCGGTGGGGTCGTGGTCATGCTCGCTCCTTGACGGTTCGCGGAATGGTCATCCGGACCACGCACCCTCCGCCGGGGCGGGTGGTCCACGTGACGGTGCCGCCGAGGTCCTCGATGCGGCCGCGGATGGATGAGCTGACCCCGAGACGCCCCCGATCGGCGGCATCGAAGACATCGCCGAGCTGCGCGCCCACCCCGTCGTCGCGGATGGTGACCTCGAGGCCCGAGGAGTCACCCTCGAGCAGCACCCACGCCCGCGCACCCGGCCCGGCATGACGGTCGACGTTGTCCAGGGCCGCGGCGAGCGCTGCATCGACCTCGTGGGCGACGAGCACGTCGACGAGCACCGGGTCGGCCGGCACCGCGACGGTGACGTCGGGGCGCTCACGGGCCGTGAGGGCGATCCGCAGGTCGGTCTCCTCCCCGTGAGCCGCCCGCAGGTCGGCGACGGCACCGCCCGCGTCGGGTGCCCCGGTCCCGGACACGAAGCGGCGCAGCGAGCGCTCCTGCTCGGCAGCGATCGCGGCGAGGTCGGCGGCCTCGCCCCCGATGTCCTCGCCACGCCGGTGGATGTAGGCCAGTGACTGCAGGACGCCGTCGTGCACGACGCGGGCGATGCGTTCACGCTCGTGCAACCGCTCGCGCTCGAGCAGCACCTGCTCCTCACCCTCGAGGCCACGGCGGGCGAGGTCGACCGCCAGGCCGATGAGGCCGCCGAGGAGCACGAGCAGGACGATGTTGTGGATGGTCGTCTGGGTCGGGCGGCCCACCTCGATGAGGTCGACGATGGCGATCACCGCTGCCGCGATGAGCCCTCCGCGGGCGCCGGCGACGACGGCCCCACCGGCGACCGAGCCCGCGGCCCAGATCGTCGGCAGGGTGAACTGCCCCGCGGCGATGGACTCGGGCGTCTCGGCGAGCAAAGTGGCCAGCACCCCGGCGACGGCGATCGACACCTCGACGACCACGACCCCGATGGTGCGGCGCCGGTAGAACAGCAGCCCCACCGACCAGGCGAGCATGACGGCGAGCACCACCACGGCCACCCAGGGCCGCACCATCGTCTCGTGGCGCTGCCAGGCCAACCACGCGGCATACAGCGCAGCGAGCGGGCGGTAGACGTCGAGCCCGCGGTGGAAGGACTCCACCACGACGGGCTCGCGACGTCCCGTGCGCTCCGAGCTCGGCCCGAGCACCCCCACCACGACCCCCCGGTCAGCTCGCGCGGCGCTGCGGCCCGCTGTCGTCGTCGAGACCCTCGGCGTCCAGGACGCCCTCCAGCTCGGAGACGGCCCGGCCGGGCTGAGACGCCTGCTGGGCCTCCTTGGCCTTGCTCTTCTTCTCGCGGGCGATGCGGTCCTTCATCGCGGTGGCGTACATGTCGACGTACTCCTGGCCGGAGAGCTCCATCATCGCGTACATGATCTCGTCGGTGATCGAGCGCAGGACGAACCGGTCGCCCTCCATGCCCTCGTAGCGGGAGAAGTCCAGCGGCTCGCCGATGCGCACCCCGACGCGGATCAGCTTGGGGATCTTCGTGCCGGTCGGCTGGGCCTTGTCGGTGTCGATCATCGCCACGGGGATGACGGGCACCCCGGCCTCGAGCGCCATGCGCGCCACCCCGGTCTTGCCCTTGTAGAGGCGACCGTCGGGGCTGCGCGTGCCCTCGGGGTAGAGCCCGAGCAGCTCGCCGCGGCGCAGCACCTTCAGCCCCGAGCGCAGCGCGGCCTCGCTGGCGCGCCCACCGGAGCGGTCGACGGGAAGCTGCCCGACACCCTTGAAGAAGGCCGCGGTGAGCCGGCCCTTGATGCCTTCACCCGTGAAGTAGTCGGACTTGGCGAGGAAGGTCATCCGCCGCGGCACGCACAGCGGCAGGAAGATCGAGTCGGAGAAGGAGAGGTGGTTGCTGGCGAAGATCGCCGCACCGGTCTCGGGAATGTTCTCCGACCCCTCGACCCACGGCCGGAACAGCAGGCGAAGGATCGGCCCGAGAATGACCGTCTTCAGCACCCAGTAGAACAACCGGACCACCCTTCCTTGCGCGTCGCCCGCAGCCTAGTGCACTGGATCACATGGCTGTCGTGATCTGATCGCATGCGAAGATCGTGGCCCCATCCCGCAGCACCCGAGGAGACCCCGTGCCCGACCGGCCCGGCGACATGGACGAGCGTGACGTCGACGCGCGCTTCGCCTCGATCGTGGCGCAGTGGGAGCACTCGGCGGTCGATGAGCCGGATGCCGTGGCACCGGCAGGTGCCCCCGTCACCGACGACTCCCCCGCGGATCCTGCGGCCGGGCCCGAGTCCGCTGCTGGCTCCGCCAGCTCCAGCAAGTCCGCTGTCCCCGGCGACTCCGCAGACCGGACGCCGCGGGAAGCGGACCCGTCGGAGTCCGCCGGGCCGGAGGCAGCCGCACCCGCACCACGCGACCCCTGGGTCAACCCCTCCCCCCTCAACCTGGTCGTCCCGGCCTCGGCGTGGCGCACCCCTGACCCCCAGGACGCCGCCACCGAACGCGCCGCCGCCGACGCCGACGAGGGCCTCGATGCGGCCATCGCCGCGGAGGAGCCGCACTTCGAGCCCCCCGAGGTCACCCTGCCCCCGCAGGAGGACCTCGGCTTCTGGGGTGCCGTCATCGGCCTGGTCGCCGGGCCGCTCATGCTGCTCTACGTCGTGTTCGCCCGCCCGTTCCACAGCACCCGGTGGTTCGTGGCGTCGGTGGTCGTCTCACTGCTCGGCTTTGCCCTGCTCGTGCTGCGCCAGCCCGCACACCGCGACCCCACGAGCGGAGACGACGGCGCCCGCGTCTGACACCCACGCACCCCCGAGAAGTCGTGATCACGTGTCACTTCCGTCCCGGGAACACTCCCCCGGAGTCTGGAGCCATCGCTTCCGACGAAAGGGGACGCTCCGATGAGCACCGCAGACCTGCTCGGCAACGCCGAGCACCACGACAACACCTCCATCCGCCCGGGTGCACCATCGACCGCGCCCACGGACCCGGACGAGATCAGGTCCCTGACCCGGTTGGCCGGGTGGGCCGGCATCGCCGTGTTCGCCTTCTGGCTGTGCCAGCCGATCCTGGTCGGCATGCTCGCGAGCGGTGGTGCCAGCGACACCCCGGACATGGCAGCGCTCGAGGCCAACTCGTGGGTCGGCGGCTTCGACGCCGTGCTGTTCTCCGCCATGGGCGTGGCCTCACTCGTCATGGTGCTGGCCGTGTGGCGCGCCATGCGCCTGCGCGGTGCCGCGGATGGCGTCCTCAGCACCGTCGGGTTCGCCATGGCACTCGTGAGCGCCACTGCGTGGTTCTGGGTCGCCGGGCACGGGCTGAGCATGTACACCTCGGTGGGCGCGGGTCTGGCTGACGTCTCGGCGGACAGCGAGATCCAGGCGGCCTCGCTCCAGGCCTCCTACCTGGCCGTCACGGCGGGGCTGATCGTCGTCGGGATCGGGTCGATCGGCTGGAACGTCCTGCTGGCCACCACCGGCCGGAGGGCCGGACTCATCGGCCGGCCGCTCAGCGCCGTGTTCGGCCTGTTCGCCGCGGTCCCGCTCTACCAGGCGGTGGTGCCCTTCGCGACGCCGTGGCCGCTCATCATCGCGGTCCTCGGGTCGCTGGTCCTCGGCATCGCGCTGCTCCTGAAGTCCCGGAAACTGCGGTGACGCAGCCCGCCGGTGTCATCATCGGCCCATGACCCACGACGGGTTGGTCGAGGCGAGCGGGATCACGGTCAGCGTGGTCGTGCTCGTCCTGGCCGTGCTCCTGCTCGCGTCACTGCGCCGGATGCCGCGCGGCCCCCGCTGGGTGGTCGTGCTCGCCTGCCTACTCCTGTATGCCGTCGTCGTCGTGCCCGGTGCAGCCACCCTGTGGTTCGTGGCCTTCCCCCTGCTCGTCGGTGTGTACCCGGATGGCGTCATGACACCGCGGTGGCTGTGGGTGCCGGTGGGCATGCTCGCCGTCGCGGCGTTCGGCGACCTCGTCACGGCCGGCATGTGGAGCGAGAGCCCGTGGTGGGGCCTGGTCGTGAACTCCCAGCTTCTCCTGCTCCTCACCCAGGTCCACCGGTACCGCCGCCGATCCTCCACGCAGGAGCGGGAGTCGGTGCGCTGGGTGATCCTCGGGACGTTGCTGACGATCGCGTCGTTCGCGGCGACCCAGGCCGCCTTCGGGTCCATCGGCGAGGGCTCGACCGGCTCCGTGGTCGCCGCCCAGCTGGCCGTGCTGCCGCTGCTCGTCGGCGTTGCCGTGGGGGTCCTCGCCCCGCGAGCGCTCGACGTCGATGAGTTCCTGCGGGCGACGGTGGTGAGCCTGGGCACCATCACGGCGCTCACCGTGGTCGTCCGGTCCCTACCGGCCCCTGACTGGGTGCGCCTCGTCGTCGTCGCCGTCATCGCCGCACCGGTGGCCCTGACGATGACCCGCGTCGGCGACTGGCTCCTCTACCGGGGGCGCCCCGATCCAGACCGCGCCGTCACCCGGATGTTGGCTGCGCTCAACACCCGCACCGGCAAGCAGGAGACCCCGAGGACCGTGCTCACCGCCTTCACCGACGCCCTGTACCTGGACCAAGGGCGGATCAGCGGCTCGTGGTTCGAGCCCGCCGCGCTGGGACCGGACACCTCCACGGCATCCGGCGGTGAGCCCTTTCCCGTCGAGTACCGAGGGGAGGTGCTGGCCGTCCTCGAGCTGCCGCCCCGGCGCGGCGAGAGCACCCTCACCCGCCGTGACCGCCGAGTGGTCGACAGGCTCATCGCCCAGGCGGCCCCCGCGCTCGACGCCGCGCGCACGGTCGGGGCGCTGCGCGAGTCCCGGGCCCGCACCGTCGCCGCGCGCGAGGAGGAGCGACGCAGGATCCGCCGGGAGCTGCACGACGACCTCGGCCCGACCCTCTCCGGCATCGCGCTGAGCGCGGCAGCACTGGCGGCCCGCACCAAGGACCCGGACGCCGCCGAGCTGCACCGGGAGCTGCGGCTGGCCGTCGAGCAGTCCCGCGAGCTCGCCTACGGGCTGCGCCCGCCGGTGCTCGACGACCACGGGCTCGTGGCTGCCCTGCACGACCGGGTGGGTGGCCCCGACGTCCACATCGACGCGCCGGAGCACCTCGACCTCCCGGCCTCGGTCGACCTCGCGGCCCTTCGGATCATCGGGGAGGCCGTGACCAACGCGCGCAAACACGGTGCCGCACCCATCGGCATCCGGTTGCGGTTGCGCCACGGCATGCTCCGCCTGCTGGTCAGTGACGCCGGGCCCGGCCTGCCCCCGGACGTGCGCGCGGGCATCGGCATGATGTCGATATCGGAGCGCACCGACGAGGTCGGCGGCACCGCCCGCTACGACCGGAGCGCAAAGGGCTGCCACCTGGTGGTCGACCTACCCCTGGAGGTGTCATGACCACCGTCGTCGTCGTCGACGACCACCCCGTCTTCCGCCGCGGGTTGGTGGGTCTGCTGACGGCCTCGGGGCACGAGGTCGTGGGTCAGGCCAGGGGCGGCCTCGAGGCGCTCGAGGTGGTCGCCCAGGCCAAGCCGCAGGTCGTGCTCATGGACCTGTCAATGCCCGAAGGCGACGGGTTCGAGGCCACGGCCAGGATCACCGCCGAACACCCCGACATCGCCGTGGTCGTCGTCACCCTCTTCTCCGATGAGGCCTCGGTCGCCCGGGCCCTGCATGCGGGGGCGGCCGGGTATCTCGGCAAGCACGCGGAGCCCGAGCACCTCATCGCCGCCGTGGAGGCGGCCAGTTCCGGGGCGTTGTGGATCGGCCGCGGCGTCGAGCGGCCCGCGTTCGCCACGCGGTCAGGCGGTGAGCAGGCTGCACTTCCCGGAGGACTCACGGCCCGCGAGCTCGTGGTCGCGGACCTGCTCGCCCGCGGGCTGGCCAACCCGACGATCGCCGCCCGCCTCGGCCTGTCGACCAAGACCGTGGCGAACTACGTGAGCGCCATCCTGCTCAAGCTCGCCGCGACCGATCGAGCGGATGCCGCGCGGATCATCCGCGCCCACCTCGCGCCCTGACACCACGACACACACGGTCCTCACAGCTGGAGGACGGCTGCGCACACGAGCAGGGATGCCGCGACACCGGCCGGGTCGTGGAACGCACCGTCGGACTCCATCGCGGCCTCGTGGCGGGTGAGCACGGCACTGCCGGGGTCCTCGGAGACGAGATCCTGACACAGCCCGGCGACGACGGCGCTCGCATCGTGCTCGTCGAGCCCGTCGAGAGCCAGGCCGTTGTGGAGCAGGGTCGCCGCCTCGAGGAAGACCTCACGGGCCATCTCGACATCGACCTCGGGCCGCTCCCGGGCGACCCTCTCGGCGGTGGCGAGCAGCTGGTCGTACGGCGGCTCGAGGGCAGGGAGGGACATGGGCAGAGCCTGACAGTGGCCACCTCCCGGCGACAACCGAGTTTGCTCGCCACGAGTGGGCTCCCCGACGGTGGGCGATGCACCGGTGGGCGATGGAGTGCCGGGCCGGCGCTCAGAGCTCGAGGTCGACCCAGGTGGCCCGGTGGTCGCTCGCCTGCGCCCACACGGCATCCGGCAACAGCACGTCGCGGTGCGGTTTGACGCGCAGGTCCGGTGACGCGAACACCACGTCGAGCACCCGCCGCGGCCGCTTCGCCGGGAACGTCGGGGCCGCCGGGGACACCAGCCTCATCCGGTCAGGGACGTCGATGAGCCGCCACGCGGCGCCGGTGTCGCCCTCGTTGAGGTCGCCGGCGATGATGAGCGAGCCGCGGTCCGACAGCGCCTGCAGGATGCGTTCGGTGTGGACGACCCGCTCGTCGGGCTTCAGGCTGAGGTGCACCGACACGGCCGTCAACTCGGTCCCGCCCGGCGCGGCGACCCGCACGACGGCGTAGCCACGGGTGCGGTCCGGCCAGCGCACCGGCAGCCGGGAGTGGTGACAGTCGAGCACCCGCACCCGGTCGGAGACGAAGATCGTCGTGCCTCCGCTGCCCCGGTGACGGCCGGGCCAGGTCATGCCGGTCGCGGCCGCGAACTGACGCACGCGCCAGGTCGCGAAGAGTCGGCGAGGAACCTCCTGCAGGCACAGGATGTCGGGCGCCACCGCGCGCACGATCCGGGCGGCCAGCCGGTGGTCGTCGAGGAAGTCGCGCGTGTTGTAGGTCGCCACCCGCAGCGTGGTCACCGAGGTCGACCTCAGCGCGCCAGGGCGTCGGTGCGGGCGAGGTCGGCGGCACCGACGAGCCCGGCCTCGTTGCCCAGCTCGGCCGCGACGATGGTCGCCTCCGGGCGGTACCCACGGCCGGTCAGCTGGCGACGGAAGGCCGCCCGCGCCGGCTCGAGCAGCAGCTCGCCGGCTGCGCTCACACCCCCGCCGATGACGAAGGTGCCGGGGTCCAGGGCAGCGGCGAGGTCGGCGATGCCGAGCCCCAGCCAGCGCCCGATCTCGGCCAGCAGCTCGCGGGCCAGCGGGTCACCGTCGCGGGCGGCCTCGGTGACGAGTGGGCCGGTGAGGTCCTCGGGCCGGCCACCGACCCGGTCGAAGAGGTCGGAGACGACCGGGCTTCCCGCGGAGAACAGCGCCCGGGCCTCACGCACGAGC
>Ga0209480_10000282_pt1 | contig 43597 bp, 39 predicted proteins | sample JI61114C2DNA_FD_187501 | JGI IMG/M metagenome (GOLD analysis project Ga0209480, IMG submission 187501) | Wastewater effluent complex algal communities from Wisconsin, to seasonally profile nutrient transformation and Carbon sequestration -... | ecosystem: Engineered > WWTP > Effluent > Algae...
TTAACTAATAAGAAATCTATTTCTTACTTTCTTTTTTATTTTTTTCCGACTCTACTTTTACTTTATCGTTAGAAACTAAATCTTTTGAAACCGTTGTGTATGGACCAATGATAATTTCCTCTCCTGGTTTTAGTCCATAAATAATTTCAATATTTGAATCGTCTTGAATACCTGTTTTTACTACACGAAGTTTCGCTTTATTGCCAACCTTAACAAAAACACATTCGTATTTTTTATCACTTTTTGGAACTGTTCCTTTTTGTTGTTGCTCTTTTTTCTCTAGCTCAGCAACAATGTCTTTTTTTACCGAAGTAGTATCGTCTTTAATTACAACAGCACTAATTGGCACTGCAATAATTTTTTCTTTTCTTTCGGTAATAATATCAACTGTAGCGGTCATTCCTGGTCTAAATGGCGAATAGTTTTCTTGTTTTCCTTCTAATAAATCTTGGTATGATTCTTTTAAAATTCTAACTTTTACTTTAAAATTCGTTACCTGATCAGCTGTTAAAGCAGTACTTGCCGAATTAGAAATACTCGTAACAATTCCTTTAAATTCTCTTTTTAAATACGCATCTACTTCAATATTTGCCGAATCTCCAATGTTTATTTTCACAATATCATTTTCGTTGACATCTACTTCAACTTCCATGTTGTTTAAGTTTGCAATTCTAAGAATTTCAGTTCCTGTCATTTGTTGCGTTCCTAAAACTCTTTCACCTAATTCAATGTTTAATAACGATATAGTTCCATCTGCTGGAGCATAAATTGTGGTTCTACCTAAGTTATCTTTTGCTTCTGTAACGGTTGCCGAAGCGCTTTGCACTTGATAATAAGCCGATTGTTTGTTGGCAACTGCAACTTCATAAGCAGAAACCGCTTTGTCCCATTCTGCTCTTGAAATAATACCTTTTTCGAATAATTTTTTACTTCTATCGTAACTTGCTTTTGCTTCTTTTACTTGTGCATCGGCTTGAGTTAAACCAGCTTTAGTAGTCGACATAGAAGCGACTGAACGATTTACTCCTGACTCATATAAATCTGGATTAATTCGCACTAATAAATCGCCTTTTTTTACTTGTTGTCCTTCTTTTACAGGCAATGCAATAACTTCTCCCGAAACTTCAGATGAAATTTTAACTTCAATTTCTGGTTGAATTTTTCCGGTTGCAGAAACGGTTTCAATAATTGTTGTTTGCGCAACTTTTGATAATTCTACAATTTTTGAATCATCATTATTTCCGATAACGCCACCTTTTTTTAGTCCAACTAACAATAAGATTAATCCGATGGCACTTCCTAATAAAATGAATATGGTTTTCTTTGACATGACTAGGTATTTATGTTTTGTTATTGTTTTTTAATTAATGGAATTCCGAAATAGAATTCTAGTATTTTGGTTCTAAAGATGTAATCGTATTTGGTTCTTAAAACTTCTGATTGCGCATTTTCTAAAGCAATTGTTGATTGCGAATAATCGAATGCATTTAATAAGCCAACATCGTATCTTTCCTTAGAAAAATCAAATGCTTGTTTACGTGCTTCCAATGTTTTTTGTGCTGCTTCAAACGATTTTTTTGCGTTAATTAAATCATTATATGCTTGATATACGTTGCGTTCTAAATCTAATTCGGCTTGTTTTAACTGAAATTCTGTACGTTCTTGATTAATTTTTGCTCGTTGAACCCTTCCTCTTGTTACAAATCCGTTTAAAATAGGTACATTTAATTGTAAACCAATCGCTGTTCCATCAAATAATGACAATTGATTCATGAAGTTAAATGGTGTACTTTCTGCCCAACGTGTATTGTATCCAAAAAAACCAGATAATGTTGGTAAATATGATGAACGCGAAATAGCAACATCTTTTTTAACTATATCTAGATTCGACATTGCAATTTTTACATCTTTAACCGATTCTTTTGCTTTTGCTAAAATAGCTTCTTGCGTTTCATTACTTACATTTGAAAGCGGTAAATCTATGGTTTCATCTGAAATATCAAAGTTTACATAATCTTCAATCAATAAAGTTTGACACAGCGCAATTTTTGAAATCAGCAAAGCATTTTCAGTGCTAATAATTTGTTGTTGTTGGGTAGCATCGGTTGCTTGCAATTCATAAATATCTCCTGCTGGAACTGAACCTGCATCTATCAACTCTTTAGTTCTTTTGATGTTTTCTTGTGTAATCAAATTTTGATTTTTTTGAACTTTCAATTGTTCTTTATTTAATAAAATTTGCAAATAAGAATTTGCTACCGTAAGTGCAATATCATCTTTCATTTTATCCAAACGATACGAATTTGCGATTTTATTCAACTTAGTTCTTTGTAATGTTTTCCAATTTGCCAATCCGTTAAACAAAGTAATGTTTGAATTTGCTCCAGCTGAAAATGATTTAAACGTTTCATTTTGAAATTGATTTGTAACTGGATTGATACTTGCTCCTGTGTTTATGCTATAGTTCGCATTTGCACTTAAAGTTGGTAAAAAACCTCCAACAGTTTCCATTTTCTCAATATCAGAAGTCTTTAGATCCAACTCAGAAGACTTGATTGAAATATTATTTTTAATAGCATAATCTACGCACTCTTCTAAAGTCCATTTCTTATCCTGCGCCGATAGTTGAAAACCAATCAACAATAGAAAAAGAACTATTTTTTTTGTTATCATTTTATGTGCTTTAATTCTCATTTCCTATAAGACCTCTTTTTCATTATTTTGTTACAGCATATCGATTAAAATTTTACTTTTACATCGAAAAAAACCGAACTTATATTTTGCTGTAATGAAAACAATTATTGCTTTTACTCTTATTTTTAGCTTGTTTTTTGTAGTGATTTCTTGTGGAACCACTAGTAAAATAGAAGCATTAAAACCTTTACCGTCAAACAATTCACCAGTAGTTTATAAAAACAAAACTTCGTTTGTGGCCATGCCTGTTGAAGTTACATTAAAAGAAATTGAAAGCCAGTTGAATAAAAATTTAACTGGATTAATTTATAACGATTCGATTTTGAGCGACGATAAAACCGAAATGAAAATTTGGAAAACAGCTCCTATCAAATTAACTGAAAAGGACGGAAATATTGTATCAGTTATTCCAATGAAAATTTGGGCAAAATTCAAATACGGAACTGATTTTATGGGCTTGAATGATACTAGAGAGGTAAATTTAAACGGAACCATCACATTAAATAGCAAAACACATTTAACCAATTGGAAACTTACTACAGTTTCTAAATTAGAAGATTTTGAATGGAGCGAAAGTCCAAGTATTTTAGTTGCAGGGAAAAATGTTCCGATTACTTACATTATCAATCCAACACTGAGCATTTTTAAATCGAAAATTGCAAAAAAAATTGACGAAGCTATTGATAAAACTTGCGATTTTAAACCACAAGTATTATCGGTTTTAGAAAAATTAAGCACGCCTTTTTTAACCAGCGAGCAATATGAAACATGGTTTAAAATGGTTCCGATAGAATTGTATGTAACCGAAGCCAAACTAACAAAATCAAAAATTACTTTGAACATGGGTTTAAAATGCAACATGCAAACCATGGTGGGACAAGAACCTAAAAACAGTTTTGATGCTGCAAAAATTGTATTAAAACCTGTAGCTTCAATTCCTGAAAATACGACAGCTTCTCTGGTGGCAGTTTCTACCTATGAAAGTGCGAGTAAAATTGTAACTAAAAATTTTCAAGGTCAAGAATTTGCATCAGGAAGTAGAAAAATTGTCGTTCAAAAAGTAGATTTATGGCAAAAAGATGGTAAAATGATAATTGCTTTAGATGTTTTAGGAAGCATTAATGGCACTATTTATTTGTCGGGAATTCCGAATTACAATCCTATTTCGAAAGAGATTTACTTTGACCAAATGGATTATGTGTTAAACACAAAAGGGATTTTAACCAAATCGGCAGATTGGCTTTTACAAGGAACAATTTTAAGAAAAATTCAAGAGAACTGTCGTTATTCGATAAAAGGAAATTTGGAAGAAGGCAAGAAAAGTATGAATCCGTATTTATCAAATTATTCACCTATGAAAGGTGTTTTTGTAAACGGAACTTTAAACGATTTTGAATTTGAAAAAGTGGAATTAACGGATAAAGCCATCATAGCATTCATTACCACTTCAGGAAAAATGAGCATAAATATTGACGGAATGGAGTAATTCAATTATGAATTACTTGAAATTTATTTTCTAACTACTTATTCTTTCCGTAACGCATTTTGTAAATTGCGTATCCTAAAACACCAACTAATATGTATGGAATTGCCATTAAATACACAATTCCGTCGTTAACAGCTTCTGCTTTTACACCGCCATCTTCGCTTTCCAGAGCAGCACGACACATAGCGCATTGGGCTTGAGTCGAAAGAGAAAAGAAAAAAGAAAAAAGAAAAAAGAAAAATATTTTCATCTTACAACCTCTTTGTTCTATTTTCTTTGTTCTATTTTCTTTAGTGCGCATAATATGGAGAAATCATTAAATATACTACAACACCTGTAACAGCAACATATAACCAAATTGGGAATGTAATTTTTGCAATGCGTTTGTGCTTATCAAATTGTTCAGACCAAGCTTTAACATAAGTGGTTAACACTAATGGAATAATAATTACCGATAGTAAAATATGTGTGATTAAAATGAAATAATAAAGATATTTTACAACACCTTCACCACCAAACTTTGTTGAATCTGAAGTCATGTGATAGGCAACATACATTCCTAAAAAAGCAACCGAACAAGCTATTGCAGTTTTCATTAAGTTTTCGTGTAGCTTTCTGTTTCCGTTTTTAATTGCAACCACAGCTCCAATTAAAACAAAAGCTGTTAAGCCATTAATTGTTGCATAAATTGGAGGTAAAAATGATAGTGGTTGCACATCATAACCTAATTTTCTTAGATTAACTCCAAAAAGCAAAGCCACAACAGCTGGAATAGCAACTGATAATACTACAATTAGTTTGTTATATTTTGTTTCTTTATTCGTTTCCATATTATTCTGCTAATAATTTTTTAATATCTTCTTTAATGGCTTCAACACCTGATGCATCTAATCCGTCGTAATACAAAATTGGATTGCCTTGAGCATCTTTTCTGCATCTGATTTTTCCATCTTTATCTACTAAAGCGAATAAACCTGAATGCTCAAACCCACCAGCTGCTTTGTTGTTCTCTCCTGCATACAAATTGAAACCTTTGTTTGCTAAACTGTAGATGTATTCTTTATCACCGGTTAAAAAATGCCAATTATAATGTTTTACCCCTAATAAATTAGCATGCTCTTTCAATACTTGAGGCGTATCTTTTGCAGGATCGATTGTTATTGATGCTAATCCAAAGTTTGGATTTCCATAAAATTCTTCTTGCAATTGCAACATACTTTGATTCATTTTTGGACAAATTGTTGGACAAGTCGAAAAAAAGAATTCAACTACATAAACTTTCCCTAAATAATTTTTATTCGAAATCTTCTTATTGTTTTGATCCGTTAATTCGAATGCAGGAACAGGTCCAATTTCTACTAAATCAGATTTTTGAAACTTAGATATTATTTTTGGGATTGCCCAAATTCCGAAAATCAAAACGATGAATGAAATTCCGATGTATGATTTGTTTTTCATTATTATCTTAGTTTACTTTAGAAACGTTTTCTTGGATTTTATCTCTAAAAGCGTCTTTACGTTTGTTTTTATTCTTTTTTAAAGCTAAACGATATTCTCGAAGTATAATTTTAATATCATCAGTCATTTCGTTGTGTAAATCTGCTGCCGAAATCGTATTATAACTTTCCTTATACTCATCCACACCTTTTTTATTTTTACCTTTTCTTCCTCTATGGTTTAACTGCTTATCAACAATAATTACAGCTGATGTTCCAAAATTTTCATCTAATTTTCCTGCTAATTTGTAACTATCATAAAACGATTGAATTTCTTGTGGTGAAGCAAAAACGAATTTCCAGCCATTCATTTCACCAGTAATTGGTGCTAATTCATCAATGATTTGTTTAGCTTTGGCTTCGTTTCCTTTTGGGGTAACCATTACCATTTGAAAATCCGTAAAACCTTTGTATTTGTTGTAAATTTTCTGATTTAGATTAAAAAAGTTTCCTCTGTTTTCAATTACATTATTTCCAACAAAACCTAAAACCGTAATTTTTCCTTTTAATTTAATTTTTGAAGTATCTAAACTTGTCCAATTTTGAGAAATTTCAGAATTATTTTTAGAAAGTATTGGTAAAAAAAGTGAATTATGAGAAGCTGTCGAGAATATAAGATAAATCACAATTGGTAGAGTAAAAAGTGAAATGAGGACAATTTTATTTTTCATTTGTTAACTATATTTAGTTAATACAAAAGTAAAAAAAATCCCGATGAAAATCGGGATTTTGATATAGAAAACAAATGTTAAAAATTCCACTTAATGAAACCTGTTTTATACACATCGAATACGTAGCCACCTTCGATTAGAATAATAAAACAAAGATACAAGATTAAGAAAACTACCGTCCAAACAATAGATCTTCTGAACCATTTTTTCTCACCTTCCATGTGCATGAACGCCCATGTAATATAATATGCTTTAACTATAGTTAAGATAATAAAAATCCAGTTAAGCAAATTCATTCCTAAAAAATTATTAAAAAATAAAGACTTAGGTTTATAAATACCTAAAATTACTTCAACAATTGTTAGAACAGAAAGGTATATAAATACTTTCCATATCCTTCCTGTATGCGATTCTTGCGCTTGTTCCATGATATACTTTTATTAAATATTATACTAAATAGAAGAAAGTAAATACGAACACCCATACTAAATCGACGAAGTGCCAATATAATCCAACTTTTTCAACCATTTCGTAGCTTTTTCTTTTCTCATAAGTTCCTAATAATACATTAAAGAAAATAATAATATTAATTAAAACTCCTGTAAATACGTGGAAACCGTGGAAACCAGTTATAAAGAAGAAAAAGTTTGCAAACAATTTACTACCATATTCGTTTCTAACTAAGTTTGCACCTTCTACTACATATTTAGTATCTGCTAATCTTTTAATAGATTCTTCTCTTGATAAAACAACTTTCTTTTTAGTAGCTGGATCAACAGCTTCAATACGTACTAAAAGATTTTCATTTGCTTTGAAGCCTTGGATAATTTCATTAGCAGAATGACTTGGAATTGTAGCTTCATCCGTGAACCACACACCATTACTTCTTGAATGTTGTGCCCTATCTTCTGGTAAAACAGCTGCAAAATCAGCTAATTTAACTCTTTCATAGTTACCATCTTCACCTTTTTTAACAAATTGTAAGATTGAGCCTCCTGAAGTTTCTACTGCACCAAACTCACCTTTTATGAAATTTTTCCATTCCCAAGCTTGTGAACCTAAAAAGATAAAACCACCCACAATGGTAAGTGCCATATAAACAGCTACTTTATTTTTTTTCATGTGGTGACCTGCATCTACAGCTAACACCATAGTTACAGATGAGAATATTAAGATAAAAGTCATTAAAGCCACATAATACATTGGTGCATCTACACCATGTGCAAAAGGAAAGTGGTTAAAAACTTCGTCTGCAATAGGCCAAGTTTCGATGAATTTGAATCTTGAAAAACCGTACGCAGCTAAGAATCCTGAAAAGGTTAATGCATCAGATAAGATGAAATACCACATCATCATTTTACCATAGGTTGCTCCTAATGGTCCTGGACCTCCGTCTAAAGCGTGTTCGTTTGAAATAACTGTCGCTCCCATAAATTTTTTAATTGTTAAAAAGTTCTCAAATTTATTATTTTTTTTCTATTTGAAAAAATAGAAAAACAAAAACAAATAAACCCAAATAAAATCCATAAAGTGCCAATACACCTCACTTAGCTCTATACCAAGGGTTTGAGCCGAATTATACTTTTGTTTATAATGATTATAAATTACTACTGAAAGTGAAATTATTCCACCAAAAAGATGTGCAACATGGACAATTACAAAAGCATACAAAAAAGAAACACTAACAGTACTTGATGGTCCTGTTGGTACTAATTGCATACTAAACAATTCTGAAAATCCATTAAACTGAAATATTATAAAAAGAATCCCTAAAACTAAAGTAGTAATCAAAAAAAACATTCCTCTTGAATTAATACCTTTTTTAACTGCATTTTTAGCAAGATAAAATGTAACACTACTTAACAAAATTATTATTGTACTAATGATTAATGATTTTGGCGTGTTAAAATCCGCAACCCAATCTGGTCTTTTTTTACTAACAATAAAACCACTTGTTAATCCAGCAAAAATCATACAAATACTTATCATTCCAAACCAAAGCAATAGTTTGTAGGTTTTTCCTTTACGTTCCTGTTCCTCTTCAAATGTCATTCTATTTTCCATCTTATCGTAAAAATTTATCTAAAACATATACAATTTGTAACAAAGATATATAAGAAACACTTACAATCATCAATTTTCTTGCAGCTTTTGCATCCATTTCTTTGTGAAGTTTAAAAGCGTAAAACAACATCCATAATCCTAATGAAACTACTACGACAACTGCAATTTTGCTTAAAAATAATTTTCCTGTAAATCCAAAAGCTGGAATTACAGAAGCTATAATCATCCAAATGGTATATAAAACGGTTTGCAAAGCAGTTTTTTTGTCTTTCTTACCAGTTGGCAACATAAAGAATCCTGCTTTTTTATAATCATCATACAAAAACCAACCAATTGCCCAAAAATGTGGAAATTGCCAAAAAAATTGAATGATGAATAATGTTCCCGCTTCAATTCCAAAATGACCAGTTGCTGCAACCCATCCTAACATAAACGGAATAGCTCCAGGGAAAGCACCTACAAAAACCGATAAAGGTGTAACAGTTTTTAAAGGTGTGTATAAACTAACATACATAAAAATCGAAATCGCACCAAACATAGCCGTTTTCGGATTTACGTTATACAATATAATTAATCCTAAAATGGTAAGAATCGTTCCTAAAATGAAGGCAAATTGCTTAGACATACTACCTAATGGTAACGGACGGTTTTTAGTTCGGTCCATTAAAGTATCTAAATCTTTTTCAATAATTTGATTGAAAACATTAGAAGCACCCACCATGCAATAACCACCAACAATCAACAAGAGCAAAACAGACCACTGAAATGGCTGTTCGTCGTTGAATCCTAACAAATAACCAGCAAGTGTTGAAACCACAACACTAATTGACAATCGTGCCTTAGTAATAGCTACAAAGTCTTTGTAAAGTGATTTTTTGTTTTGGTGCTGCGTAATGATTTCCAATGCTTTTTATTTTGCGCTAAATTGCGTGCAAAGATACGATATGAAAATTAGAATTTAGAATTTAGAATTTAGAAAATTCAAAAATTATAAAAGCTACTCTACATAACCTTTAAAAAACAATAAAAAAACCATGTGAAATTTAGAATTTAGAAAATGAGAAAACTTTTAGGAACTTTTAGGAAATGTTTTTGGGCGTTACCACAAGGGTCAGGCTATCCGCACTCGCTTTTTATAAAAAACTTTTATTAGTTTTTTATAAAAGAGCTCAAACAAATGCTCCACCCGAGCTTGCGAACTGACGAAGTAATCCTTAACGCAAAATAGTTTTTCAGTACAATTATCTCCTAAAAATATCTCTAAATTGATATAACAATCTTTCTAACAAACGTAAATCTTCTGTTATGATATCAGCCGTTCCTGTCATTTCCTGTTGAAAGTTGATTTGTTTTTTGTATGAAGTTTGGAGTCCGTTTGTTAGTTTAGCATCAAGTAAAAGTATTCCTTCCTTTGTTGGAATCAATGAGATTGCGCTTAATTTTCCTTTCAAAATTCCAAATTCTTTATCTTGATAATTAGCTAGGTGAATTACAACATCTTGATTATTTTTAATTTTTCCAGAATTTAAGGCAGCAACCCTCAATTTTGCGATACAATTTGAACTTGATGTAGGAATTACAGAAAAAATTTCTTCACCAACTGAGACCACTTGATTTTCGGACCAAACTTGAAAATACGAAACCTTGCCTTTAATAGAAGAACGTAACACAAAATTCAAATCCCAATCGGTAATTTCTTTTTTTAACTGATTATAAGCTTGAATGGTATTTTGTAATAAAACCACATTATCTTTTAACTCATTTACAGTAGTGTTTTGCTGATTTCTATTCAAATCATTTAACGAAGATTTGAGTTGCGAGAGTTGTGTTTTTAATGTTTGTTGATTTTTCTCTTGTTGCAAATAATCAAACTGTTTGCTTTCCCATTCTTGTGCAGAAATAATACCTTTTTTAAACAATGTTTCAAATCGTTCTAGTTCTTTCTTTTTTAATTTTAATTCTTTTGTAGCAATTGCAATTTGGTTTTGTAAAATAGAAAGTCTATTATTTTGCTGATTTGATTCAATGGATTGTGAATTTTTTTCTATTTTATGCGGTTTATAATCTAAATATTGTCTGTAGTTGATGTAATTGTTTTTAAAATTAGTAAACGCATTTTCAATAGTTCCTAATTCAGAAAAATTATACTTTTCTATTGGAAAATAAAAGGTTTCCTTTTGTTTTAGTGTATCTGTAATGGCTTTTAATAAAAAAACAGTTTCATAATTGGCTGCATTTTCAATAATTGCAATTGGTGTATTTTCCTTAATTTCTATTTGGTTTTCTATAAATAGTTTTGAAATTCTTCCGCTACTTTTTGCTACCAATTTTTCAGGTGGGAATTGAGTAGTAATAGTTACTTCGGCTCTGATAATGTCAGGATATTTTATAAACCAGGATAGAAACAATAATAAAAGAATAAATACTAATAAAATTGTATTTCCCCATTTAAAAATAGCTTTTGGAGGTGCCGAAAGTACATCTCGTACTTCTTCACTATAAATTTTTAAATCGTCTTGTAGTTTTTCCATTTTTAATTACCTAATTCTAACTGATTCTTTACTAATTCATAGTATTTCCCTTTTTGTTGAGTAAGCTGTTCGTGATTACCTTGTTCAACCACTTCGCCATTTTCTAAAACGATAATATTATCTGCATTTCTAACTGTACTTAATCTATGAGCCACAATTACAGACGTTTTTTTATTTAAAAACGAGTTTAGTTTTTCCATAATTACTTTTTCGTTATTGGCATCTAATGAACTTGTTGCCTCATCAAAAAAAACAAATTCAGGATTTTTGTAAACGGCTCTTGCTATCATTAATCGTTGTTCTTGTCCGCCACTTAATCGAATTCCAGAAGTGCCGAGTTCTGTGTTGAGTTTATTTGGTAAACGTTCAACAAAATCCTCTATGTTAGCAATATAAACAGCATTTTTAAGTTTATCTCTATCAATAATTTCATTTTGCTCTGATTCTGAAATATTTCCTGCAATGGTATCATTAAAAATAAACGTTTCTTGTAATACAGCACCACAATTCATTCGCCAATAATCGTTATTGAGGTCATTTAAATTAGTATTTCCAATCAAAATTGCTCCATCAGTTGGCTCATAGAATTTCAGAAGTAATTTTATCAAAGTAGTTTTTCCGCTTCCGCTTGCTCCTACGATTGCAGTTGTTTTGCTTTGTGGAATTTCAAATGATAAATTTTTTAAAACCATTTGCGATGATTTACTGCCATACTGAAAACTTAAATTTTTAATGAAAATAGATTTATTTTCAGGCAGCTCCTTTGCTTTATTTAATTCGGTTGCATCTTCATCATCTTTAGAGTGTACTTGCCATAAACGTTCTAAACTAATTTTTGCATCTTGCCAAAGTTGTATAAAACCTATAAAATTGCTTAAAGGTAAATTCAATTGCCCCACAATATATTGAATGGAAAGCATCATACCCAAAGTAATATCGCCATTTACAACAGCCGATGCGGATAAAAAAGTGATGAAAATGTTTTTTAATTCATTAATAAAATTAGATCCAATGCTTTGATATTGTGCTAATTTTAAACTACTCATCGAAGTTTTAAACAAGCTAATTTGCACTTGCTCCCATTTCCAGCGGTTTTTTCGTTGTGAGTTATTAACTTTTATTTCTCTTACGCCATTTATAATTTGAACTAATGAGGTTTGACTTGCCGATTGCTCATCAAAACGTTTAAAATCTAGTTCGGCACGCTTTTTTAAGAAGAAAAGTGTCCAACCCACATAACAGATAGCTCCAATTAAAAAAACCACAAATATTTTGAAATTGTAAAATGCCAATACAAAGTTGAAAACTACAAACAAAACAATTGAATACAACATATTGAACGACGATGACGATACAAAATTCTGTACTCGAGTATGATCTTGAATCCGTTGTAAATGTTCTCCAGTATTTCTAGTATCAAAAAAGTTTACAGGAAGTTTCAGCATTTTAAACAAAAAATCAGATACCATTTTTATATTGAATCTTCCCGTTACATGAAGCAACAACCATTCTCTAAAAATAGAAACCAAAGTCTGCGAAGCAAACAAAACTAATTGTGCGACTAGAATCAAATAGATAAACGGAATATCTTGATTATTTACACCAATATCAACCACCGATTGCATTAAAAACGGCATGATGAACTGAATGGTTGTACCGACCAGCAAACCAATAAGTAATTGATTGACTAATTTTTTATAAGGTTTTAAGTATGACCAAAGAAAACCAAAGTTTTTAGTTTTGTATTTATCTTCTTTTAAGGCAAAAAAGTTTGGGTTAGGTTCTAGCAATAGTACAAAACCTGTTTTGTCTAGTGTTGTTGTCCACGCTTCTAAAAAGTCTTGATGACTGTATTCGATTAATCCCTGAGCTGGGTCGGCTACAAATATTTTGTCTTTTGTGGTTTTATAAACTACCACAAAATGTTTTTGTCGCCAAGGCACAATAAACGGTGTAGGAGCTTCTGTAATCAAACTTTCTAAAGAAATTCGCATACCCAGAGTACGCATTTCTATAGTTTCAGCTGCATCTGCAATACCTGCCATTGTAACACCCATTCTGGTAATCCCTGCTTTATCACGCAGAAATTCTCTTGAAAAAGTTTTACCGTGAAACTTTGCCACCATACGCAAACAGGTTGGGCCACAATCGCGATAATCTAATTGACGGAAGAAGGGGAATTTTTCCTTTTTTACCATCTTCTTACTTTATATGGATATGTTTCGTAAACTGCATTATCTTCATTAATGGTATAGCCAGAAGTAGCATCTTTTTTTGCTTTTGCTAAAAGTAAACTACTTTCTTCTTTTTTACCTAAACGAGCTAAACAAATTGCTTTATAAAATTGAACATCCGAAAACTCAGGGTATTGCTTCAATGATTTATCAAATTCAATAATAGCTTCTTCCCATTTTTGTTGTTCATATTTTGAAATTCCATAATAAAATAAATCTAAATAATGTCCTTCACCAAAACGTTTGGATTGGTCTTCAATATCAGTTTTAAATATGGTTTCTGCCTTTTCAAATTCATTTAATTGTAAATAAGATATACCAATATAAAAAGAATAAGTATGATCTTGCACATAAGAATTTCCAAATTTTTTAATGCAAGTTTCAAAATCTACAATAGCTTCCTTATACGTTTTAGCAAATATACATTTTATAAAAGCCCTATAATCTAACCATCTTTTTTCATCGTAAAATACGGCTTTGTCAACCAACGGCATACCAACATCATATTTTTTTGCTTTAAAATAAGGCATTGCTTTTTGTTGCCATAAATAAGCAATGGTACTGTCCTTTTTTAATCCCGCATCTAAACAATCTTGATACTCTTTCATCATGACAGTGTAGTTAATTTTATCGGCACAATCATAAACGTGTTCTTTTATTATAGCTTCTTGACGGTTTTTTTTATCGTTGGCACTATTTGTTTGCGATTGACATTGTATTGATATAAAAGAGGCGATAAAAAGAATAAGTCTAGTCATTATTTAGCGGGTTTAGTTTTACAAATTCAGAATAGGTGAAATTATAGGGTTGATTTTTGTATTTAAAAAAAGTTACTTCTTCATGTTTTTTTAATATTTCAAAATACTTGTTTGTAATATTTTGTAATATTTCAATACCTTCAGAAGATAAAACATTATGTAAACCATTATGAAAATTAACTACCTTTTCAAAATTATATAAATCGGTTTTACATTTTAGTAGATAAAAACCTATTCTACCCTTTGCTTCATGAGTTTGTCTTTTGTTAAAACAATTGTTTTCTAAACAAGCATCTAAACATAAAAAAGTGGTGTAATAGGTATATAATGCGTGAAATAAAATATAAAAACTTCTGTATTCTGATTTGTTTTTTGTGAACGTTCCAATATTTTGATTCTCATCTATTAAAAAATACTTTTTACGCTCAAATAAAATTGTTGTCATAATAATATGACCTGTTTGATGAGCTATATCGTCTACAAAAAACACTTCATCATATTCATCTTGATACACATTAAAAAATGCTATACCGTGAGCATTAATGGTTGCAAACGAATTGGTGTTTTTAGGATCCGTTTTAAATAAAACTATTTTTTTACAACATTGTTCAATTAAATCATAATGAACTTTGTTGCTTGTCTTAATATATTGAAGTGCGTTAGTTAAAACATTTAAATGTTTTAAACTAAATTCTTTTGAAATTTCTATTTTAGATTCATCAATATTGTTTTCATTAAGATCTTTGAAAATTGTTTTTAAATGAATTATCGAATGAATAAGAAGCTCTATTGATGAGTTTTGAATTATACAAATATCGTCAACTTTTGTCTTCTTTTTATGAAAATAACCTAAATTAGGTAAATATGCAACCCCTTCATTATTGAACGATTCTTTTACTAATAAAGGTTCTTTTTCAATAAAATACCCTTGCATTATTTCGGTTAGCATCTCTTTAGTAAACAAATTATCTTTTTTACTGTTGAAATAAGCAAAAAGTAAAGGTTCTAAAAACACATTTTCATCTTCAAAATCTATCTTTTCTAACAAAGAGGGATTTTCTTTGTAGAGGAGGAGTTTAATATTATTAGTGATATCGTTTAAAAAATCAAATATCATAAAAACTGTCATTGTTTTAGTTGCATTAATAAAAAGAATATTAGATTCATTATCAAATGAAATAAAATTGATATGAACACATTGTATTTGATCCTGATATTACTTAAAAAACAACCAATAATTGATTTGTGAAGAATATAGAATAGTATTGCTAAATTAAAAGTCAAAACATATTTTTTATCAAAATTTAACAAATGAAATAAACCGAATAAAAATGAGAAAATGATTGATTTATATTTATGATTGAAATTATACTTTTGCTTTTCGCTTTTCAAATATCTAATTAGAACATATAAAATGAATATTAGAAATATTAAAAAATAAAATAAATCAATTGATATTACTCTGAAAAATTTAGAAAAAAATACTACACAAGAAACTATAGAAATAAAATAATTTAATTTACTTCTGTACAGAGGTAATCTAAATATTAACTCTTCAATTATAGGTGCCAAAAAGATTAATCCGATAAATGAGTTTTCCTTATATATATTTCCATTGTAAGGATTTAAAGTAAACAAATAAGTTGTAATTACAGTAAGTATAAAATTTAAAAATAGAAATATAAAAAGTTCTTTTAATCCTTTTTGAATTGTATCGTAAGTAATAAATACCATTTTGAATTGATTTAAAAAAAATATTAAATGAAGAGGCTGTCCAAAATCTATAATTTTGCCTTTTTTGGACAACCTCCATTATTATTTAATGATAAGTTCCAACGGCACCCACACCACCTTGACCTAAACTACCGAAAAAATCAGAGACATGATCCCAAAAAGACTTTTCTTTAGAATGACAAGAATTTGCTATACCTCCAGAAATAGTTGCTAATAACTCCGTTGAAGCTGTTGCTTCTGCTCTTTCTTTTAGAGCATCTAAACTTAATTTACTCATTTTGTTAAATTTATTTGTTAAAAAAATACTTTCAACAAAACATCCTTATCCTTTTTTAACGCTAACCCGTGCACTGGTTTTGTTAAACGAAAGTAAGAATAGTTTTATTGTTTTCAACATAACGGATAAAAAGCAAATTTATTTAGTTATAATTTGAATAATATATTTATATTTGCTATAATAATATTTACAATATGAATAACATAGGAAATAAAATAAGAATTTTGCGTGAGCAAAAAGGCTATTCGCAAGAAAGTTTAGCGCAAGAACTTGGTTTAACCCAACCCAGTTATGCGCGTTTAGAAAAACAAGACGAACGCATTAGCATTACTCGTTTAATACAAATTGCAACTATTTTAAAAACTACTGTGGCTGAATTGATTGATGAGAAAACACAAAAAGTAATTAATCAACAGGGTAGTGAGGGTTCACAAGCTTATAATGTTGACACGATTAACACCATCATCAATGCAGACAAAGAGCATATTGCTACATTAAAAGAGGAGATTGTTTTTTTGAGGAATTTGTTGCAAAAGTAGAAAGGCTGTATCTTTCTAAAAACCCAAACGTTTAGGTTGTTTACTAGTTGTGTTAGGTTGTTTTGCCAAAATTTTGCCTTGTTAGTATAAAATTTTAGGTAGGTTAACGTAAATTTTTAGGTTATGTAGCGTAAAATTTTAGTTAAATAACCTAAACTTTTGGTGGTAGCACCTAAAAATTTGGGTTTTTGAACTTTTTAATCTTAACTAGTAAAACAGCAATTGGCATAAAATTTGAATGGGTTACATTGTCTAATTTTTAAAATAAAGAGCCATGGCAATTAACAATTTAGGGGTTAATCATCTTACTCCACAGCAAAAAACAGATATAGACAACGCCTTGTCTGTAATTGAAAATAGTTTAATGGGTAGCACTCAAAATCTTTCGGCAGAAGAACGCCAAAAGTATGGTAGTGTAAATGAAACCAACAAGCTGTTTGTAAACAAGTGTAGAGAATATCAGCAAACACAAACCAGCTTAGCATCGCCCGATGTGGACTGGGTAGAGTTTGAAGCCGATTTTCAAGACCGCACCTTTGCCGATACACGTTTAGACCGTTTAGCTACTTTAACACGTATGCTTAGCGATTTTAAAATTGTTCATGATTATGACAATTATCAAGATGCATTAATAGATTATGATTTCAGCAAATACAAAGCAGGTACAAAAACACCAGGCTTTACTGAAAAAGTAGAGGAATTAAAACAGTTTTTTCCTAATACCGCAGGAGGTAGTGCTAAAAATGCTGAAAATTCATAGCTCTTGTTTAACTACTCTATATTTTGGAAATAATCGCCTTTCAATAATTGATGGGCGATTTTTTTTATGTTTTAATAATCAAAATACCAGTTAAATAAATCGCTTCTTAGTCCAATAGAAAACCATGTAGTATTCGATTGTACAGTTGAAGCAGTTTCAGCTGTTGGATCAAAATTTCTAAATAAAACATTTCCAAAAACTTTTAAATTTGAAGCTGGATTTACTAAATATCCTACTTGTACATCGGCAATCATAACCGTAGTTTTATTTCCTTGTGCTATTGAAACACCTGTATCATATGGACGATTTTCATCATAATCTAAATAGATGTTTCCACCATAATTAAAAGTGTCGGTTCCGTTATTGAAATCAAAACCACGTTGTCCGTAAATTAATTTCGCATCAGCAAAATATCTTCCTTTATAATAACGTGCAATGGCTACTAATTCTCTAAAATTTGCACCCCAATTGTGTCCCATACTTTGATTATTGTGCGCATAATTTGTCAAAGGATTACTGTGCGAATACACATAAGGTCGCACTTGATTGTATTCGAATTGCAACAACAAGTTTTTAACTTTAAACGCATCATAATACTTTACTCCTACTTGATAACCAAATTTATTTCTCCAACTTTGATTACTTTCTTGTACATCGCCAATTGCAAATTCGTCGATTAAAAATTGTCCGTAAAAGTTAATCTGATTATTCCATTTGTATTTTGAAGAAAGTCCTAAAATAGCATTTCCAGTTTTTGAAGAAGAACCAAATTCTACCGCTCTGTAAAATATCAATGGATTTACAAAGTTGAAATCAAAACCTCTTTCATTGGTATTGGTCCAAACTACGCTTTCAAAAAATCCAAGATTAAAGCGTTTGGTTACATTCCAACTCAAATAATGATTTGCCATGTATTTTGTTGCATAGGTTCCGTCAACCGTAGCTAAATCTCGAACATCTTTTAACCACATGTAGGTATTGGTGTACTTGATTTTCCAAAAAGTAGTATTGATTTTAAAAAACGGATACGGACTTGTGCCATCACCTTGCAAAAGCGAACGATACCCATCGCCTAAAAAATTTCTTCCGTAGCCCAATTGTAAATTAATAAATTGACTTGGTGTATACTTAATATTTGCTTCTGCCATTGGAAAATCATAAGCGTCATCTTTAAAGCGTTTTGCAATACCAATTCCTGGAATAATTGCCGGATTTCCGCCCGAAGGTTTTATACTTTCCGCAGAACCATTATAATAATTAGCAAATCGACCTTGACTTTCAAAAATAGAAGTAGAAAACGTTAATTTTTCTCCTAAACCACCATCAACTTTTACGCCTCTTGTGTTTACAAATGTATTTGATGCTTGGCTTTCGGTATCTTTTCCTATTCTTAAATCTAAAATTGGATTTAGGGTAAACCAATATCCTTCGCCTTGAATGGCTACTAAGTTCTCGTTCCAAAATTTTCTTCCCCACCACGATTCTTTTTGTTTTAAAACCGATTGATTTACGGTTTCAAAATCATAATATTTTGCTACTTCATCATACGAATAAGGCTTTGAAGCGGTGTGATTGTTGCTCCCAACTTGATTAATCAAAGCATCAAAAACACCATAATTTTGATGCGAAAACATAATATTCCCTTTGCTTTTGAATTGCGGATTTTCGAAAGGTTTGTACACAATGTCATCATACTCCGACAATTCTTTTGTGTTGTCTATTAAATTTGAATTGGTGTTATCTTGAACAAATTCAGTTTTTGACGAAAACACATTTGGTTGCTCTAACGGAATTGCAATTTTTAAAGTAAATTTTGAATACGTTTTTCGTCCAGAATAATTTGCGGGTTTTACTTTTGGCAATAATTCAAAAACACGTTTTGTTTCGGTTTTAAGCGATTCGTAAGGCGCATCGATATATAAAATTTTAAACGTTCCGGTTGTATCTACTTCAAAAAGTGCGATAACATTTCCTTGAAAATTTGCCGATTTCGTTTCTTCTGCAACTTTATAATTTGCATAAACAAAATTATGAATCGTGTTATAAAAACAAGCTTCTTGTTGGTCTAAAACTGATGCTTCACATTCAGAAAAAACAGGAAATTGTTCTCTTGAAATGTTTTGTGCAAAAGTTGTAAATCCGAAAACCAACAACAGTAAACTATATATTTTTCTCATAAGGTATTTTTAATAATCACTATTTGAAATTTCGCCAGTTACAATTGTTTTTGCTGCCGATGTACCAATTCTTTTTACACCTAACTGAATCATTTCAATAGCTTCTTCATAGGTTCTAACACCACCAGCTGCTTTTACAGGTAATGGAAATGAGTTTTCGAGGATTAATTTTATGGTTGAAACAGTTGCCCCGTTTGGCATACCTTCTGGAGTTTTATAAAACCCTGTAGACGATTTTACAAACACTTTTTCATAATCTTTTTCGCTACAATTTGCAATAACAATGTTTTTTATCAAAGCAGATAATTGTACTATTTGATGATTATTTAAAGCTGCTACTTCAATAATCCATTTTACAATTTTATTGTGTTTAAGTGCTAATTTAGTTCCTTCTAAAACTTGTTCTTTAACTTTGTCAAACTTTTCATTTTTAAAGGCTTTATAATCTACAACAAAATCTAAATCGTCTGCTCCATCATTAATAGCTTGAGTAGCTTCTTCTAATTTATCTTCAAGAGTGCCGTCTCCTTCAGGAAAATCAATCACTGTTCCGATTGTAACTTTTGATTTTGCTTTTTGAATCATTTCTTTAGCCAAAGCTACTTGTTCTGGTCGAATCATAATCAATTTAAAATTGTAATCAATGGCTTCTTGAATACAATTTTTAACTACTTGAATGTTTTTTTCTTCAGATAAATTAGTTTGTTGAGCAGTTTTCAGATAAGTAGAATCTAAATATTGTTTAATGTCCATGACTGTAGTATTTGTAATATGTGGTAAAAATAAAAAAATCCCACTGATGTGAGATTTTTTTATAGGTTTATTTTAATTATTATAATCTAAATGAAACTGGAATAACATATTTAATTCTAACAGGCTTCCCACCTTGTTTTGCAGGAATTAGTTTTGAAACTTTACTGACAGCTTTTTCGGCTGCGATTTTCATTTCTGGTGTTGCACTTTTATTGTCTAATGCTTTTACATCAACGATTTTACCATTTTCATCAATTATAAAAGAAATTAATGCTCTACCTTGTTTTCTATTTTCGCGATCAACCTCTGGATATTCTGCATTTTTTGCTACAGCTTTACTCATTTGCTCTTCAAAGCATTTCAACTGTTCATTTCTTCTTAATCCTTTACAAGCTGGAAACATTGGTAGTTCTTCAACATTTAAAACTGTTGGTGTTTCTGGCTTTGTAGAAGGGACTTCTTTTATAGGATTCTCAGTAACTGGTTCTTTAGGCGCATTTATATCCACATCTTTTGGAGTGTTGACAACTGGCTCTGTTTTATCTTTAGGAACTTCCTTAGTTGTTTCTTTGAATTGATTGGTAAACTTTGGTTGAGCATTTGGTTTGTTTTCAGCAATTGGATTCGTTTTTGGTATAATTCTAAAATTTGTTGGTACAGAAATATCGACTGTAGGTATAGTTTCTGGCACAACAGCTTTTTTGGGTTTCAATTCGAAATTGAATTCCAACACAAACAATACTACTAACATAGTTGCAATAAGCCCTATCTGAAAAAAAATAAAGCTGTTTTTGGCTTTTTTTGAAAAATCTACATTTGGTTTCATATGATAAAAATCTAAAGATTAGAAGTTCATATGTAATCGCTCTATTTTTAATATGTATTGCTTTCGCAAGCTATAGTTATTTTGGCGATTTCATAATATATACAGATTAATAGCTAACAACTTGTTAAATAATATATACAATATATATGCCAAAAAAAATCCCAACTTTACAGCTGAGATTTTATATTATTGTAGTTTAAAAGTAATTGGCACTACGTGTCTAACCTTTACAGGCTTTTTACGTTGCATTCCAGGTTGCAAAGTTGGTAATTTTTCTATAATCCTTTTAGCTTCTTTCTCAAGTAGCTCGCCTCCTTTAGGACCTTTTACACGTTGAATAACAACTTTACCATCGGTTCCAATTATATATTCAACTTGTACTCTTCCTTGAGTTCCATCTTCCATTGCTCTTTCTGGATAGTTAAAATTCTTTTTAATGTGTTTTTGCATTTGTTCTTGAAAACAATCCATTTGCTTATCTTTTGCTACATTTTCACATCCAGGAAACATGGGAACTTGCTCAATTACACTAAATGGTAATTCATCGGGAATATCGTCAACGGCACTACCTTCATCACCATACGAGTCAGCAGTTTTAGTTTCTTGTTGCTCTGTTTGTTGATTATCTTCAACTTTTTCGATTTTAGTCTCTTTGATTTCTATTTTATTATCCACAACTTGAATTTCAACTGGTGCTGGCGGCGGCGGCGGCGGTAATTTCTGTGCTGGCGGCATAGTTAAAATAGCCACATCTTCTTCTATAAAATTATCCTCAAGCTCAAGCTCTACTTTTTCAGACCTCGGATCTTCGGACTTTAATTCGATTCCAATATATGTTAATAACAAAACTGCGGCTAATCCAATTTGAAAATATAGTGTACTATTTCTTTTTGGATCTACGTTAGGATTTTTCTTTACTTCCATGATTTTAATTTTGAGGTGCTAATATAGTTAATAATAGAAATGTTTTATTTATTTATTTTTAAAAGTTTTGTTTTTTAACCAAATAATAACAATCAAAGCTACTATTGTTCCTGCTGAATTAGCGATTACATCGTATACATCAGCTTGCCTATTCTTTGTCAAAACTCCTTGTAAAACCTCAATAACTATGCCATAACCAATTACAAAAAAAACTATTATATATTTTAACGCCCAGTTTATATATTTTTTTTGTAATGCAAAATTCCAAATAAGTGTTAAAACAAAGTAAAACAAAAAATGTATTGTTTTATCCTTTCCAGGAACTTCTATGTTTGGCATATTATTTAGACTTGCTAAACTTGCAATAGTTACTCCAAGTGTAAAAAATACTGCAAGTGCAAATAAATTATGCTCCGATAAGTATTTTATAATCTTCACTTGATAAAAGTGTATCTACTTCTGAAGCATCTGAAATTTTAACTTTTATCATCCAACCATCTCCATAAGGATCTGTATTTACTTTTTCAGGATTAGATTCTAATGAATCGTTAAATTCAATAATTTCTCCAGAAAGTGGTAAAAATAAATCTGAAACTGTTTTTACTGCTTCAACTGTTCCAAAAACTTCGTCTTTATTTAACGTTTGATCTAAAGTTTCAACTTCTACATATACGATATCACCCAATTCTTTTTGAGCAAAATGAGTAATTCCTACTGTTGCAATGTCTCTATCAATTAAAACCCACTCGTGGTCTTTTGTGTATTTTAAATTAGTTGGTATATTCATTATTTAGTTTGATTTTATTGTTGGACAAATGTAATTTTAATTATTGAATTGTAAAATATGTTTTATATCATTTTTTATATACTATTTAAAAAATCTACATTAAGGAAACAAGTTTAAATTTTGTTAATTTCCAAAATTATATCGCAATGTAAATCCCGATCTAATATTAGTTATTGGAAAAGATGTTGAAATAACCGCTTGAGAAAACTGATGATCATAAAAGAATATTGCAGTTAAATTTCTACTAAACGAATAATCCGCAGTTAATTTAAAAGACCACATATCTTGACCTCCACCTAGCTGATTATTATCATAATCTAAATAACGAACAATGGTATTGTTTTTACGAAGCGAAAAATCTGCTTTTATATTAATATCACTTTTAATTACTCCTGAAACATTATCCGCAAGTGCCGAATTAAAAATTACATCTTTAATTCTGTATCCTAAACCAATGATGTATTCGTTTCCTGAAACTTCAGTTAAAAGATTATTATCGAAACTCATGTTTAAAGCTCTATCTTTCTTAATCTCTGCTAAAATCTTAAATGAATTTTTCAACGTCATATCAATTTTTACTAACGGATTAAATTGCTCTGCTAAATTTACATTTGATATTAATTTATTTGCATAGAAGTTCATATTAGCGTCTGTTGGCGTTATATTCAAGTTTGAACGGAATGCATTAATGTTGTAACTTGCTCTATAACCATGTTGAATTGAGAAAGTTTTAAATTTGTCTTTAAACCATTTGTAACGCATTAAACCAGTATATTTTACATTCCAGTTTGGCAATGGAATATCTCTAAACACTCCTGTAGAAACTTTATTAGCATCTTTACCAGAATATGCCGCAATAAATGATGGCAACAATACTTGTTGACTATTTTTACCATAACCAATAGGATAACCTTCAGCATCTCTTGGAATGGAACCGCCACCATAATAACTTGCAGCTAATCTATCTGCTACAACTAATCGATTGTCTCTAAAAGTTTGGAAAGCTTCTGAAAAATCTACATCGCTTTGTGAAAAAGCTGTTTTAATTAAAATAGTTGAGATATTGAAGTTACCAAAATCGTACGGTGAACGTGAATTATATTGACCCGAAGTTACATCGTATTGTTCTGAATAATTGTATGCATATGTTCTATCTCCTGATAAGGTAATTGTGAAATCTGGAAATGGCACTAACTCTGCACTAAAATTCATTTGTTTATTTTTTACCTGTGTATAGTTTTGGTTGAACTCTGGAAAAGAAGTTAACCAACCATTTCTGGCTGCTTCATATCTTACATCTGCTTGGCTTCCAAAAACAAATCCCAATGTTGGTTTTGAAGAACCAAAAAATCCTAGCCCTGGAAGATACCCCGGAAGAACCGTTCCTTCGTTTTGTACAAAAGTTGCCTGAATTGTTTTAACACTCGTTAGCACACCAATAAGTCCGCTCATAAAAATATTTCTTTCTGTGCTAATATTTTTATTTGCTGCAACCAATTTTTGTCCTGGTTTTGGAGCTACCGGCTTATCTTTAGTTGCTTTAGCTTTGGATTTATTGGATTTATTTTTAGTCAAACCAATATATTTATACAACATATCCATAGTTAAAGTAGTAATCAATTTATGTGAACTTGCATTTTGAATAGTGTTTCCTAATGGATAAATTGTTCCATCTTCTGCTTCAATTGTAGAAAATGCATCTGATGAGCGTTGCCAATTGTAATCTCCTGTATAAATATAAGTCGATTTCACGAAAGCCAATGCTGGTATTTTATTAATTGGTAAATCATAATTTACAACCAATTGTTGATTGTGTTGATTGGATTCACCAACATCCCAATAACCATCCCAAATATCGAGTCCGTCCATTGGTAAATTATTTTCATCTAAATAATTTCTAACTATATTATTTGATGCTGCTGTATAATTTACACGTAATGATTTTGTAATATTATAATTAAATCCATATTGATAGTTAAAGAAATAATTGCGTCGATATAAATCTCCTAAACCTATTCCTTGCACGTCTACTAATCTGAAACGTTGTCTATTAAATTGTCTTAAAATAGTTGAGCTAAAGTTGACATTTGTTGGTAAGAAATTAAAATTAAAATCACTCAACATTTTATAATAACCGTTTTTCTTTAAGGCTTGAGAGTTTTTGAAAGGCTCAACTGTAAGTGGTTTAAACGAATACGCATAATCTACCGATGTTCTATTTTGCTTATCTTCTAAACTTTCAATTTCATAATCATGGTGTTCCATTTCATTCATAGAGTACGAAAGCGTTAAGTTTTCTACATCATAAAAATGAGATTTTTTCTCAGGATTTTTCTCTTTTCTAACACCAATAAAATTGATACTTGTGCGTTTTGTATAATCAATTGCTCTGTTTTCAATATTTGCTCTTTCAGTTGCATCATCAGTGATATCTAACAATTGATCTAATTGAATATCTTGATAAAATGGGTCAAATTTTGGCGTAATTGTTTCTTCACCAACAGCATAATTGAAAGGTAAAGTAATTCCCCATTTTTTAGGTAATAGTTTTCCTAAATTTACATTGGTAACAATATCATATTGAAAAACATCTTCTCTACTTCTTTCGTTTGGCCCTTGTTCTAATGATCCAAAACCAATTGTGCTTATTCTTGTAGTTGCTGAAACATTTGCAAAATCGGCTAAATTGGTATCTACATTTGCTATGGCTGCATAACCACCTTTGTTATCCATGTCAGACATACGCAACTCATTGAACCAAACTTCTCCACGCTGAACTTCGCCTGATTTGTTTTTAACGCCAATCATTAAAGTTCTAACTAAACCAAAGTTAGGATTTCCTTTAATACCTAATGTTAGTCTATTATTGGATGAACCAATTTCTGGATTTTCTTCTTCAATAAAACCAATTCCGTTTGCATCCACAACAACATTTGGATTGTTTTGTAGTTTTAATATTTTTAAAGCAGTTAAATATTCTAATGGTAATGTTATTTCATTTTCTTCTGGCCAAATATCTTCTGCCGAAGTTGCCCCATGTGCTGTAACTTTTAATGGCATTTCTACTTGATAGAAGTTTTCGGTAAAGTCGTTTCCAAAACGAATAAATGCTATCATCTCATCATCTTGTAATCTGTCTCCATCTGTATTTGGTTCTAACGCTTCGGCATGTAAAAACATTCTTAGTTTTTTAAACTGACGCATGTCTACATTTACATTTTTGAAAACCGCTCTTGAATCTTCAATTTCTAAACCTCCTAATCCTGCAATTGCTTGATCTTTTTTGTAAACTCGTAAAGAAAGTGATTGTTCGTTTTGATTGATAACTGTATTGTTATTATACAATTGCTCACGAACAACCCCTGGAGGAGTAACATAGTTAATAGGGCTTCTACTCCCGTTTTCTTGAATATTTAATGCCACAACATCAAAACCAGTGTTGTCATCATCAATGTTGGTATCATTAATATCTAACGAGCTTGTAAATCTTCTCCATTCTCCTCTAACTAAATCTAAAGCACCAAAACGCAATGTTACTTCTTCTTTAAATCCTGCCATATACATACGCATGAATCGTATTGAACGAAAATCAGAAATAGGTCCAACTTTATTATCATTTGTGAATTCTAAAATTGGAATTTTATACAAAATCCATCTAACTCTTCCTGTTTCACCATTTGGTAAATCCACATTATTGTCTTCTCTAAAATCAGCGATGTAATTTTGTCCCACAGGAACTCCTCCATCAGGATAATATTCAATTGGCACTTCAAACTTAAAGTAAGCGTTAATCGTGTTCATTGTGTTATCACGATTTATATCTTCAACATCAGGATAAGTGGTGTTTCCTCTGTTAGTATCTGTAACATTTACAGGTGAATTTCCTTGATTACCATTATAATCTCTATATCGGTCAACAATACTTCCTCCTGTATTTAAATAAAAGTTATAGTTATCTGCTGCTGGGTCAGGTTGACCTGCAAAAAGCGGGTATTTTGCTGCTTCGTCGGCATCTAATAATCCGTCAAAACCTGCATCTTGTACATTTCTATTTGCCTCTGATGTATCAAATGCATAAATTAATGATTGTGAAGCTGGAACTTCACCCCAAGCGGTAGCAATAGTTGGATCGGTAGAACCTGCTTCTGGAAGTCCATTTTCATATAATTTTTTACCATCTCTTAAAACGTCTTCAGAAATTTCTCCAAGATTAAATACTATTTTACCTGTATTTGTTTGGTCTGCAATATCCCCTGGATTTCCGTAATAAGGATCCATTACCCAAAATTGAATATATTCAACATTTGATTGCTCAAAATTGGTTGAATTTATTGAACGCATAATACCCGCCCAATTGTTTGGCGCATCTGCATCGGTAAATTGGTTTGTAGATGCTAAAGCGGAATTAAAATTATAAGACCCTCTATCTTTTGGAAAATAAGTTAAATCTAATGTGCTAATTACGTTTGTTTGTCCTTGAGCAATATCGGTAACTGGATATAATTCTCTACTAAAAACTCTTCTGGTTTTATTTAATGACAAGTCATCGTCAGAAACTCCTCCTGGTGGTTGTGTATAAAAAATAGGGTCTATCGAATACCAAGACATTTTTGCTCTTTTATCGCCTATTGATAACACATCGACTGGTGGTTCATTTGAAGTAACATCACCATCGTAATTATCTTCTAAGGGCACACTTGATAAGGTCCATGATAAAGGAGAACGCATATCAATAGTTGATTGAGAACCTTCAAAATCATCTATATAAGTTGTAGCTTCTCCATTGAATTGATCTGTTTTTGAAGTACCTGGCTTTAAATAAGCAAATTCACCTCTAAAAGATAAATTAGAAGGTACATCCGTATCAATATTTGGCAATTTATTTACTAATCGTGTTAAAAAAGGAACTTCTGTAGAAAAATTAGTATTTAATCCGAAAATTGAATTGTTTACCGATTCTTGTCCGTAATTTGATTTTGTAGTAAATGGACGCTCAGACATATTTAAAAAAGTAGCTCCAACTAAAAACTTTTCATTGAATTTATGCTCTACATTGATTCCCCAAAATCTTCTGGTTTGTTGTCCAAAAACAGAGTTGTTTTCAACAGAAACCTCGATTGGTGTATTTGAAGCTTGAAGCGAAGGATCAATGATTTGCACTTTTCCTAACTGATAATTTACGGTATAATCTACACCTTCAATTAAAACTCTTCCACCAGCAGTAACTACAACTGAACCTTGTGGCACATTGAAAGCACCAATTGAAATTCCGTCGCCACCCATTGATTTGAAACGCCCTTTTAATTGGAATTTGTTTTTTGCACTTTCTTGTAATGCAGCAGCCTGAGTGCTTTTATATAAATTTCTAAAAACGTATTTTGTTTGATTTGAATTATAAATTGCTCCATCATAATCTTCAGCTGGATTCAATCTTAACTTTTCAAATAAATGTTTACCAAAAGGTTCAACTGTTGTAAAAATAATTCTACCTTTTTGAGTATCAACTGTTAATCCAGGAATAAAGTCAAAGAAACCATCTCCTCCTTCTTGTGGATCATTCGTGTAATTTAATTTATCTACGTTGAAAACTTTTAATAAAGGTGTTTCTTCAACATCTGCAGGTAAAGGATCTGGTGATGCTTCTGTAATATAGTTTAATGGTGATGGATCGGTATATAAAATGTTGAATTTAAAATCTTCTTGTTGTAACTGATATCCACCAACGATTTGATAAATATTTTTCATCATCAAATCCCAAGCTGGTTCTGTTACTACAACCAAGTTAGATTTCAGCATTTTAAGTAATAATGCTTGTGATGAAGGAATTCCTCCAGCATCAACATTAGTTGCATCAACACCATCAGTTCCAAATTCTCCTACTTGATACACTTGATCTCCAATAGTATATTGATAAGCAACAGCTAAAACTTCATCGTTTGTTAGTTTTTGATTTAACGAAATGTATCCTAATTGCGGATGAAATGTATATTCTGAAGCGGATAATTTTCGCGCGTTTTCAAGTTTTGCAAAATCAATTCCTTCTGCCATTCCTGAATTATTAAACCCATTTAAAGCTGTAGAAACATCTCTTATACTGTTGTTTAAAAATGTACTTGAAATATCTGTGCTTAATATACTAGGGTCAAATTTATTATTTTTATTACTTGAAGGTGTATCTGCTGGAACTTTAAAAAACCCAGTATTTGTCACACCTACAACTTCAGTATCATCAAGGCTAGAAAGTTGGGCTTCACCTAAATCTTGCAATGCCACAATATTTCTTAAGTTGTTTTCGGTGGTGCTAACTCTGTTTTGTTTATTGGTAATCCAAACTTCAATACGTGTAATTTGAACTCTAGAATTGATGTATGGATAAGTTTCTAAAGCTTTATCGTATTTGTTTCTGAAATATTGGGATAAAAAATAGTGACGGTCAGCATCATAATCTAAAGCAAACATTTCAAAATCTTGAAATGTTCCACCACCTTGAGAAGTTACTGATTTTGTTTGTGATTTTTGTTCAGAGAATACACCTGTAAAAGTAGTCTTTCCAAATTGTAATTGAGCTTTTACACCAAATAAACTTTGTGCTCCACGAACTAAAGAGTTGGATAATGGAAAGCTAACATTACCAACCTCAATTTTTTTGATGATAGAATCTTCGTTACCCGAAAGTCCTGGAGAAAAATCTAATTTTATTAAATTTTGAAAAGCAAAAGTTGATTGTGTGTCGTAATTAATATTAACATTTAATCGCGTTCCTACTTTACCTTGCAAACCAACACTAACTCTTTGGTCAAAATCAAAACTTGTTGTCTTTCTATTTCTCGGTGAAAATGCCGGGTTATCTTGTTTCGTGAATCGCACTCCTAAATCTAATTCAACCGTTCCTGTTGGTTTTACATCGATTGTATTACTTCCAAAAATGCTTTCAAAAAATTTAGAATTTACATAATATTTAGGCAATAAATCTTTTTTAGCCACATCAGAACCAGATTTTTGTCCATCTATAGCGGCTGATTTTTCTTGATAATACTTACGCATTTCTTCACGAAGTATTAATTCTTGATACTGTTCAGGAGTTAATATTAATGGATATTTAATATTAAAATTACCAATTGTATTAGTATAAATATATCTATCAGTAGATGCATTGTATGTATATAATTCAGTAATACTTTTGGGATTAGGTAATTCAATCTTACCTAAATCAACACCTGTTTTCAATGTATCTTTTTGATCTTCATCTACTTGAGCGTGTAGTGAAAAAGAAAATAACATTATGATGAATGCAAAACTATATTTTCTATTATATATTGCTTTTATTGCCGTTTTTTTCAAGTTTTATAAATTTTTTAAAGCTTGTTTTATTAAATTTTCTACAGAGATATTTGGGGTTTCTCTTATGATTTTATCGATGACTTTTTCCGCTGATTTTCTTGCAAATCCTAAAACTTCTAAAGCAGATAACGCTTCATCTCTATTTGTATTGCTTTCAATAATCGAAACTTCATCTAATTTGTACACTTTTAACACTTTTTCCTTCAAGTCAAGAATAATTCTTTGTGCAGTTTTGGCTCCAATTCCTTTCATAGATTGCATTGTTCCCACATCATTTGAAGCAATAGCTTGTATAATTTGGCTTGGCGCTAATGATGACAACATGGTTCTTGCTGTACTTGCACCAACACCTGAAACCGAAAGCAGTAATTTAAATAATTCACGTTCTTGTTTTTCTACAAATCCGTACAAAGTATGTGCATCTTCTCTAATTTGTAAAAAAGTAAATAATTTTAAACTTTCAGAATCAGATAATAATGAAAATGTATGTAACGAAATATTAATATGATAGCCTACACCATTACAATCGATGATTACTTCGGTAGGTGTTTTTTCAACTAATCTTCCTTGAATGTGTGCTATCATATAACCATATTTTTATTTGTTTTGTTTTCTGCTTTTTTCTTGAGCATCAACAACAGCAACTGCCGCCATATTTACCATTTCTTCGACGCTTGCACCTAATTGAAACACGTGAACTGGTTTATCTAATCCTAAAATAATTGGACCAATAGATTCTGATTTATTCAACTCTTTCAATAATTTATATGTGATATTTGCCGCATCTAAATTAGGAAAAATAAGTGTATTTACTTTTTTATTTACCAATTTAGAAAATGGAAACTTACTTTTTAACATTTCTGAATTCAGAGCAAAATCAGTTTGAATTTCACCATCTACTATTAAATCTGGGAAATTTTCATGGAGATATGCAACCGCTTGACTAATTTTTATTGCACCTTCATTATTTGAAGAACCAAAATTTGAATACGAAATCATTGCAATCACCGGCTCCATGCCAAACATTCTAACAGTTTTAGCAGTCATTAAAGCAATTCTTGCCAAATCATCAGTAGTCGGATTTGGATTAATAGCTGTATCTGACAAGAAAATTGGACCTCTTGCCGTCATCATCATATTCGTTGTTGCAATTTTAGAAACGCCTGGCGCTTTATCTATCAACTGCATTACTGGCTTAATAGTTGAAGGGTAACTTCTTGAATGACCTGTAACCATTGCATCTGCTTCTCCGGTATTTACCATCATTAATCCAAAATAGTTACGCTCACGCATCCATTTTTCAGCTTCGTATAAAGTAACACCTTTACGTTTTCTGGTTTCCCAAAAATGATTAGCATATTCCAATCGTTTTGCTTCTGATTCTTTTGTTTTTGGATCAAAAATTGGTACTTCAGTATCAAAACCAATTTCTTCTTTTAATTCTAAAATTATTTCTTTATTTCCTAATAAAATTGGGAAACCAATACCTTCTTCATGTACAATTTGCGCCGCTTTCAGCACATCAATTTGATCTGCTTCAGCGAAAATGATACGTTTAGGACTTGTTCTTGCTCTGTTAGTTAACAAACGAATCATTTTGTTATCAGAACCCATACGTTCTAATAATTCGTCTTTATATTTTTCCCAATCCGTAATTGGAGCTAACGCTACTCCTGACTCCATAGCTGCTTTTGCAACTGCTGGTGGTACTTCGGCAATTAATCTTGGGTCAAAAGGTTTTGGAATAATATAATCGCGACCAAATGTTAATTTGGTTTCGCCATACGCAATATTTACTTGTTCAGGAACTGATGCTTTTGCCAAATTAGCTAAGGCAACTACAGCCGCTTTCTTCATTTCTTCATTAATTTTAGTTGCTCTAACATCTAAAGCGCCTCTAAAAATGAATGGAAAACCAAGTACATTATTCACCTGATTAGGATGATCAGAACGACCGGTTGCCATGATAATATCTTTTCTTGTAGCGATTGCTAAATCATAATTAATTTCTGGCGTTGGATTTGCCATAGCAAATACAATTGGATTATCTGCCATTCCTAACAGCATATCAGGTGTAACGATATCTCCAGTTGACAATCCTACAAAAACATCAGCATTTTTCATAGCATGTGCTAAATCATCAAAATGTTTATCTGTAGCATAAATACGTTGCATATCTGAAACTCTTGGATCGTCTTTTCGTAAAGCACCTTTACTGTTGAACATTACAACGTTTTCAGGCTTGACACCGAAAGAAACATATAAATTAGCACAAGCAATAGCAGCCGAACCAGCTCCAGAAATAACCATTTTCACTTCTTCCATTTTCTTGCCTGCTAACTCTACTGCGTTCAATAAAGCAGCTGATGAAATAATAGCGGTTCCGTGTTGGTCATCGTGCATTACTGGAATATTTAATTCCTCTACCAAACGTCTTTCAATTTCGAAAGATTCTGGTGCTTTGATGTCTTCCAAGTTAATTCCTCCAAAAGTTGGAGAAATATTTTTTACCGTTGCAATGAATTCTTCGATATCTTTTGTTCCCACTTCGATATCAAATACATCAATATCGGCGAAGATTTTGAACAACAAACCTTTTCCTTCCATTACAGGTTTTGAAGCTTCTGGACCAATATCTCCCAAACCTAAAACTGCGGTTCCGTTTGAGATTACAGCTACTAAATTTCCTTTTGCGGTATATTTATAAACGTTGTTAACGTCTTTTTCAATTTCTAAACAAGGTTCTGCTACTCCTGGAGAATAAGCCAAAGCTAAATCTCTTTGTGTTGCATATTTTTTTGTGGGAACTACCTGAATTTTACCAGGTGTAGGCTTTGCGTGATATAATAAGGCTTCTCTACGTTTACTATCTTTATGCATGGTTTTTTATTTTACTAACTTACAAATATAAGGGTATACGTATAAAATGAGAAATTATTTTGGCATTCTTTTAAAAAAAATAATATTAAATATTTAAATAATATAACTTAAAAACAATAGATCCGTTAGCTTTTTTTTCTAGTTGATGAACTGTGTTCTTCATTTTAAAAAAAAGAAGTATTGCTTTTAATTTGTTAGATATTATATTCGTTCTCTAACACGTAGTGCATTATAAAAATGTTGTTCAATTACTTAAAAATAAGCATATTGTATTAATTTTAAATTAGATACAATCATGAGTAACTTAAAGTCAAGTTACAATTTAATTTTGAAAGAAAACAAGAAAAGTATTCTTGCTCCTCTTAACTATTCTTCATCATGTATACACAATCCTACAATAGTATGAAAAGTGTCGTGTAAACCATTTAAAGCTTTTATAATTTTTGCATCAGACGCTTTTGATTTTACTAATTTATCCAACGCTTTACTGTCTTTAGCTAATTTATTAACTGAAGTAACAATTTCTTTTTTATTGAATTGAGCTTGAATTTTAACCATTTTTAAAGCATTTGCTTTTTCAGCCATTTCAGCGCTTCTTTCTTTTATAGGTTGTAAGTTCCCCTCTTCACTTGGATGAAACGTTTGCGACATTACTTCGTGAAATATTTTAATTTCTGGCCAAGTTGCAAATGTATCTGGTCTTGGCATTGCCGCTTTGTATCTTTTACTTACTTCTGCCCAGTTTACCACATTCCATAAAGTAGATAAATAATCCGCTCTTTTATTTTGATATTTTAAATAATAAGCGTGTTCCCAAACATCAATCCCTAAAATTGGAGTTCCTTTTACTTCCGCAATATCCATTAATGGATTGTCTTGATTTGGAGTTGAAGTTACAGCTAATTTTCCTTCTTTAGTCACAACCAACCAAGCCCAACCTGAACCAAAACGACTTGCTCCAGCTGCATTTAATTTTTCTTTCAACATATCAAAACTTCCAAAAGTTTCAATTACTGCTTTTTCTAATTCAGCAGACATTTTAGTATTCTTATCAGGTGTTAAAACTGACCAAAATAACTCGTGATTGTAATGTCCACCTGCATTGTTACGAACAACTGCCGACACAACAGATACCTTTGCGAAAATTTCGTTTAAACTTAATTTTTCATCAGCGGTTCCAGCTAAAGCAGTATTTAGATTTTTGATATAAGCAGCGTGGTGTTTGCTATAATGAATTTCCATTGTTTGAGCATCAACAAAAGGCTCTAAAGCATTATACGCATAAGGCAAAGCTTTTTGTGTAAATTGAGCTGAGGCCGTTATGGATATTAAAACTGTTGCAATTAAAAGCTTTATATTCTTCATGATATTTTAATTTTTGATAAAAATACGGTTTATCAATTAGATAAAAAATTAAGAATTATTAAAATTTACATAATTATTGGTTTTAATACATAGATTGTAATTAAAAAATATGTGACTTTTTTTTAAACACATAGACACATAAGTTTAGAATTGTGTATAAAAATCGTTACACTCTGACAACATATAAACATAGCTTTACGGAAGTTTCTGTAGATTTCATTTACGAAAGTTTTTTGTCCTTCTTTGAAAATATTTTTACAATTAAAATTTATCAAAATTCCTTTTGGAGCATTGAGTAAATTATTGTAATTTAGAATTTTTTTTTCAAAAAATTTATGCATTTTTACAGTAGATTTTAATTCTACTACGATAAGATTTTCGACATACAAATCGCATCTTAAATTAGCTTCTAACTGATTCCATTTGTAAATAATTGGTACTATCTTCTCTGTGTGAAAATTTATTTTCCTTAATCGTAACTCTTCTTTCATACATTCATGATAAACCGATTCTAACAAACTCGCTCCCAAATTTTTATGCACCTCTATTGCCGCTATAATAATTTGAAACGACAAATTATCAATTTCCATTTTTGTCATAATAAAAAAATTATGTGACTATGTGTTTCGAAAAATCAAAAAATACCTTCATCTTGAAAACTCAAATAGTCATTTTCTGTTATAATAATGTGGTCTAAAACTTGAACTTCCAATGTTTGACCAGCTTCTTTGATTCGCTTCGTAATTTTTAAATCGGCTTCGCTTGCCATTAATTTTCCTGAAGGGTGATTATGCGAGAGAATTAATCCAGTTGCATTTTGCTCGAATGCCATTTTGAAGATTAAGCGAATATCTACAACGGTTCCTGTGATTCCGCCTTTTGAGAGTTGAGCTTTGTAAATAACTTTATTGGAATTATTGAGATACAATACCCAAAATTCTTCGTGAGGCAATTCACCAATAATGGGTTGCATAATATCAAAAATTGCTTTACTTGAAGTGATTTTTTTGAGTTCGACAGCCTCTTCGGCTCTGCGTCTCCTCCCTAATTCTAATGCTGCGGCGATAGAAACAGCTTTGGCTTCACCAATTCCTTTGAATTGCATGAGTTGAGAAACCGACATTTTTCCTAATGTATTTAGATTGTTTTCCGCGGAAGCTAAAATGCGTTGGCACAGTTGCACGGCACTCTCATTTCGAGAACCAGAACCAATTAAAATAGCAAGTAATTCGGAATCAGATAAGGTGGATTTACCTTTAAGAAGAAATTTTTCACGTGGGCGATCGTCTTCGGCCCATTGATTGATTGGCGTGTACATAAGATTTTATTTTGGCGTTTATAGTAGCAAAGTTAATTGAAAAAAATGAAATGTCAAAATTATTGATGGAAGATGGATGATGGAAGTTGGAAGATTTTTTCAATTTTAGAATGTTGAATACTAAATTGCATTGAAGTTTCGTTTTCATAAAAATCAACCACATGAAAATTATTGGAATCATTTTATTGTCTTTTTTATTTCTGAATTGTAAAAAAGAAACTTTTAAATCGGAAATAGCTCAGCAAATTGAAGTAAAACCAAAAAATCAACTCATAGAAAACCCAACTGATTTTTATGAAAAACTATCTAATGCAGCGATTTCGATAATTGATCCTGAAGTGGTTTATACTCCGGATTATGTTGGGATAAAATATCCAAATGGTGATGTTCCTGCAAAAACTGGTGTTTGTACCGATGTTGTGATTCGTGCGTATCGAAAATTAGGGATTGATTTGCAAAAAGAAGTACATGAAGACTTGAAAGCCAACTTTTCATTGTATCCCAATTTAAAAAAATGGGGTTTAAAAACTACAGATAAAAATATCGACCACAGAAGAGTCCCTAATTTAGAAGTTTTCTTTGCTCGAAAAGGAGAAACTTTACCCATTACTCAAAATCCAAAAGATTACAAAACAGGTGATTTAGTCACTTGGATGATTGGAGATAAATTACCACACATTGGAATTGTAACACACATAAAATCAAGCCATGGAAACCCAATGATTGTGCACAACGTAGGAAGCGGACAAGTTTTACAAGACCGTTTGTTCAGTTGGAAAATTGTGGGGCATTTTAGATATGGAAAGTAAATTTCAACTTTTCATACCAAGTAATTTTAATATTTCTTAATTCTGCAACTTCTTCAAAACCATATGCTTTTTTAATAAAAAAAAACACATAATTTTTATTCTTTTCAGTTAAATCATTTCTACAACCTAAATAGATTTTTTGAAAGTCAATTAAACATTCTATATAAATTGATATTTCTTTTTTCGCTTTTAAATTTGCCTTAAAAACGAAAGCAGATGAACTTTGTCTATAATCAGGATTATCGAAATAAATTTTAAAGCTATCGACCTCTATTTTCTCTCCAAATAACTGAAAAAAGTCATCACATACAGACTTACTTATAATTTGAGTAGACTCATTTAACTGTTTTAAAATCAAAAAATCTTCATCAATACTTCTTATTGAATTACTTAGTTCACTTAATAGCTTATATGTCTTAAATTTGTTCTTCATCAAAGTCAGATATTCTAATTTATCAACCCTTTCACTTCATCAAAATTCAAACCACCATAATTTCCTGAGCTCATTAATAGTAAAGCGGAATTTTCTAAATTTTGACTGAATAGAAAATCTTTGAATTCGGTTGGATTGGTGTAAATAATCAAATCTTCTCTTTGGAACGATTGCGAGATTTGTTCGTAGGTTACTTCGTCCAAACGTTTGATTTTTACAGCATCGGGTGAATAGAAAACAACTGCTACATTGGATGCGTCTAAAGCGCCTTGGTATTCTTTTAAGAACTCGGCATTTAAACTACTATAAGTGTGCAATTCTAAACAAGCAATTAATTTTCTATTTGGATATTGTGCTTTTACAGCTTTTGTGGTGGCTGAAACTTTACTTGGCGAATGCGCAAAGTCTTTATAAGCGACTTTATTAGTACTCTCGGCAATTTTTTCTAATCGTTTTGAAGCACCTTTGAAACTGGCAATGGCTTCGTAAAATTCGGCTTCGTCAACACCCATACATTGGCAAATCCACTTGGCACCAGCTAAGTTGCTTAAATTGTGTGCGCCGAAAACCTCGATTGGCATTGGACCTTCTGGTGTGTCTAACAAAGTCGTTCCGTTTTCAACTGTGTAACTTGGTGTTTGGTAGGCAATTTTTCGGATTTGATTTTCAGTTTCTTCAGCTACTGATTTTACTGCTTCGTCTTCTTCATTGTAAACTAAAATTCCGCCACGAGTGATTTGGTTAGCGAAAATTCTGAATTGTTCTACATAATTATCAAAGGTGGGAAACACATTAATATGATCCCAAGCAATTCCTGATAACAACGCGATATTGGGTTGGTACAAATGAAATTTTGGTCGTAAATCGATTGGAGAAGTCAAATATTCATCGCCTTCCAATACAATAAAATCGTTGTTTTCGGTTAAATGCACCATGGTATCGAAACCTTCCAACTGTGCTCCTACCATATAATCTACTTCGATATTGTGATAATGCATCACGTGTAAAATCATCGAAGTAATAGTCGTTTTTCCGTGCGAACCGCCAATAACTACTCGGGTTTTATTTTTCGATTGTTCGTATAAAAATTCAGGATACGAAAAAATTTTTAAACCTAATTCTTGTGCTTTCAACAATTCTGGATTATCCGCCTTAGCGTGCATTCCTAAAATTATCGCTTCAATATCGGTTGTGATTTTTTCTGGGAACCAACCTTCTTGCTCTGGCAACAAACCTTTTTTCTCCAAACGCGATTTTGAAGGTTCAAAAATAGCGTCATCGCTACCTGTAACGTGATATCCTTTATTGTGTAATGCTAATGCTAAATTGTGCATGGCTGATCCGCCGATTGCTATGAAATGTGTTCTCATTTTTATAGTTTATGAGTTTAAGAGTTGGTCACATGCCTTTTAAACCTATAACCTTTTAACCTATTTTTCAAATTGTTCTTTTAACTTATTTGCTTTTGCTTTGTCTTTCAAATTGTTCAAATATAAGTCATATAATTTTTCGAAAGTGGTTTTTGAATTACCAATTTCGTGTGCTTTTTTATAATTTATTTCTGCTTTTACATAACGTTTAGAATACACATCAATATATCCTTTTGCTAAATAACCATCGACCTTTGAAAGTATCATTAATTCATTGGCGTATTTTTGTGCTTTTTTTTCGCTTCCGCCAATTATTCCTGGCAATTCGATGTATAACATCACTAATGCCCAACGCGATTCAACGTGTTTTGCATCTAATTTTGCAGCAGTTAAAAATGATTCTTCTACTTCGTCAATCATTCCTAAAGCTTTGAATTTATTGGATTCTTTGGCTTTCATTCCTAGTGCACCACCATATTTATACCAATAGTTTGCTACTTTTGGAAAACTATTTTTTAGCTTTTTATAGTTGGTAATTGCCTCATCCCATTTTTTCTGATATCCAGCAATATCACCTAAATATTCAAGTGTTTTAGAATGATTTGGGTGTGATTTTAAATGTTCATTAAATACTTTTTCGGCGTCATTGTATTTTCTTTGCATGTACAATTTTTCCGCCCTTTCAAATGTTGTTTGTGAAAAGATGGAAATCGAAAGTAATAGAAAAAACAATTGAATAATTTTCATGTGTTTAAATCATACTTTTACTAATAACATATAGTATCGCGTTTTTATCATTGGTAATTGCTTACACAAACTTTTTTTAGTTGCAATTTCATTTTTCAAAAATAGTGAAATGATTTTGGATTTTTCGCATAAAAAAACGACTTAAGCAATCAAGTCGTTTTTAATTATATTTCTAACTAGAAATTACTTCACAATTGTCATTTCGTCTACAATGTGTTTTGCTCCTGAGAAACTCTCAATCACCCATAATACATAACGAATATCAACATTGATTGTTCTTTGTAATTTTTTGTCAAAAATTACGTCACCTGCCATAGCTTCGATATTTCCGTCAAATGCTAAACCGATTAATTCTCCTTTTCCGTTTAGTACTGGAGAACCTGAATTTCCACCTGTAATATCATTGTCAGTTAAGAAATTTACGTGTAAAGAACCATCTTTATCTGCGTAACGACCATATTCTTTTTTAGCGCTCATGTCTAATACTTTTGTAGGTAAATCAAATTCTAAATCACCTTTTTTGTATTTTTTAACTTGACCTGCTAATGTAGTATAATTGTTGATTGTAGCATCATTTCTTTTGTCTGCTGGTAAAGAACAAACTTTTCCATAGGTTAAACGTAAAGTAGAGTTAGCATCTGGATATCTGATTTCACCAATTTTAGATTCTCTTAACCCTTCCACTAATAAACGGAAAGAAGCACCAAAATCGTTTTGAGATTTGATTAATTCTTCACTCCTAAAGCTGTAATGTGTTAATAAATCATTAGTTAAAACATAAAGAGGATCATTTTTAAGTAATTCCTCAGAAGGTAAATCTAAGAATGCTTTTACTCTATCAACAGAAGTAAAAATACTTAAATTAAATGCAGCATTTACATATTTTGTAAAATCTCCTTTATTTTCTTTAGCTAGTTTTTCAACCATCGGTGCTAAAGTATAACCCGCTTTCTTAGCATATAGGTTCAATTGAGCTGCTAAAATATCTTTTTCAGCAAGAATATGTAATTCATTGTGCATACCTTGAGTAATTTCTAAAATAGCTGGCGCCATTTGTGCTCTTTTTGTAGCATCTGCTTTAGCATAGTTTTCTAACTGTTTTCCTAAACCTCTACTTACTGTTCCAAAAGCAGATGTTCTGAATAATTGCATCATATAGTTATCATGACGCGATTTCTCGTTCGTTAATGCATAAAACTTATTGATTGTTGGGACTACATTACCATATTTTACTTTGTTAGCTGGTTTATTAGCCCATTTGTGAAATTTAGTTTCTTGAGCCGCTTTTGTTTTTGCAGTACCAAATTTTGATAACGCATCAATCATTCCTTGACGATTCTTCCAGTAGTTAGCAACTCCTGCAAATTTTGAAGCATAGATAAGGTTTAAAGCATCACTTTGAACCATATATTTTTTCATGTTGTCCATTCCTGTTTTTGAACCTTCAACCCATGCTGGATAAGCAAATTTTACATTTTGCTCAATTCCACCTGCTGGCATCCAACGGTTAGTTCTACCTGGATAGCCTAAAATCATAGCAAAGTCATTTTCTTTAACACCACCTAAATTAACTGGCAAATGGTGTTTTGGTTTTAAAGGAATATTGTTTGTAGAATATTCAGCTGGATTTCCGTTAGCATCAGCATATACTCTAAACATAGAGAAATCTGCTGTATGACGTGGCCATTCCCAGTTATCTGTATCACCGCCAAATTTTCCTAAACTTTCTGGTGGAGTTCCTACTAAACGAACGTCTTTATAATCTTGGTAGACGAAATAGTAATATTCATTTCCTTGAAAAAACGGACGAACAGAAACAGTATATTTTCCGCCTTCGTTGTTTTCTTTTTCAATTTTAGCGATTTCAGCATTGATAGCTTTTTCTCTATCAGCTTCGCTCATACTTGGATCAACTACAGACAAGATTTTTTTTGTACAATCGTCCATACGAACAAAAAAACGCACATATAAGCTTGAAGGTTTTAACTCTTCTGATCTGTTTTTAGCCCAATAACCATCTTTTAAATAATTTTTTTCTGCTGATGACAATTCTGCAATAGCATCATATCCACAGTGGTGATTTGTTAAAACTAATCCGTCTTTTGAAATCATTTCAGCAGTACATCCACCGTTAAATTGTACAATTGCATCTTTTAAACTATGATTATTAATACTGTAAATTTCTTCGGCTGTTAATTGTAAGCCCATTTTTTGCATGTCGCGATGATTTAAACGCTCAATAAACATTAAAAACCACATTCCTTCATCTGCTTTTACCGAAGCAGGCAGAAGCATTATTGCAGAGACAACAAACAATAATAATTTTTTCATAATAAATTTATGTTCTTTTGATTTGTGCAGCGAATATACTTAAAAATAATATTTTAGTAAAATTTAATTATCAAAAAAGCGTTCAGTATGCTGAACCCCTTTTTTAAACAAAATATTCAACTAAACTAAGATAGTTTTTTTGCGTTTCTCGGCTAAAATTGGAAATAACTTTTGGTCTTTTTAGGCCTGGAAAAGTTATTCTAATTTTATGCCACATTTCTCAAGCAATAAATACTTGAGGGCGTTTTGTAATTTAATGACTGATGTAATCTTTCTTCATTATAGAACTCAAAATATTTTTCAAGTCCATTGTAAAGTGTAATCCCATCCGATTTATTATGCAAATAGCTTATGATACAGAAGAAGAAATAGACCCAAGAAATTGTTTTTCTAATCAAGAAAGAGAGTGTTTAGAAATTCAAATACAACAATTGGAAGGCAAAACAGAAAAATTAAAAAACCCATATAAATCGTCTGATTTGAAACGATATATATGGGTTATTGCTAGATTAGGCGGATAGAAAGGCTATCTTTCTGAAAGAAAACCAGGCATCACAATCTTTTGATTGGACTTCAGAAATTCCCCGTAATTATGCAAGAATGGACACTCTTTAGAGATATGTCAAGACGGTAGCCTATATAGATAGCTTTTGCTTTTAAAAAAGGTTAAAGTTATTCTATTACAATTTTCTTGATTATAGACCCTTGATCTGAAGATACTTTAACAAAATAAATACCCGATTCTAAATTATTAACATTAATTCTCTGTTCTAAATCAAATTGGCTATCATATTTTTTTTGATAAACTAAACGACCCGACTGGTCAATTAAATCAACGGAAAAATTAGGCAAATAATCTGAAAATAAAATTGTAAAATCACCTTTATTAGGATTTGGATAAACAGAGAATGAATTTTTTTTATCAAATTCAGTATTTGACAAAGTATTTTGATTAAAATCACCTATGATAGTATTAAGTAGTGCCTGTTGTCTTTGTGCTTGACCAGCAGTAAACATATACATACATACATCATCAGTATAATCCATATAATTCATTGTCAATTCTAATGGATTTCCTGTACATGTTGAAGTATGACTAACCGATGGACACCCACCATTATCAGTATTATGTCGAGGTGTATCTGCAACAAAATCATTACCGCAATTTGCATCTCCCCAAATATGACTCAGATTAAAATAATGACCTAATTCATGTGTCAATGTTCTTCCTTTATTAAAAGGAGCACTTGGTACATATCCTGTACACCCTACACCTGAACCAAAAGCTGTTTTAGTAATAAATATTGCTGCTCCATCAGAAGGAGATGAAGCTAAATAAGCATAACCTAATATTCCTCCATCTAAAGTTTTAACAACCAAATTAAAAGATAACCTGCCCAATTTGCATCCCAATCTGAACCACTTCCATAATTATATCCGAATGTTACAGCAACATCTCCATTTGTAAGTCCACTGATTGAAGGATGATTTTGAGTTGCTAATTCTAGATTTATGTTTAAAGAGCCGACATTTACACCTGGATAATTAGAGCTAGTAGTGTTGTTCCAAATAGACATATCAGCATTTTGGGCATTGTAATCTGCATTTAAAATATCAATTTGATTTTGAGCTAATGCCTTCAAACAATTTCGCAAAGTAGCATTCGCTGCTCCAGCTTCTGGAAAATGAACGGCAACAGGAATTCTTACATTGTTTAGAATACTTCTATTAGAAACACCAGTTTTTTGCAGTCTGTTTAATTCTAAGTTAAATTTTTGTTGTCTTTCCTCATATTTTTGTTTCATAAAAGGATTAAACGTCAATTCTGCCATTTTTTCCTTCACACCACAATTTCTTGTTTGAGAAAAACATAGGCTAATTGAAAAAGTAAATACTAATAGTAGGTTTGTTTTCATAAGGTTAATTTTTGGTAATTAATTTATCTTTAGTAAAGATAATATTTTTTTTATATAATTATTATTTTTTTATGATAAAAACAATAACTATGTAAAAAAAACAAATAAAAAAACAATAATGTAATAATAATCCTATGTTTTTGTTAAGAATTTTATTTTGTACTTTTTTTAAAAACATATAAGAGGTGTAAAGATAATCTCTTATCTTTCGAGAAATAATTTTATTATGGAATCATTCAAAGAGGAAAATATTATTGATTTTTTTGATACTTTCAAAACAGATTTAGCTTGTTTAGAGTATTTAGCTTCCATAAAATGGAAAGATGGTTTTAAATGTTCTAAATGTAATCACAAGAAGTTTACTACTCGAAAGTTA
>Ga0209480_10000283_pt1 | contig 43538 bp, 36 predicted proteins | sample JI61114C2DNA_FD_187501 | JGI IMG/M metagenome (GOLD analysis project Ga0209480, IMG submission 187501) | Wastewater effluent complex algal communities from Wisconsin, to seasonally profile nutrient transformation and Carbon sequestration -... | ecosystem: Engineered > WWTP > Effluent > Algae...
TCTTCATATATAATTTCTTTTTGTTCAGACCATAGAGTCCATGAACTCTAATTGAATCTAAAAACAAACATTTCAAAATAGATTTACTCAATATTTCATCCCCCTACTTTCTTGAATCTTAGCGCAAGCTTCTGGGAGTAATAACTCAAAGACATGGGGCATTTAAATTATTTCGTCCCTTCGGGGCTTAGTTGAGTCAAGTTAAAAAATCTCTGTCTTTACTATAAAGTATGTTTAGCTAGTCTTCATATATAATTTCTTTTTGTTCAGACCATAGAGTCCATGAACTCTAATTGAATCTAAAAACAAACATTTCAAAATAGATTTACTCAATATTTCATTCCCCTACTTTCTTGAATATTAGCACAAGCTTCTGGAAGTAGTAACTCAAAGACATGAGGCATTCAAATTATTTCGTCCCTTCGGGGCTTAGTTGAGTCAAGTTAAAAAATCTCTGTCTTTACTATAAGGTATGTTTAGCTAGTCTTCGGAAATAATTTTTCTTTGTTCTGACCATAGGAGTTTATGAACCCCAATTGAAATCTGAAAGCAAACATTTCAAAATAGACTTAATCAATATTTCATTCCCCTACTTTCTTGAATCTTAGCGCAAGCTTCTGGGAGTAATAACTCAAAGACATGGGGCATTCAAATTATTCCGCCTCTTCGGGGCTTAGTTTTATTCAAGTTAAAGAAATTCAGTCTTTACTATAAAGTATGTTTAGCTAGTCTTCGTATATAATTTCTCTTTGTTCTGACCGCAGAGTCAATGAATCCCTATTGAAATCTGAAAGCAAACATTTCAAAATAGACTTAATCAATATTTCATTCCCCTACTTTCTTGAATCTTAGCGCTAGCTTCTGGAAGTAATAACTCAAAGACATGGGACATTCAAATTATAGCACATCTTCGAGACTTCGTTTTATTCAAGTTAAAAAATCTCTGTCTTTACTATAAAGTATGTTTAGCGAGTCTTCATATATAATTTCTTTTTGTTCTGACCATAGAGTCCATGAACTCTAATTGAATCTAAAAACAAACATTTCAAAATAGACTTACTCGATATTCATTCTCTCACTTTCTTGAATCTTAGCGCAAGCTTCTGGGAGTAATAACTCAAAGACATGGGGCATTCAAATTATAGCACATCTTCGAGACTTCGTTTTATTCAAGTTAAAAAAATTAATTCTGTCGCTACTATTAGCGTGTACTTAAAACATGTTATAAGCTGTTTGATTATCCTATAAGGTTAACAAAGAATCCCATTAGCTATGAGGAGACAACACAATATCTTTAGTGAGCCCCGAAGGGGCGGGAATACAATAAAGGCAGGGTGCAGCCCTGCCTTTTACATCCGCATTTAACCAAGCCCTGAAAGGGCGCAATACTAAAACAACAGCCAAAGCTCAATCAAAGCGCTCAGGCGAGAAGGCAGTTAATCCAATACTTACTTTTTCCTGATTTAAAATTTCAGAAACCAATTTTCCAGTGCCTGGCCCTTGGCTCAAGCCCATCATGGAGTGACCTGTTGCAATGGTTAAGTTTTTAATTTTGGATGAGCGTCCAATGTAAGGTAAGCCATCTGGTGAACATGGGCGCAAGCCATGCCATACGTCCTTCATATCGGGCATCGCCACGTTCATGTCTGGATAATAGTTAGGAATAGAATCTACAATTCCTTTCACGCGGTTAATACTTATAGAGTGATCAACACCCGTGATTTCCATGGTCCCGCCAAAGCGAAGTGAAGTGCCCATAGGGGTAACAGCAACGCGAGACTCTATAAAAATGGATGGTATTTGAATGTTTTTCTCGACATCGGGAAGTGTAAAGCTATAGCCCTTGCCTGCTTGCATTGGTAATGATAAACCCAATCGTGCGCCTACCAGTCCCGACCATGATCCCGTTGCTAAAACGACTTCATCAAAACTTAAATCATCGGTATTGGTTTTTATTGTTTTGATTTTTTCTTGCTCAATAACAAAATCGCTAACCGTGGTATTGAGTTGAAATTTTATGCCTTGTTCCTTTAAATGATTAATTAGAAGCGGTACCAATTTACCAGGCGTTAAATGGGCATCGCCCGGAAAATAAATTCCGCCACGCACATCTACCCTTACATCAGGCTCCATCTTCTGAACTTCATCGGGCGAAAGAACATGAGCTTCCACTCCTTGTTGGTTTGCAAACTTCGCCATCTCGGTTTCTTCATGCTCAGCCTCTTTGCTTTTGTAAAGCATGAGCAAGCCACGTTCATGATAACCAAAATCAAAAGGTAAATTCTTGGCTAGCTGCTGATACATTTCTTTACTAAAGAAGCTAAGGCTTTTTAATGCCGGAGCTGACTTAGCCACGTGTTCTTTAGTAGCACTTTTATAGAAATGATAGCCCCATTTAATTAAGTCGCCATTTAATCGAGGCTTCACATAAAATGGACTTTGAGAATTAAACATCCATCGAATACCTTTCGAAATCATTCCCGGTGCAGCCAGAGGAATGATATGACTTGGAACGATCATCCCGGCATTCCCAAAAGAACAACCGTCCGTCAAATCACTTTGATCAATGATTGTTACCTGATGACCTGCTTTGTTTAAGAAGTAGGCTGAACTTAGTCCAACTATTCCGCCACCGATGATTGCTATGTTCATTTGATTAATCGTAATGAAAGCGACAAGAAATTATTTTGATTGTTGAATCTGTAACCTCGTAAACCAATCTATGTTCGCGGGTTATTCTTCTGGACCATTTACCTTGTAAACTATGTTTGAGTGGTTCAGGTTTACCAATTCCTGAAAAAGGAGATTCTGAGATGGCTGTTATTAATAAGATAATTCGAGTAGAAATTCTTGGATTTTGATTCTTCCAGTCATCAAGGTGACGAAGAGCCTCAGGACTAAAAAGGATAGTCCTCATTTCAAATATTTCTCTTGCAACTCGGCTAATGTCATCGGCACACCATCGCCACGCTCCAATTCTTCCATTGATTTATATAAGTGTTCTTTGTTAGACCTGGTAGATAGAAGGTAGTCGGTCTCATCCAGTTGATCAGTCACCTTAATTTCAATTTCCTTTCCATTAAAAGCAGCCTGAATAGATTTTATTAGTTCCTCAGACAACTCATTAGCGTTTATTCGATATATTGTTTCCATAACTAAATTTAAGATTCAATAAGGAGTATTCAAAATCATTATATAACCTGAAACCCATACGCATACGGATCATCATCAGGATCAATCGTAATTGTATTATGTCCGTAAATTTTAGCCCATCCTTCTACACTTGGAATGATAGCAGGCTTGCCAGCAAGTTCTGTTACCTCTTCTATCCTACCTATAAACTTTGAGCCAATAATACTTTCGTGAATAAATTCTTCACCGGGTTTCAATTTGCCTTTAGTAAACCATTGTGCCAATCGTGCCGAAGTACCTGTGCCACAGGGTGAGCGATCAATTGCCTTGTCTCCGTAAAAAACAGCATTGCGTGCGGTTGACGTTGGATCAATCGTTTTACCAGTCCACAAGATGTGACTGCAGCCATTGATGGTTGGGTTCTCCGGGTGCACGAACGTATATTTCTTATTAATATCTTTTCGTAACTCTCTGCTCCACGAAACAAGTTGATCAGCCGTATAATGATCAATACCCTTAAAGTTTTTTTGTACATCTACAATGGCATAAAAATTTCCGCCATACGATACATCCAGAGTTAACTCGCCCAGATCAGGGCATTCGGCACTTATATTTTCTGCAGCCAGATACGCTTTAACATTTCTGATCTTAACAGACTTTACTTTTTTACCTTCTTGTTTATACTCAATCCGCACTAAGCCAGCAGGAACTTCGAGATTCAAAACTCCTGGTATTTTAGGAATGACTAGCCCTTCTTCAATGGCAATAGTTACAGTACCGATGGTTCCATGTCCACACATGGGCAAGCAGCCACTGGTTTCAATAAAGAGAACTCCAACATCGTTGGCCGGATCGGAAGGTGGATACAGAATACTGCCACTCATCATATCATGACCGCGCGGCTCAAACATCAATCCTTTACGAATCCAATCATACTCACGCAAAAAGTGTTGTCGCTTTTCGCTCATGTTCTTTCCTTCCAACACGGGGCCTCCTTCGGCTACTAATCGCACCGGGTTCCCGCAGGTATGCGCATCGATGCACGTGAATTTACTTAATGATTCTTTCACAGATCTTTATGATTAGTAATGGGTATTAATTTCAGATACTCGATGCTGGATACTGGACGCATGATGTAGCAAGTAACGAGCTACCAGTATCCAGTGGCCAGTATCATTTCTGCCACGCTCCATTGTAGAGTCGCCAGATAGTTAATGGATTTGATTCCTTTAATTCATCAGGTAACAGTGCATCGGGAAAATTTTGAAACGACAAGGGTCTTACAAATCGTTTGATTGCATCTGTACCAACGGCCGTAAAACGCGAATCGGTAGTAGACGGAAACGGACCGCCATGATTTTGGGCAGCGACAACTTCCACACCCGTAGGCACACCATTAATAACTAACCGACCTGCTTTTTCAACAAGGGAGTTTATTAAATTTTTATGATTCAATATTTCACTTTCATCAGCAATGATACTTGCCGTAAGCTGACCGTGTGCATGATTGACAACGGTATTCAACTCCTTCATATCCTTACATAGTACAATCAGTGAAAAGGGGCCGAATACTTCTTCCGCTAAAGCGGGATTCTTTAAAAAATCAGACGCAGAAACAGAAGCAACTGTAGGTCGCCCCTGAGCGGAAGTGCCTTCTGCGGAAGCTGATGCTTCAACCTTAACACCTTTTTGTGCTAAGGCATTCTTAAGTTTTTTTGAATAATTATCTGCAATGCCTTGATGTAGCATGGTAGCCGGTATAGCCTTTTCTATTTCAGTAATGAGAGATTTAATAAACTGATCTAACCCTGCTCCTTCTATAGCGAGTATCAATCCTGGATTGGTGCAAAACTGTCCAACGCCAAGTGTGATTGAACCTGCTAACGTTGCTGCTGTCTTTGCTGCATCCCGAGCTAATGTTTCAGGCAAAAGAATTACCGGATTGATACTACTCATCTCAGCAAACACAGGTATAGGTTCCGGACGTTGGTTCGCTAAATCAAACAACGCCTTGCCACCCGCTAATGATCCGGTAAATCCCACCGCTTTTGTCAGTGGATTTTTTACTAATGCTTGTCCTACTTCAAAACCTGCTCCATGCAAATGTTGAAATACACCTTTAGGCATTCCTGTTTTTTCTATGGCCGTAAAGATTGCTTTGGCAACAAGTTCAGACGTTCCTGTATGGGCAGGATGTGCTTTTACAATTACCGGGCAACCTCCCGCTAATGCAGAAGCCGTATCGCCACCAGCGGTTGAATACGCTAATGGAAAATTAGCTGCGCCAAAAACAACTACGGGTCCAAGTGGTACTAACATTTTTCTAAGATCAGGTTTTGGTGCCGGCACCCGATTTGGTAACGCAGTATCAACTCTTGCTTCCAACCACGATCCTTCCTCTACTAAATCAGCAAACATGCGACAATGATGTGTAGTTCGACCGCGCTCTCCAACAATGCGAGCCTCAGGAAGATTTGTTTCCTTCATTGCCATCGTAACAAGCTCCGCACCCAACGCTTCAATTTCATCCGCAATAGCGCGAAGAAATGCGGCCTTCTTTTTACCTGAAAAATTTTTGTACGAAAGAAAGGCTAGTTGCGCCTCCTTTAAAGCTTGATCAACTTCTTGAAGGGTTGCGTCTTTATACATAGTAGTTAGTAGTTAGTAGTTAGTAGTTAGTAGTTAGTAGTTAGTAGTTAGTAGTTAGTAGTTAGTAATTAGTAGTTAGTAATTAGTAATTAGTAATTAGTAATTAGTAATTAGTAATTAGTAATCGGTTTTCGGTAATCAGTATTCGGTGGGCAAGTTCCAACATCTATCTTCAAGCCTCCAACTTCAAACATCGAACTTCAAGCATCAAGTTTGGGTCTTGATTTAATTCCGTCTCGGATAAGTTTTAAAACCCGGTCACGCTCTTCACCAGCGAGAGTTAATCGTGGGGCGCGAACAGTTTCAGAGCCAATACCTTCCTCTTGTTCAGCAAGTTTAATGTATTGAACCAATTTAGGATGAAGGTCTAACTCCAACAAGGGGAGAAACCAACGATAAATTTTTAATGCATCCTGAATTTTACCCGCCTTGGTTAATTTATAAACTGCTACGGTTTCATTCGGGAAGGCACATACCAAACCGGCTACCCAACCATCAGCTCCCAACATCAATTCTTCCATGGCAATGGTATCAACACCACATAAAATCTTAAAACGATCTCCGAACTTATTGATCATTCGGGTAACATTTGAAACATCACGCGTAGATTCTTTAACAGCTTGGATGCTTTTGTTTTCAGTGAGCTCAGCAAACATGTCGAGCGTAACTTCAATTTTATAATCGACAGGATTGTTATAAATCATAATAGGCAAGCTGCTTGTTTCCGCTACCGCTTTAAAATAAGCAACGGTTTCGCGATGGTCCGACTTATAGCGCATAGGTGGCAACATCATCAATCCTTTGGCACCACATTTTTCCGCTTCGGCTGCAAGCTTAACCGCTTCACGCGTGCTGCCTTCAGCAATACCCATCACTACCGGAACTTTACCGGCAATTTTATCAACGGCAAATTTTACCAAGTCAAATTTCTCATCATTGGCAAGAACACTGGCTTCACCTAGCGAGCCACCCAGAATCACTCCTTCAACACCCGCATCCAATTGGGCTTTTAGGTTTTTATCGAAAAGTGTGAAATCAAGTTTATCATCAGCTGTAAACTTTGTTGTAAGTGCAGGGAAAACGCCTTTCCATTGAATTGACATAACAGGTTGGGTTAATTTTTTAGTAGATCAAAAATACAAAGTAGCGAAGGCATTATTTACGTCTGTACTGGTGGAATATGGTACTATTTTGACTATTTTTAGGTAGAATTAATAAAATTCATTATCAAAATAGGTGCAGTATGAAAGTAATCCCCTTTCAGGTTCCCAAGATCACCCAGGAAGCCTTTCGGATTCAAACTGATAGTGCACCAAAGTTTTACGATAAGTTGCACCAGCATCCCGAGACTCAAATCATGCTCATAAAAAAAGGAGCCGGAACTCTTATCGCAGGTGATTATGTGGGAAGGTTTTCTTCGGGTGATCTTTTTTTAATAGGAAGTAACCAACCGCATGTATTCAGAAGCGATGAATCAATTCATAAAAGTAAATCGCGGGCAACCGGGATTTCACTGTACTTTGAAGAGAAATATGCTGGTGAAAATTTTTGGCAACTCAATGAGCTAGTTACCATTCGCAATTTCATTGCAAACGTGGGTGTTGGCTATCGCATTGAGCATGATACTAATCTTAACCTAACAAAACTAATTGAAGATCTACTTAAAGCAACGGGGGTTGAAAGGCTATTGTCCTTCATTCAATTGCTCAAGACATTAAGTGAATCGTTAGATTTAAAACCACTTTCGATTGCGGATTCCAAAATCCGATTTAATGGATCCGAAGGCAAACGGATGAATGATATCCTTCAGTTTACATTAACACATAGTTTGCGAAAAGTAAAAATTAAAGAAGTGGCCGATGTTGCAAATCTATCAGCCGAAGCATTTTGCAGATACTTTAAATTACGTACCGGAAAAACTTACACAAACTTTCTTAATGAGGTTCGCGTGAGTAATGCTTGCAAGATGTTAATCGAAAAAGAAAAAAGTATTCAGGAGATTTGTTTTGAAACAGGCTTTGCCAACTTATCACACTTCAATCGAACCTTTAAAAAAATAACCAGAAAGACACCTACCCGATATGTAACTTAAACCAGAGTTTTTTTTAAAATGCCCAGTGTTTGCTACGCAAAGAAGTTATGCGCCAAGTATTTTACAGTAAAAATTAATTGAATTGTATATCTTTCGTAAATCTGATTTGAACTAAATCTATAAATGAAAATACGATTTTTATTGCCGATCTTCCTCACCTGTGTGTTCTCCATTACCTATGCGCAGCGTAAAGCGGTTATTATAATTCTCGATGGCATTCCTGCCAATGTAGTTGAGAAAGTAAACACGCCCGTGCTGGATGAAATTGCATTGCAAGGTGGATACACCCGATCCTATCAAGGTGGGGAAAAGGGTGGCTACAGCCAGTCTCCTACTATCTCAGCTGTTGGCTATGCGAATGTGATTACTGGCACTTGGACAAGTAAGCACAACGTATGGGACAATAACATCGAGCAACCCAATTACAATTATTGGCATGTATTCAGAATTGCGAAATCGGTTAACTCAAAAATCAAAACAGCGATATACTCTTCGTGGACAGACAATCGTACTAAATTAGTCGGTGAAGGATTACCTGCTGCCGGAAATTTTAAATTCGATTATGCTTACGATGGATTGGAATTGGATACTTTAAAAATTCCGCACACCAAAGATCGCACGCACATGTTTAACATTGACGAGTTGATCTCTAAAGAAGCAGCCAGGCATATTACCGAGCAAGCACCTGATCTTTCGTGGGTCTATTTAGAATTTACTGATGACATGGGCCATATGTTTGGTGATAGTCCTCAGTTTACAGAGGCGATAGAAAAAGCAGATGCACAAGTAGGACGAATCTGGAATGCCATTAAAGAACGTGAAGAAAAATTTGGAGAAGAATGGATGATCGTAATCACAACAGATCATGGTCGTGATGCGGCCACGGGTAAAGGCCATGGTGGCCAAAGCGAGCGGGAACGAACTACATGGATCGTTACTAATGCAAAACCATTGAACACTCATTTCAAAAACGCTGCCACAGTTGACATCGCGCCTTCTGTGCTTAGCTTCATGAAGCTAACTGTGCCTCAATCAATACGCGAAGAATTTGATGGAATTTCATTTTTAGGAGATGTATCCATCAGCAATTTAACCGCAGCCAAAGTAGGAAAGAAAGCAACGCTTACCTGGAATGCTTTGAAAGATAAGGGAATGGTTGAAATTAAAGTAAGCACTACCAACAACTTCAAAAAAGGAAAAACAGATAGCTATAAATCGGTAGGCAAGGCCGAGGTAAGTTCAGGAAAATACACCTTCACGTTACCCGAAACTTCTACTGGATTTTACAAAATCATAGTTGTATCGCCCGACAATACTTTGAATCAGTGGATTGTTAAGAAGTAAAATTATTGTTCATTAGTTCGCGAGCACGAACCATTGGTTGGTGAATCTTAAATCTATGCCCGCTTCAACTCCATAATAGTAAGTTCGGGTGGCATGCCTATCCTACCCGGATAACCTAAATAACCAAACCCACGATTAACATATAAATGTTGCTTTTCTTCAGTGTACAATCCAGCCCACTGCTTGTAGGCATATTGTGATGGACTCCATTTAAAGTTGCCAAGTTCAATGCCAAATTGAAATCCGTGAGTATGACCGGCAAATGAAATATCAATGTCTTTATAATTTTTTCGCACCTCTGCATCCCAATGGCTGGGGTCGTGTGACAATAAAAGTTTTACGGCTGCTTCATCAGTACCTTTATATGCTTCACCCAATTTTCCATACTTAGAAAATCTTCCCGCACCCCAATTCTCAATTCCAATGATGGCAAGTTTATCACCACCTTCTTCAATGAACTGATTACTATTTTTTAAAAGATTGAATCCTAACAGTCTATGTGCCTCAATCAAATCTTTAAAGTTTTGTTGTTTTACTTCCGGACTCGCCCAACTTTTATAATCTCCATAATCGTGATTGCCCGTTACTGAAAAAACACCACGGGGTGCGCGCAGTTTATTAAAAACATCCAGGTATTCTTTAACTTCTGAAGCTTCGTTATTCACCAAGTCTCCGGTAAAAAAAATGAGATCGGGTTTTTCGTTCATCATCATTTCAACGCCACCCTTCACAGCGGTTTTATTAAAGAAGCTACCGGAATGAATATCTGATAAATGGCCAATCTTAATTCCATCAAAAGATTTTGGAAGATTTGGAAGATTCACGGTTACATGCTTCACGCGATAATCATGAGCTCCGGAAATAATTCCATACGCCATGGCACCAAACGGAATGGCACTGGCAACCAGTGCAGTCTTTGATAAAAATTCCGATCTGCTAATGACTTCACCGGGTAACGCATTGGAAGGTCCCTTATAAAAAGCATTTGCCATCCAACGCACTAAGCGCTGTACATCATCAACCAATAAAAAGAGTACTCCAAATAGTTTAGAAAAATAAGTAGCAAACAATCCGGTAATTAACCAATTGCGCATATTCGCACTTATACTATACGGATCGGCAAACGTCCACCAGAATAAAGCTGCAATGCAAAGCACGGTTGGAATCCAAAAGCCAATACGAATAGAAAGCTGCCAGGTTGGTGATAAATTTTTAGTTACACTAAGTATAGCTTGAAAGATGTATATATCAACCAGCAGAAATGCGATGATGAAGAAAAATAAGGTCATAATTCTAATGCGCATATATTTAAAAAAAAGAATCATCCTGATAGACGCAGGATGATTCAATATATTGTAACCGATTTTTAATGAGCAGCAATGCTATTCAACACTGGCTCTTACTTTTTAAAGATTCGGGCTTTCAATCGCGCAGTCATTAAATACATAACAGGCACTAAGAAAAGTGTTAAGAACGTTCCAAAGATCAATCCGAAAATCATGGTCCAGGAAAGTGGGCCCCAGAAAGCCACGTTATCACCACCAAAGAAAATATGAGGATTGAACTCTGTGAATAGTGTGATAAAATCAATATTGAAACCAACTGCGAGCGGTATTAATCCCAAGGTTGCGGCCATCGCTGTTAGCAATACCGGAGTCATACGGGTTTTTGCAGCTTCAATAATTGCCTCTTTCAATTCTACTCCTTGCGAAATCAATAGATCGGTGAATTCAACAAGTAAGATTCCGTTACGAACTACAATACCTGCCAGTGCCATAAGACCAACACCCGACATGACAATTGAAATCTCCATTTTGAAAATTGAGAATCCCAACAACACACCAATTACACTAAATACAATTTCTGCCAAAATAATTATCGGCTTGCTGGTAGAATTAAATTGAGTAACAAGAATCATAAAAATTAATCCAACTGCAACCATAGCGGCTACACCAAGAAACGCGCCAGTTTCGGCCTGATCTTCTTGCTCCCCAGTCATTTTAATAGTTACACCATCGGGCACACTAAAATCTCTAAGCTTATCTTGAATTGCCGCTACCACTTCGTTTGGATTAGCATCGCCTAATACGTTGGACGAAATAGTGATAACTCGTTTCTCATTAATCCGGTTAATTCCAGCAAAGCTATTTGCATATTCAATTTTAGCAATGGCCGACATCGGTACTTGCCTAACCTGACCGCCACTTGCCATATCGCGATACGTTAATGGCAAGTTCATAAGCGTATTGATATCATTTCGCTGCGATTTATTTATTTGAAGCGTAATATCATAATCATCATTAGCATCTCTGAACTTCGAGATCTCACGACCATTGATGGCGGTGTTCAACGCCATTCCAATCTGTGCCGTAGAAATTCCTTCGCGGTTTGCTTTTTCACGATCAATCTTAACTACAATTTCAGGCTTATCATTCTGAAAGTCTGACTTCAACTCCTCCACACCAGGAACTTGAAGTGAATCCAAATAGCGTTTTACACGACTTGCTGTTGCAACCAGATCATCAAAGTTCTCGGCCCCTACTTCAATATTTACAGGCTTTCCGGTTGGCGGCCCATTTGCTTCTTGATTTACAGAAACTTCAGCTCCTTTAATTCCTTTCACAGCCTCACGAATCTTAGCTAAATATTCTTTAGTCGATTGCCCATCGCGGTCAGCAAAAGTTACAAAGGCAACACTTACTTTACCTAAATGAGGTTGAGCATTTGTGGCTGCAAAAGGATCTTCAGAAGCACCAACGGCCACATTGGAGATAATGGATTTAACAATCTTATTATCCTTACCCACTACATTGGTAACGCGTTTCTCCACAACATGTGTTACCGAATCCGTTACGCGCTGATCGGTTCCAATTGGCATGCGAACAAATGCGAAAATAAAATTTGGGTCGCCACTCGGAAAAAATACAACGGGTGGTTTGCGTACACTAGTGAACCAGATTGAGAAGAAGAAAAGAGCCACTACACTAAGCAATACCATAACCGGACGTTTACCTTCCAGGCACCAGCTAACCATTTTCTTATATCCCTCCTGAACCCGCGGCCAGCCAACGGTTTGAAATGATGAAATTACTCTTGAAAGATAAAAGTGATATAGTGCATATACTGCAAAAAGAAAAACAGTGAAATTACCCAATCCGAAAATGCCTGTTACATAAGCCATCAGCGCAAGCGAACCAAATACAATGGCCGTTACTTTAAACCCTTTCGAGAATTTAGATTTCTCATGATCGTGATTATGCACCGTCATAAAATCCGCTGCAAATACCGGATTCATTATATAGGCAACAATTAGCGATGCGAGTAAGGTTACAATTAGCGTAACTGGAAGAAAGAACATAAACTTTCCAATAACCCCTGGCCAAAATGCCAGCGGAACAAAGGGAGCAAGCACTACCAGCGTACCGGAAAGTACGGGCATAAATACTTCACCTGCTGCAATCTTCGCAGCTTTGCGAATTGGCACCTTTCCATTATCAAATACTCGGTGCGTATTTTCAATTACCACAATGGCATCGTCCACTACAATACCGAGTGCAAGCAAGAAGGAAAACAACGTCATCATATTAAGTGTAAATCCAAGTGATGGAAATACCAGGAATGCTATAAAACTTGAAATTGGCACAGACAGGCCAACAAAGATTGCATTGGTAACACCCATGAAGAACATGAGGATTATGGTTACCAAAATAAAACCGATAATGATGGTGTTGATCAAATCATGTAATGTAATTCTAGTGTTCTCTGATTGATCGGCCGTGATCGTTACGTTTACACCCGGAGGCAAAACATCTGCTTGATACTGCGCTACAATCTTATTGATTTCGTCAGAGGCGATAATCAAGTTCTCACCACTTCGTTTAATTACGTTCAGCGTAATTACATTTTTTCCATCTAACCGAGCAAAGCTTTCCTGCTCTTTGTGTGAATCAACTACTTGAGCAATATCTTTTAAATAGATTTTACCACCCATTGTTGAGCCTATTACAATGTTAGCGATTTGTTCAGCAGACGCAAATTCGCCATTCACCGTTAGCGACCGCTTCATTCCATCTACTGAAATCTGGCCACCCGGAATGATCACGTTCTCTCCGCTCACCGCCATGGAAATATCATCTAAGCTTACCCCTGCGGCAGCCAGTTTAAACATATCAATGTTGATTTGTATTTCGCGGGTAAGCGCGCCTACAATATCAACACGCCTTATTTCACGAATGCTTTCAATGGCATCCTGCATTTGCTCGGCATATTTCTTTAATGTTTGAAGATCATAATCTCCCGAAAGGTTGACATTCATAATTGGAACTTCTGAAATATCAATCTCCTGCACAATCGGGTCGTCAGGCAAGTCGCTAGGAAGATTGGGCTTGGCGCGATCTACCGCATCCTTTACTTCTTGCTTCGCTTTATCCACATCTACATCTGTTTCAAATTCTACAATTACATTTGAAAAACTCTGAACAGAATTACTCTTGATTTTCTTTACACCTGAGATGGATTTTACCTCCTTCTCAATCTCTTTGGTAATCAGGTTTTCAATATCAGCTGGTGCTGCACCCGGATATATGGTGGCAATGAAAATCTGAGGAAAGACAACCTCAGGAAAATTTTCCTTGGGTAGTCCAATATAGGTGAGTATACCTGCCAAGCAGATAATTATGGTACCTACGTAAATACTTACTTTATTATCAATGGACCAGCTGGTCGGTTTGAATTCTTTTTCGATGTCTTGCATAACAATAGTTAGTGATTAATTAGTTGGAGCTTAGAATATTTAAAGACTCTAACATTATATCTTAACAAACTCTCCATCATTTAATCCTTGATACCCTACGGTGATAACTTTATCACCTGGCTTAAGTCCGCTTTTTACTTCAGCCAGATTATCATACACCCCACCAACTTCAATTTCCTTTCTTCGGGCTACCAATTGTTGACCATCCATTTCGGCCACATAAACGATCTTCTTACCATTTATTTCTTGCACAACATTAATGGGTACACATAAGGCCTGTGGTTCAGTATTAAAAATTACACGAAGCACTGCCGTCATACTTGGACGGAGTTCAGTAAGCGATGGTAAATTTATTTCAACAGGAAATGATCTTGAAAGCGGATTAATGTTGCGGCCAACAAAGGTAACACGGGCTTCAATTTCCTTATTCAAATCAGGAAAACTCACTTTCACCTTATCACCGTTTTTAATATTGGTAACGTAGGCTTCAGAAACACTTGCAACAATTTTCAAATCAGCTGTATTAATAACTCTAAATGCCGGAGCACCAGGTGCTGCATTCTGTCCGATCTTAACATTCACCTGTTCAACGGTTCCGTTAATAGGTGTTTTAATCCGACTCATATCTAACTGTTCGTTCAAAGTGGCTAATCTCTTTTCAAGATTCTCCTTGTTATTCTTTGCTTGAAGAAATTGTACTTCGGTACCTATCTTCTGATCCCACAAATTCTTTTGCTTCTCATAAATAGTTGTAGCCAACTGCAAACCAGATTTAACTTCATCAATAGAACGTAACGTGATTTTATTGTCGATCTGCGCAAGCACTTGACCCTTCTTTACACTTTGACCTTCTTTTACAAATACGGAAGTAACTACTCCCATCGACTCAGCGCTAACTAAAATGTTATCTTCAGACTGAACCATTCCCTGAGTTTGAACAAAGTAGTCAAATTTTCTTGGCGCCAACGCTGTTGTAACAATATCCTTCTGGCGAATAGTTACGGCTTCAGGATTTGCCAATGCAATTTCCTTCTCGAGGGCAGAAATTTCCTTTGCTAACTCAGCTTGTTTTGTTTTAAGTTTTTCGAGTTTGGCTGTGCTAGAAGACGCACCACCACAGCTGGCTAACGTGATCACGGCAAGAGCTAACGTTATTAATTGAATTGTATATCTTGATTTCATAATATAATGAGGTTGTTTGTTATTGTTTGGTTGGGAGTAATTTTCCGTAAGCTTTATCTAAATCAACTTTAGTAATCATGGCATCGAACATGGCACCATAAAAATTTGTTTGAGCTTGTCGCAAGCTGTTCTCAGCATCAATCACTTCAATGTTTGAGCCTACACCTTGTTCATATTTTATTTTGGTAACCTTAGCCACCTTGCTAGCCAGTTGCATATTATCGCGCTGAGTATTTAACGTTTCAATAGCATTTTGAAACATGAGCGAGGATTGCTTAATCTCGAGATCAATTCCATTCTTTAAACTACGGAATCCATTATCTACTTTTTGCAAAGTTATCTTCTCCTGCTGCAGCTTGTAATGTCTTTGAAATCCTGAGAAGATTGGCACTCGTAAGCTAACACCAACCTGAGAATAGTTGTACCATTTATCAGGGCCTAATCCACCTTCATCTTTAACGTTGGAATTTGTTTTAAACAACCCACCAATCTGCGGTGATTGTGTTGAATACCCAAGTGTTGCGAAAGCATTTAGAGAGGGCATGAATGTGGCATTCTGATTTTTAACATTCAAAGCTTGAAGTTTTCTGTTTGTCTCAAGCACTTGATAGTCGGGACGATTTTTATAGTCCCAGCCTTCCTTGTAACTATCAAGATTGGGATCAACCTGAACCTCATTGATATTTCCAACAATCTCCAGCGGTTGATCCATCGGATAATTCATTTGGAACTTCAATAGTTCAACGCCTAATTCGTTGAGATTCAAAAATTTATTTTGTTCGGCTTTTAAATTGTTAAGCGTAACCTGAATTCGATCCACATCAATAGATTCAGCAAAGCCATTTTCAAAAAGTGCTTTTGTGTTGCGAAGCAATGAATCAACACGAGCTATGTTACTGGCAAAAAGGCCAATGCGCTCTTTATTGATTAACACGCCATAGTAAGCCTTCATTACTTGTTGTATGATTTGCTCTCTAGTTTGGTTTGCAGTTTTTGTTGCCAACTCCTTGTATGTTGATGAAGCTTGAAGCCCAACTAGGTAAGACCCATTAAATATTAATTGATTTGCGGTTACGCTTGCCCCGCCACTAGATTGTAGTTGGAAAAAGTTTTTGGCCGCTATAACATCCCCTACTTGAATACCCGGCACTGAGGATAGATCGCCAACAAAGCCACCTGCTCCTGTATAGGTAGTGAAAAATCTTGCAAGTTTAGGATTGTGAACAATTGAAGCGTCCACTGAGATTTGCGGGAGCCCTAAGCCAATGGTCTCCTTAACTTTAGCAGCGGCAATTTCCTGATCAAGAATTGCATTTTGAGCGTTAATCGAATTTGTTAATGCATAATCAATGCATTGGTCAAGGGTGAAAGATTGTTGGGCACTAACCTGACCCGCTAACAGCAGGCCTACTATCCATCCTGTTAGTTTATAAAATTGCTTCATTGATTGGTTTATTTAAATTGAGGGTATTACTTTCTTTATACTTCTGATATAATTTTTTTCCTTTATCGGAGCACAAGCCGTAAACAAATAGTTCAAACAGTTGGCTTTGCACCTCTACAAAATTGAATCTATCCTTCGGAAACAAATCAGGATTAAACGCGGCTTCAATAAGCACCAGCCTGGTAGTTGCCATAATCTCCGGATTGATGTTGGATCTGAAAAAACCGTCAGTTATACCTTGAGTAATATTTCTAACTACCGCCTCTCCTATTTTTAATTTATGACCGTTCCAGAGGTTCCACGCTTTGGGATGATATTTTTGTAAGTCGAAAAGAAGTGATGAGTTTAAGTTTTCCATTTCCATCTTCATGCAACTCGAAATCTTACTCAGCTCATCTAATGAGTTCTTGGAATTCTTTTCTATCTCATCATATTGTTTAAAACTTTTGTCCAGATATACTTCCGACATTTTAAATACTAAATCATCCTTATCGGCAAAATGCTGGTACAATGTTTTTTTGGATACTGAAAGGTGGCGGGCCATGTCATCCATGGTTACGCTGCGGATTCCATACTTCATAAACAGCCCCAGGGCACCTTCTAAAATCTTTTCTTTGGTTTCAAATTCTTCCATACGGGGCGCAAAACTATGGAAACTATTAACTTTACCAAAGTTTCCATAGTTCCCTTCAACGCCTTATTTTAGTATTTGTTCAATGTTTTTTGAAAAAGGTAGAAGATATTTTTACTTTAATGGGTCGCAACCGTTTGTGTTGCACTTAGCAACCGGCTTGGGTGTTCCCCTCTTTGTAGCACCATTTTTCCTTCATCTTCTCTTTAAATCGCTCGCGATCCTCGGGCGACATCTTACCATATTTATCTTTCCAATAATATTTCCATGCGCCACCCGGGCGTTGCCCTTGATGACAATGGCATTTGCGTCCAAAACTCCACAAGAAAATTTTGCTTAATGCTAACAGGCCAACCGTTTGCCAAAAGTTTATGATTGGCCCATTAAATAATTCGGGCACCAACCAATTCCACAAGTACATTGTACCAATACCAATTCCAAAGGCAACGCCTATTGCTATTACCAACATGATCAAAATCTTTCCAACCCACATTCCAGTTTTCATACTCTTATCTTTATTTATACTTTATCTATTTATTCAAACAGCCCAAAATTTAAGCTGACGTTAAGTCGTCATAAAAAACCTGTAGTCTCTTCCTTAAAGCCATAATAGCATAGCGCTTGCGCGACAATAATGTATTAATCGAGATTCCTGTTTCTTCTGAGATTTCCCTAAAACTCTTTTCCTCTAATTCGTTCAGAATAAAAATCTCTCTTTGTTCAGTAGGCAACTCCGCCAATGCCTCCGTTATCTCATCCCAAATTGCCTCGCGCAACAATGTTGCTTCTGGCGTATTATCTAAATCAGGTAAAATTTCTTGCAGTGTTAAGGGTGCATCCTCATCTCTTCCTGATAGCAACTCAAAATCTGTGCGTTGTGGGCGGCTCGCATCGCGTCTGTAGCGATCAATAATTTTATTTCGGGCTACACTATAAAGCCACGAGGTTACCCGATCCAACGATTCAATGGTTGCAAACCCTGCAATGAATTGATAAAACACATCCTGAAGTATGTCTTCGGCTTCCTCAACAGTAGATACACGGCTTCGGATAAATCCAAGCAATTTATCTTTCTCCTTTAGGAATGTACTTTGTTTTAACTCTTGCATTGCCAGATCCATCCCACAACTATGTTGTTACACACCCATAGTCGGGCGTTAGGCGAAATTATTTTAACAAAGGTGGAAAATTTAAAGTAGAGTCATTATACAAGAGATTGTGGACTTTTATGGTTCAGAAACGAATCCGCTTTTTAAATTTTGAAATAGATGATCGAAACTACCAAACAGCTTATTATTTACAATTTATAGGCTTGCCTTCCGAGTAGTCTCCATTTCCCTTTCTGTTTTACCCAAACTAATAAAATACCAATAGCAATGTTAGCTGTCTTCCCATTATCTGTTATCTCTGCATGCAATTTATGCCGCACCAAAGCAGTGCTACCTGAGATTGAAATTGATTGATCTTTAAACTCAATTGAATTGAAATTGGATTTACCACTTACTAAGGCTTCAATAAACTCTACTTTGTTCTCAATCTTTCCACTCGAGTGACCGAATGATAGTTGTTCATCAGCAATATCACCTAGATTTTTTTCTGTAGGATCTATTAAAGCTAATCGAAATTTTTCTACCGCGTTTGCAACTTCTTTCTCATCTTGAGACTGACCAAAAGTTGAGAGTCCAACAAACATTAATAAAAAAGCTATAGACATTTTCATGATGATAAATTTTGGATTGGTAAAAACTATTTCTCAATGGGTGGCCTTCTATGCCAATATGAGGCTAAGATAGAACCTGTGATATTCATAAGTGGGCCAAACACGGCAGGTGCCAAGCCAATGGTGGCAATCTTCCCCATCTCTTTAGCAATGCCCGATGCAAGACCTCCATTTTGCATGCCTACTTCAATAGCAATGGTTCTGCAATCGCGCTCATTCATTCTAAACATGCGGCCAGACCAATATCCAATAAGGTAGCCGGCAAGATTATGAATCATAACAAGGCCAATAAGTAAAAAACCAATTTCCAAAAGGCTATCTCTTCCTGCCGCTGTTATTATTACAATGATAATACCTATACCTGCCATTGACACTACTGGCATGGCAGCATCTAACCAACTTGATTTGCCTTTAAGCAATCGGTTAAATAACAGACCAGCCCCGATAGGAATAATTACCATTTTAAAAATGTCCCACATCATTTTAACCATATCAATTTCTATAAAAGCACCTGCAAGAAAATTCATAAGAAGTGGAGTGATCAAAGGCGCAATCAACGTTGTAATGGATGTGATTGTAATTGACAATGCGAGGTTAGCCTTGGCTAAATAATTCATAACGTTAGAAGCGAGCCCACTAGGCGAACACCCAATTAAGATAATTCCAGCAGCTATTTCTGGCGAGAACCCGCTTGCATTGGCAAGACAAAATCCCAAGATTGGCATAATAATAAATTGCGCGAGCACACCAATGATAACAGCCTTTGGCGTTTTGACAACAGCCACAAAATCTCCGACACTCATCGAGGTTCCCATACCAAACATGATGATCTGAATGAGAGGAGTTATTAGTCCCGAAAGTTTGTACCCATTGTATTCAACAAAATATCCTGGATAATACAATGCTGTGGTTACCGCTCCGAAAATCATTACTGTATAGGCAATTCCTTTTAGTCGCTGATACGCGCGAAAGGCAATTGCACAGAACAGAAATGAGCCGATCAAGAAAGGTCCTGCACTTTCTAAATTGATGAAAAAGGTAACTCCTAAAACTGCAAGAAAAAGCAGTAGAGATAGGATAGCTGAAACTTTGTAAATTTTTTGCATTAAAATAGAGTTCAATATAATGCCCCTTGTTAAATAAAAAATGCGCATCCTGATTAATAAAGAATAAGTTTGATAACCTTTACCACTAACCAGACAACTTAATTTCTTTGTGAACTCAGCAACAATTCATAATAATTTGCAACTTTCATTTCAGAAAACAGGATCTGGAGATAAAATACTTATACTCTTTCATGGCTTTGGCCAGCACAAGCAAATCTTTGATGAGTTAACTTCAGAACTTGAAACTCAATACACACTTTACTCCTTTGATCTTTTTTTTCATGGTACTAGTCAGTGGAATCGCGGTGAACAAGCCCTGGAAAAGGAAACCTGGCGAACTGCCATGCACCAATTTCTTGGCGAAAATAAAATCGAAAAATTCAGTCTATTAGGTTTTAGTCTAGGCGGAAAATTTGCATTAGCCACGCTTGAGTTATTTCCTAAAAAAATTGAGCACGTTTTTCTGTTGGCGCCCGATGGCATTAAAACTAATCTCTGGTATAGCTTGGCGACTTATCCACTTCTTTTAAGAAGGTTCTTTAAGAGTATGATCCTAAAGCCAAATCGTTTACACAAGATTGTGGGCGTATTGCAAAAACTAAACCTTGTTGACAAAGGACTACTTCGATTTGCCGAATCGCAAATGGATACCCAAGCCAAGCGCGAACGTGTTTATTATTCATGGGTTGTTTTCCGACATCTGAAATTTGACATGAGAACCATTTCACATCTACTAAATAGCAACTCAATCAAGCTTACTTTACTTGTTGGCCGATATGATAAAATAATTACAATCAAAAATATGGATCGGCTTATACGCCATGTTAAAAACTATCAATTGGAAATACTGGAAACCGGACATAATGAAGTAATCTCTAAAAGTATTTCTATAATCAAATCGCTCTAACTTTTAAAAAATTTTATTACTTTTATATAAACAAAACTTTATAGCTATGTCAAAAGGAATGGACGTTAAGAAATCCGAAAAGAAAAAGCCCCTTAAAACTTTGAAAGAAAAGCGGGCTGAGAAAAAATCTAAAAAAGCAGGCAAGTAATTTACCAAATGAACTAAGCTCTCCATCATGGGGAGCTTAGTTTTTTACCTCTATCCCATCTCTATGCGTATTATTTTTCTAGCCGCCCTTTTATTCCTTTTACAAGGAACCCTGAAAAGTCAGGATTTTAGTCTTTACGCGAAAGAAGTATATACTTCACCTTCAGGTGAGCAACTGCCCTATCGCATCTTGTTTCCAAAAGATTATGATAAAACAAAAAAATATCCACTCGTCCTTTTATTGCATGGTGGTGGCGAGCGTGGAAACGATAACGAAAAACAATTGACGCACGGGGCGAAACTTTTTCTTACGGACGACAATCGAACAAACTTTCCAGCCATCGTGGTTGTGCCGCAATGCCCCACCGATAGTTATTGGGGCAATGTAAATCTTGATCGCAGCACCTCACCCCTTACCTTAACATTTGATTATACAAAACCTGAAACTGCTCCATTAAAAAACGCAATTGCATTGGTAAAGAAAATTCAGCAAGAAGAAGGGGTTGATACCAAACGCACCTACATTACCGGATTATCTATGGGTGGTATGGGAACTTTTGAAGCGGTATATCGCTACCCTAAATTATTTGCTGTAGCCGTTCCAATTTGTGGGGGTGGCGATGTGATTCTTTATGATAAACGCGTAAAGAAAATTCCCTTTCGGGTATTTCATGGCGATGCAGATGTTGTCGTTTCGGTGAATGAATCGAGACGCATGGTTCAGAAACTTCAATCTCTAAAAGTCCGTGTACTTTATAAAGAATATCCAGGGGTAAACCACAACAGTTGGGACAATGCATTTGCGGAACCTGACTTCCTCAGTTGGATGTTTAGCCACAAAAAATAAGGCTTAACAGCGGAGATTAAAAAACTAGCATAGGAATCTCCATGAAATCCCTGAAAAGGTTCCTATTTTTGAGCTTACAAACTCCACTATGATTGTCTTCTTTCGGGCTCCCGGTTCTACCATTTTTGCGGTAGGATTCTCTCAACTTTTTGATACTCAAGACTATGAAAAATTAATCTGGCTGTTTGGCGGAGCAAAGCCACTTGACGATAAGTCGATTAGTGGATTTTTTATTGGTCCCCGTAAGGAAATGATTACCCCCTGGAGTACCAATGCGGTAGAAATTACCCAAACTATGGGCATTAAAGGCATTAGCCGGATAGAAGAATTTTTTGAAGTTGATAAGGAGTCGGCTAGTCATGACAAAATGCTGCAACGACTCTATAAAGAATTGGATCAGGATTTATTTACGATTCACCACACGCCTGAGCCAATCATTGAATTTGAAGATATTAAACTGTTCAGTGAGCAAGAAGGATTAGCCCTTAGCCAGGAAGAAATTGATTACTTAACTGATGTAAGTTGGAAACTTGGCCGTAAGCTAACGGATAGTGAAGTGTTCGGTTTCTCGCAGGTGAATAGCGAACACTGCCGACATAAAATATTTAACGGCACCTTTATTATTGATGGTAAAGAAAAAGAATCAACACTCTTTCAGTTGATTAAAAAAACATCCAAAGAAAATCCAAATTATATTGTCTCAGCTTATAAAGACAATGTTGCTTTTATAAAAGGACCTTCTGTTGAACAGTTCGCGCCTACTCGTCAGGATATTCCAGATTATTTTAAGATAGAAGACTTTGATTCAGTAATCTCGCTAAAAGCGGAAACACACAACTTTCCAACAACCGTTGAACCATTCAATGGTGCAGCAACAGGTGGCGGTGGCGAAATTCGCGATCGGCTCGCTGGTGGCAAGGGTTCATTACCCTTATCGGGAACAGCAGTTTATATCACATCTTACCCAAGATTAGAAAATGGTCGTGCTTGGGAAAAGAAATTTGCAGCACGTAAATGGCTTTATCAAACTCCGGCTGAAATTTTAATCAAGGCCTCCGATGGTGCAAGCGACTTTGGAAATAAGTTCGGTCAACCGCTGATTGGTGGAAGCGTGTTAACGTTCGAACATTTTGAAAATAATAAAAAGTTTGGGTTCGATAAAGTAATCATGCTTGCCGGTGGTGTTGGGTATGGAAAAGAAAAAGACAGTAAAAAAGAACATCTAAAAGCTGGCGATAAAATCGTTTTGCTTGGCGGAGATAATTATCGAATCGGAATGGGTGGCGCGGCTGTCTCTTCAGTTACCACGGGTGAGTTTGCCAATGCTTTGGAGTTGAATGCTGTGCAACGTTCAAATCCCGAAATGCAAAAGCGCGTGATGAATGCGATCCGCGCCATGGTTGAATCAAACGAAAATCCAATTGTATCTATTCACGATCACGGTGCGGGCGGTCATTTAAATTGTTTTTCAGAATTGTTAGAAGAGACAGGTGGCACCATTGAGATTGATAAACTTCCTATTGGCGATCCTACATTATCCGACAAAGAAATTATCAGTAATGAATCGCAAGAGCGCATGGGCATTGCCATTCATGCAAAAGATGTGGCAGTATTAAAGGCGGCCGCTGATCGTGAGCGCGCACCATTATATGTAGTGGGCACAGCCACGGGCGATAATCAATTTAAGTTTGTTGATAATAAGAAAAACACCAAGCCGGTAGAATTAGCAATAAGCCATCTCTTTGGTTCATCACCAAAAACAATTTTACAAGATTCTACTTCAACAGATAAATTTGAAGACGTTAGTTATGATGCTACCAACCTAGTTTCATATCTGGAACAGGTTTTACAATTGGAGGCTGTTGCGTGCAAAGATTGGTTAACAAACAAAGTTGATCGTTCGGTAACAGGTCGCGTAGCCACGCAACAAACATGCGGCCCCATTCAACTTCCGTTGAATAATGTTTCGGTAATGGCTCTTGACTTTACTAGTAACAAAGGAATTGCAACCGGTATTGGCCATGCGCCAGTTGCTGCTATGGTTGATGCCGCAGCAGGAAGTAAACTTGCTATTGCCGAAGCTTTGCTTAACATTATCTGGGCGCCACTTGCTCATGGATTAAAAGGAGTTTCGCTTAGCGCGAACTGGATGTGGCCCGCAAAAAATGCTGGCGAGAATGCGCGATTGTATTCAGCCGTAGAAGCAGTGAGTGATTTTGCTTGTAAACTTGGCATTAATATTCCGACCGGCAAGGATTCTTTGTCGATGACACAAAAGTATCCGAATGGTGAGGTTGTGCTTTCTCCGGGTACAGTAATTATTTCAGCTGTTGGCGAAGTAAGTGATATTCGCCAAACAATTTCTCCGGCTCTTGAACCCGTTATTGGTTCTAAACTTATTTACATTGATTTCTCAAAAGATACTTTCAAGTTAGGAGGCAGCAGTTTCGCTCAGGTTGCGAATCAAATGGGAACAGAGACTCCAACTATTAAGGATGATGCCTACTTCGTTAAAGCCTTTGAAGCCGTTCAGCAACTCATCAAACAAAATCAAATTTTATCAGGTCACGATATTTCTTCAGGTGGGCTAATCACCACATTGTTAGAAATGTGTTTCCCTTTGCCGGATGTTGGGTTGTCAGTAAGTACAAAAGATTTAGGCAATGATTTGATTAAAATATTCTTTAGCGAAAACCCGGGAATTATTATTCAGGTTGAGGAGTTAGGTGAGGTTGAAAAAATATTGAAGCGTGAAGAAGTTAGTTACAAAATTATTGGTGAGGTCAATTCAACGAGACAATTATCAATTGGCAATTATCAATTATCAATTGACTCATTTAGAGATAAGTGGTTTCATACTTCTTACTTATTAGACAAGATTCAACGACCAAAAGGTCATGCTGAAAAGAGAAAAGAAAATCTATTCAAGCAAGTGTTGAATTACACATTCCAACCCAAGTTTGATGGTAAGTTCTCGACTTACAACATTGATCCTAAGCGCAGAACGCCAACAGGAATAAAAGCTGCCATCATTCGCGAAAAAGGTGTGAATGGAGATAGGGAAATGGCTTACGCACTTTACCTGGCTGGCTTTGATGTAAAGGATGTGCACATGACTGATTTGATGACCGGTCGCGAAGATTTGACGGAAGTCAACATGATTGTGTTTGTGGGCGGCTTCTCAAACTCTGATGTGTTGGGCTCTGCCAAAGGTTGGGCGGGCGCATTTCTTTACAATCAAAAAGCAAAAGCGGCACTCGATAATTTCTATAAGCGCGATGATACATTGAGCCTGGGAGTTTGCAATGGATGTCAGTTAATGATGGAGTTGGGCCTAGTGTATCGTGATCTTGATATGGCTAGTCATCCTAAAATGCATCACAACGGGTCAGGAAAGTTTGAATCAATCTTTGTTAATCTTTCGATACCGAAAAATAATTCGGTGCTATTAAAAAGTTTTGAAGGCACGCAATTAGGCGCCTGGGTTGCGCATGGCGAAGGAAAGTTTGATCTAAAAAATCATAAAGAATATCAAATCGCAGCCACTTATACATTTCCAGAATATCCAGGCAATCCCAACGATTCTGATTTTTCAGTGGCCGCACTTTCTTCAAAAGATGGAAGGCATCTTGCTATTATGCCTCATATAGAACGTACAATCTTTCCATGGAACTGGGGTTACTATCCAACAAAACGCAAGTCCGATGAAGTCGGACCCTGGATTGAAGCGTTTGTTAATGCGAGAGAGTGGGTGAAGAGCCGCTTGAACTAAAAGGTTTCCAACCTTATTAATTCCGAGAAAGAAAGGTTGGAAACCTTATTCTTCCCTTAGTTAAGGTTAGAGCCTTCACCTTGTTTTTCTTATCTTTCTACATGCCCATCAATCCAAAATATCTGGTAGATTTTCAGGAATTCGGCATCTATCATGTATTTAATCGCACCAATAACAAAGAAAAATTATTCTTATCAGATGAGAATCGAAATTTCTTTCTCAGAAAATATGCCGAATACCTAAGTTCTTTTACTGAAACCTTTGCATGGTGCTTATTGGACAATCATTTTCATTTCCTTATTCGAATAAGATCAGTTGAAAAGATAAAAGCCACACTAAGGTCATCTGAATTCAATAAACTTTCTGAAACAGAGAGAAAATTCTTAGAGAACAAAATCTCATTGAGCGAACTTATCGAACACGCTTATAAAAGATTTTTTCAATCATATGCCCTTGCATTCAATAAGGTGAATAATCGAAAAGGAAACTTGTTTTACAAACCTTTCAAGCGACTTGAAATTTGTGATGAAAGTCATTTTACTCAAGCCATCGTTTATATACATACGAATCCGACTAAGCATTTTACGTCCAAAGATTTTACAAAATGGAAATGGTCTTCTTATCAGGCAATGCTTTCGGATTTAAAAACCAACCTAATGAGGGATGAGGTTTTGAGTTGGCTTGGAGGGAAAGATGAATTTATAAAAATTCATCGTGAAAAGGTATCAGCCTATAGCAAAGAATACTTCTCTATAGAGGAATAGTCAAAAGGTTTCAACTTTTAGAAGGGCTTCAATCTTTTACAACACAACGAAAAAAGGTTGAAAACCTTGATCATCCAGAAACTACTTCAACTCCAACACAACTACAGAATGTGCCGGTAGGGTAACCTTCAAAACATTCGATGATAGTGAAGCTTGTTTAAATGCAACTGGCTTTACAGCATCCGGCTTCTCAAACGTATTATGATCCTGAAGTTTAGCGCTGGTTAAAATTCTTCCACTTACGCTAGCATATTTACCACCACGAAGTTCAATAGAGATTTCTTTTACATTTTTAGGATCGATATTTACCAAAGAGACATGAACCAATCCCGCTTTATTCTTCGATGCCGAGGCCGATATAGCCGGAAGTTTTTCTGAACCAAAAGTATAATCTCCTCCTGAAATTGATAACGGCAAATAGGTAGCATCCTGATGCACGTTGTACATTTCCATTACATGGTATGTAGGCGTTAAAATCATTTTCTCTTCATCCGTAAGCACAACTGCCTGAAGTACATTAACTGTTTGCGCTAAATTTGCCATGCGCACGCGATCGCTATGTTTATGAAAAATATTTAAGGTGGCACCAGCAAGAATTGCATCCCGGATTGTGTTTTGCTGAAATAGAAATCCCGGATTAGTGCCAGGCTCAACATCATACCAACCACCCCATTCGTCAACAACCAAAGCAACTTTCTTTTTAGGATCATATTTATCCATGATAGTAGCATGCTTGGTAATCAGCTCATCCATCAATAATGCGCGCTGCATCGTTTGAAAATACTGCTGCTCACTAAAGTCAGCGGCCGATCCCTTTTTACCCCAATCTATCACTGAGTAATGATGAAGCGCAATTCCTTCCAACATGTTATGTGGAATGTCGCGCATCATCACCTCTGTCCAATGGTAATCATCCGAACTAGCACCTGAAGCAATTCTAAAAAGTTTGGCCTTTTCTGAATTTGACATAAAGGTTGCATACTGCCGATAGATGTTGGCATAATACTCAGCCACCATATTTCCACCACAACCCCAGGCCTCATTTCCTATTCCCCAAAATTTTACATTCCACGGTTTTTCACGACCGTTTTCTTTTCTCCAATTTGACATCGGACTTACACCATCGAAATTTACATACTGAACCCACTCCGATAATTCCTGAACCGTACCACTTCCTACATTACCAGAGAGATAGGGCTCGGCACCAATCAATTCGCACATATTCAAAAAATCATGTGTACCAAAACTGTTGTCTTCAGTGACTCCGCCCCACCAGGTATTTACAATCGTAGGTCTTTTTGCTTTCGGTCCAACTCCATCCTTCCAATGATACGTGTCGGCAAAGCAGCCACCGGGCCAGCGAAGGTTAGGGACTTTAAGTTTCTTCAACGCATCAACAACATCCAGACGCACGCCTTGAGTATTAGGAATTTTTGTGTTGGACTCGCCAACATAGAACCCACCATAAATGCAGCGACCCAAGTGTTCTGAGAAATGACCGTAGATATGTTTATCAATAATTGTACTTCCAAGGTCAGTATTAAGCACGGCTGTGTTTTGGGCGCTCGCTCCTATCACAATTAGTAAAAGGAACAAGGAAATGTAGGTTTTCATATTAAATCAAATTGAGTATTAGGCTGAATTTCTTGCTGCATTAATAATTCCAAACATGCATCGGATAATAAGTTTACGATAACGTGCCTCATAGCTTTTATTATTTTCATCTTGGTTTCTTAAATTCATCAAGGCAAATTGTTGAATGGCAATTAATGGAAGCACGATACGCTCGCGCAGGATTACGGAGTCGCGCTGGGTTGGATTATTATCCATTAACCGGGTAAGTCCGGAAACGCTTAATACTTGTTGATTTGATAATTCAAATTCGGCAAACATTTTTTCCCAAAACGGACCAAACTGCGGATCGTCTTTTAAATAAGTTGTTGCCTGATAATTTGTTTTAGTAAGCGACATCATACTATTGCTCAGCAAGGTTCTGAAGAAAAGTGAGTTCTGAAAAAATGATTTTATTTTTTCAACACCTACTTTATCACTTAACTCTTTTAACGCTGAACCAACGCCATAGAAGCCGGGAATGTTTTGCTTCATCATTGCCCATGACCCAACAAACGGAATCGCCCTAAGGTCTTCAAACTTCAGTCCTTCTGTAGAACTTCTTTTTACCGGACGCGAGCCAATATTGGTATCGCCAAAAAAAGAAAGTGGGGTTACATTCTCAAGATAAGGAACAAAATTCGGATCGTGTTTCAACCCCAAATAGGATCGATATCCACTATCGGCCAATTCATCCAGCATTTCCTTTTGATCATCCGACAGATGATTTTCATCATTCTTAAATATTGCACCCTCTAATCCTGCCGACAGTAGTTGCTCAAGGTTGTATTTGCATGATGCTATCTTACCAAAATTAGAACTGATTGTTTGTCCTTGAATCGTAATCTGTACTTCTTCATTTTCGATAGTATCACCTAAAGAGGCATAGAAGTCATGCGTGTTTCCGCCACCGCGCGCTGGAGGGCCGCCACGACCATCAAAAAATATTGCTTTCAATTCATGCTTGCGCGAAATAGATGTAAGATTTTCTTTTGCGCGGAAGATAGACCAGTTGGCTCGCAAATATCCACCATCCTTAGTGCCATCCGAAAAGCCCAGCATGATAGTTTGGTTGTTTTCTCTAAGCCCCAAATGCTTTTTATATTCAGGAATATTATACAATTCATCCATGATGTTTGGTGCATGGGCAAGGTCATCAATGGTTTCGAAGAGTGGCACTACATCAAGTTCCAAGCCTTCGGAAGTTCCTAACAAAAGTTTACCTAATACAAAAATTTGAATTATATGAAGTGCGCTTTGACAATTACTGATTGTATAACGATGGCAGCCAACTTTTCCATTATTTTTTTGAATCGTGGCTATAACCCTAATGCTATTTAAGGTTTCATTTACAAAGGCGTCTTCAAATTCAAACTCGTTTAAATCAATTTTAAGTGAAAGCAAATATTGAATCTGTTCTTTATGAGCAAGTTTTTCAAAATCCTTTTGCGAAATGGTTTTCCCTTTCTTAAATCCAACATCTAAAATGTGCGACCAAACAAAATCGTGCTTGCGACTATCTTGCCGGATATCCAGACTTGCAAAATGAAATCCAAATAGCTTCACCTTTAGTATAAATACAGCAAGCAGATTTAAGAATAATCCATCATGATCTTCAATCAACTTTTTACGCGCCACCATTAAATCGGCAATTAATTCATCTGCATTGTTGTATCCGCGCTCTGTTCCGTATGCCCAATGATATATCTTCCTTTCAATATCTATAATTACTTTATCAACACCGTGAAAAGTTAATCGCCTGCGAAGCATGCGAATGTCCCGGTAATAACATCGTAAAAGACTTTGCTGCAAGTGTGCGGCTACCTTACTAGTAATGTCGCTATTAACAAATGGATTACCATCTCTATCGCCTCCAGGCCAAAAACCAATTACAATTAAACGATCATTTTTCCATTCGGCCAATGGAATTTCTAATGCATTGCACAAGGATTGAACAATTTCTGGTATTGCCTGATAAAAAGTATTTTCTAAATACCAGCAAAGACTTAAGGCTTCATCAAAAGGCGTTGGCTTATCGCGATTAATAAAACCTGTTTTACCAAGTTGTTGCAACAACAAGTTTATTTGCGTAAGGTCATGTTCACGAATTGATTTCTCAAGGTCTGTTAAAATTCCCAGCACGGAGCCGGGATAGAATTGAGTGGGGTGTGCGGTAAGCACGGTACGCAAACTAAAGTCCTCAAGACGTTTTGCTAGCTCTTTCTCTTTCTTATCAAACTTTGTGCGCTGTAAAAGTGAAGCAATAGTTCCGCGGCCAGCAGTATCATTAATTTGTTCGAAAGAAGAATCTTCAATGGAATCAAAAAGCGCAACCTGCCGCTCCACATATTGAATAAATCTAAAGAGAAGGCCAAACTGATCTTCTGTTGTTGCCTGAGGAACTAAATCATTAAAAAACTGCTGAAGTATATCAGATGCTGGTTGGCCATTTTTAAATCCTTCCTCACAATATTGCTGAAGCAAAGGTAACAGGGTGCCGGTACGCGAAATGTCCTGAAAAGGAAGATTAAGAAACAGGCTATTGTAAATATGATACCGTGCGCCAACCGTTTGTTCGTATTTTGAGGTCATTTCTTCGATTAAGTTGAAACTCTAATTTTCCCTGAAAATAGTGGAAAGAGTTTGTTGTCTCAAATTTCAACCAGAATCGTTTGGGTACAATCTTAAATTCAACTGAAAGAATTTTTTTCACTTGTTTCCGGCAACAAAAACTTATACCTTTTGTTGTTAATAAAAACCTCTACCTATGACAAAATTGTACATGCCCGCTTTGGTTTTGGTTCTTTTTAGCTCCTGCCTTGGTTACAAGGAACTTCCTGTTGAATACGATTACAGTTACAAGGGCAATTTCAAAAAATACAAAACATTTGAAATGATGCGCCCAGTTGGGGCAAATGACACTACCATGGTGAATGAGATTGTTGAGAAATCAATTGTTTCGCGTATGAAATTTTTAGGCTATCGACAAACTGATTCCCGTCCGCATCTCATCATTGGCTTTAAAATGTTTAATGATAGTCTGCGGTTCAATGGCTACGACCAACCCGATATTGAAGAATGGGTGAAAAATCAAAACAATGATTTAGATTATGATCCACGCAAGCTCAATCTTAAAACGGGGACGTTGTTAATACAATTTTTTGATAGACGCCAAAACCAATCTATCTGGCAGGGGTATGCTACTACCTTGTATGGCAGTATTAATTTTAACAATGAACGTCACTTAAGAAACGCGGTTATTTCCATCCTGGATAAATATCGCTTTATGGCTGAAGGATTTACAGAGGGTAATACTGCAAATACGCAGGAGGAACTCGAATAGCGCCTTTAAACCATCCAAAAGGTTGAAAAACAGTTAAAATCAACTTTTCCATTTTCGAAATTAATTCTACCTTTGCAATCCTAAAATTAGGGTTGAACACTGTCCTATGGTGTAATGGTAACACTGCAGATTTTGATTCTGCCTTTCTAGGTTCGAATCCTAGTAGGACAACAAAAGAATCCTGCTCGCTGTGGCAGGATTCTTTCTTAAGATTAAAAAGAAAACCATGGCAGTAAAAATTTTTTCCGGACGCGCAACAACCTACCTGGCGGAGAAAATTGCGCATGCCTATGGCGAACCGCTTGGAACCGTTAACTACCAGCAGTTTAGCGATGGCGAAATGTCGCCCTTCCTTGGCGAGTCGGTGCGCGGCCACGATGTATTTATTGTTCAGTCTACCTTTGCTCCGGCAGATAACTTCATGGAGCTTTTGCTTATGATTGATGCTGCCAAAAGAGCAAGCGCATCGAATGTAAATGTTATTATCCCCTACTTTGGGTATGCCCGGCAGGATAGAAAAGATAAACCTCGGGTGGCCATAGCCGCCAAGCTAATTGCTAACTTATTATCGGCCGCAGGGGCGCATCGTATTATGACCTGCGACTTACATGCAGACCAAATTCAAGGCTTTTTTGATATCCCCGTAGATCACTTAGATGGCAACTACATTTTTGTGCCGTACTTGAAATCGCTAAAACTTCCAAACCTAATGTTTGCCAGCCCCGATGTTGGCGGTATTAAGCGGGCACGAAGTTTTGCTAAGTTCTTTAATGCCGATTTAGCAGTGTGTGACAAATACCGCAAAGAGGCTAATAAGATTGAATCGATGCGGTTGATTGGCGAAGTGGAAGGAAAGGATGTTATTCTTATTGATGATTTGGTTGACACAGCCGGCACAATTTGCAAAGCTGCTGCCTTGCTAAAGGAAAAAGGCGCGACCACCGTGCGTGCTATTTGCACACACCCAGTACTTTCTGGAAATGCGTACATTAATATTGAAAACTCTGTTCTAGAAGAATTGGTTGTGTCTGACACCATTCCATTAAAACAAGAATCCCCTAAAATAAAAGTATTGAGTGTTTCTGACTTATTCGCGAAAGCGATTCGTAAGATTCATGATCACGAATCTATCAGTTCATTATTTATTCGTTTGTAATTTCTAAACAATTTAAACTATATAACAATTATGAAAACCATCGAGATTATAGGGTATCGAAGAGCAAATCTCGGCAAGAATGACTCTAAGAAAGTTCGTGAAGAAGGTAACGTACCTTGTGTACTTTACGGAGGTTCTGAACAAGTTCATTTTTACTCGCCCGTTATTTTATTCCGCGATTTGCTTTACACCAATGAAGCTCGCTTTGTTCACTTGAATATTGAAGGTGAAGAAAGTCGTGCCATTATGCAGGAAGTTCAGTTTCACCCAGTGAGTGAAATGATTTTGCATGTTGACTTCTTGAAAATCAGTGAAGACAAAAAAATTAAAATGGACATCCCTACCCGCTTAGTGGGTCAGGCTCCAGGCGTTGCAAAAGGTGGTGCTTTAGTGCGCAAGCGTGCTTCAGTAAAGGTTCTTGCTCTTGCTAAAGATATGCCCGATCATATAGATGTTGACTGTTCTGAATTGGATTTTCACCACTCAGTAAAAGTGGGCGATTTAAATGTTCCAAACTTAGAGTTTGTTGATCGCAAAAATGTATCGATTGCGGTTGTTGAAGTGCCTAGGGCTGCTAAACTTGCTGAAGAAACTGCTGCTGCAACTCCGGCTGCTGCTGCTGCAACTCCGGCTGCTGCCGCAGCTCCGGCTGCTGCCGCTAAAAAGGATGAGAAGAAAAAGTAATTCAGTATTCTCAAATATAAAATCCCACCCCGAACTTTTCAGGGTGGGATTTTTTGTTTGTTTCAATTTGCATAATCTTGTTTTGAAATGAAATATCTGATTGCCGGTTTAGGAAACATAGGCCCTGAGTATGAACTCACACGGCACAACATTGGTTTTTTGGTACTCGACCGAATTGCTGATACGCATAAGATAGATTTCACTACTTCCAGGCTAGCGGATAAGGCCGAGGTGCGCTACAAAGGCAAGCAACTTCACCTGATTAAGCCTAACACATTTATGAACCTGAGTGGCAAGGCCATTTCGTATTGGCTGCAGGAACTTAAAATCCCGAAAGAAAACCTACTTGTTGTAGTGGATGATCTGGCACTGCCTTTTGGCACCTTGCGCATGCGAACCAAAGGAAGTGCAGCCGGCCACAATGGACTAAAAAATATTGAATTGCTATTGAATGGACAGGACTATTCGCGCCTGCGCTTTGGCATTGGCGATAGTTTTTCGAAAGGACAACAAGTTGACTTTGTACTTAGCAATTTTTCAAAATCAGAAATAGCTGACCTTCCTACCTATATGGATAAAACTGCTGAAATGATTTATTCATTCTGCACCATTGGCGCTGAGCGAACAATGAATTTCTTTAATAAATAAAAAAGAGTCGCCAGTGCTTACCTCTAATGGCTCAAAACTAACACTCACCAACCAAACTCAGATAAAAATTATCTGAGCCCGCAAAGAAGGCACATATATTGGCTAAACTAATTCATAAACAATATCATAAAAATCAACACCACTTTGTTATCCAATCCATAACCTTGACTTATAACTAAAACTACTATCTTTAAATCATTACTATTAAAAAAAACTTTATATGAAGTTATTCGCTGCCAGTATTGTAATCATTATCTGTTATGCGCGCACCTCAAATGCTCAAACAATTGTGAAAGAGGGATACATTGTCCTGCAAAACAAAGATACAACCAAGGGGTTCCTTGAAGATCGCATTGATAAAGAGATGAAGTACGGAGTCGTTTTTTTAAAAGATAAATCTCAAGCCCCAGAGAAGTATGGACTTGATGAAATCCTGGAATTCGGAACGACTAGCAGAATCTTCAGAAGATTTAACTATGACTTTACAAAATATGAATTTGGTAAAGTCGCTAATGATGGCACACTTTCTCTACTTCTTTTTCGTGAAAAGAATAAGGCAAAATATTTTATTAAAAATAATATAACAGGGAACTCGGCAGTTTTAGAACATCCAAAAAAAGGAGACGATCGCGGTGGGGATTATAAAACCGGCAGCCCTCTTTTTGTTCAAAAAATTTTAGCAGTCGCAAATTTATCATCTGCAAAGACAGCACTGAAGGAATTTCCATATCGGGAAAACGCAATTAGAAAATTTGTTACTGCCTACAATGCCAAATCAAACCCCACATCAGCCCGAAATTACAAAGACAATATTATCTACCATAACATTATTGGTTTTGGATTGGTAAAATACAACGGTCTTACGTCCGAGACAGTACATGCCTTTTCTTACTTCTTTGCCAAGGAGAATAGAGATCGAAATAGAAAGGGTTTTTTGATTTATGGCCTTCGTTATCAAAGATTTAAAGAGACAAAAACTGAACCATATCAAGGTTTGTCTTATCAAGAAACAACTTCCGATATTTTTATTTCACCAATTGGTTACCGATACTCTCCGGGTTTAACTCGTGTAAAGCCGTATTTATCAGTCTCCAGTGGGCTCAATCTAAAAACTGCTGAGAAATTTTTAGGATACCCTCAATTGAGTTCAGTACGATTTACAACAACTAAATTAACACTATCGGTGGGTGCCGGTTTAAGTTTTCAAATCGGTAAACGGTACATTAACCTTGAAAGTACCTTCGACATCAATAATTTTGTTCAGAAGTTATCTGCTTACAGGGTTGGAGTCGCTATCGATTTGTAGCCGAATTAGTTGCTCCTTTAATTTTATTGATCAATTCATTTTTTAGAATGATTTTTTTTGGCCGAGAAATAATCGATTAAACACTTCACTCTTGCCTGATGTTCTTCCCCATAATCCTTTTAAGGTCTATGTGCTTAGGATTTGAAAAGGAAATAAACGACTCCCGGCTATGATGGATAAAGTGGCAGAGATGATTTATTCATTCTGCACCATTGGTGCAGAATGAATAATGAATTTCTTTAATCAGTAATTACTTAATTGGCGTAATAATAATGTTCCGAAATTCAATCGGGCCATGATCACCTTGCATCATCAGTGGGCCTGGCTCTCCTTCTTTACTATCGATCGCTCCGCCTGTAATGCCAGGTATCTCCTGATTCCAGATTACTATTTTGTTATTGGCAATCACAGTAACCATTCGGCCTATTAACGTAATATCGTAGGACTGCCAAACACCCGGATCTTTGGCCACCATTTCGTTAGGTGGAAGGAATCCATAGATCGCGCCTAAGTGTCCAACAGCGGGATTCAATCCCTTAGCATCATCAATTTGAACTTCGTAACGACCTCGAAGATAAACTCCGCTATTACTGCCCTTATTATACCTAAACTCAATGTGCAATTTAAAGTCTGTAAATTTTTGATCGCTCACTAGATTAGAGCCAGACTTCTCACTTTTTAAAATGCCACCTTCTACTTTCCATTGATTGTCGCCCATTGCTTTCCAGCCTGTCATGTCAACTCCGTTAAATAGCGTAATCGGTTCGCCAAAAACCGGCTCGCCTTCACGCTTCAATGCCGGTGCTTTTACGGCCGTCCATGTATATTTCTTGCCATCAACAAAAATCATTGTGCCCGTTAAGCTACTCGCTGTAACAGCTCCCTCAAACTCCAGGTCACGGCTTTCACGTTCCCACTGTGGTGGGATTGCGAAACTAAATTTTCCATCCTTGAAATTAACCTTTGAAATCGGTCGTGCGCTTCCGCCCGCATACACAAACCGGCCAACAAGGGTGCTAATCCCTGAGTGCTGAACTTCCAGCCACGAAGGGAGTTCTTTACCATTCATTGTAATAGTTATATCCCAGCGACCTTCAATGGCCGAAGCTTCTTGGGCAAAGCAAGGATTGGTGTTTAAGGTTGATAGCGCCAATAAAATCAACAAAGTGTATAATGTGTTTTTCATAAAGATGGAATTCTAATAAACCAAAGATGCAATTATCTAAGTTTATTTCCCAACTGTATTACACTATCGGTGACAGCACAAACAAGGTAGCGCGTTAGGTGGCCGCAGCAGCAAGAGCACAATCAATTATTCTTTCGCAATATTTCTAGTGTTCAGACTATGATGAATAACTTTCTTCCGGCTCTTCACATTTCTTATTAAGGAAATAAAGCAAATCAGTTGAAGGCCAACCACTACAAATGACACCGTTCGCCACAACGCATGATTTTCTAATGCAATCAGAAAACCAATTATTGAAATGGCAACACTAAAAAAGTAAAGGATTATTATATTTTTATTTTTCATACTAATTTTTTCAACAGTATTAATTCTTAACCGAACCATTTCCTTTTACAAGCACAAGTAATACCCCTATTAAACTGATGAAAATTGAAGATAGCATTATTGAGTTCGCAAAATTTCCTTTCCCTTCAATTTTCAAAATTGCACCAACTACTACACCGACAAAACCAACTATGAGTAATGAAATAGATAATTTTTTCATGGGTTCTCGTTTGACCTAAGCTATTAAATTTTATTCTTTTCAACAAGGGCTTGATCGCAGTCTAATCCAATAAAAAGATCAACCTGAGACGCGCCAAATGCCTGAGCCGTAAAGCCTAAAAAGTCACAGACAGAATTTTTCTCAGAGTGTTTGAAATTAAATCCTAATCTAAAACTTTGCAAGCAATTTTATCTCATTAATATTTAAATTGAGAGTCGATTTCTGGTAGCTTCTCTCGTATTTTTGCATAATGAATTTGATTCTTTTCGATAATCCTACTATACGCCAAAATCTGTTGCCCTTTACGTTCACGCGCCCGGTAGCCGACATACGGGTGGGCATTCTTACCATAGCTGAAAAGTGGGAGAAGTACTTAGGATTAAAGGCTTCGTGGTCAACCGAATCGTATCTATCAAAAAAATTTGCACTACAACACACAACAGATAACTACTGGATTAATGGCGCGGTTTGCCCGGATACTGAATTCGTATTGGCATTGAAGCAACTTAACGCTGGCGATGCGCTTTCTGTTAATAACATGATTGTGGCCGTGCGCACCCCTGATGATGAAGTACCAGAAGTTATTACTGGATCAATTAAGGAGTATGTCAAACCCATTACCCTCATCGACCAGGTTTGGAAAATTTATCAATTCAATGGCGCACAAATCCGAGCCGACTTTGAGTTAATTACGAAAGGACGAAAGTCCATAAAGATTGAAGATCTCCATACACGAATCTATAATAGCGATCAGATATTTCTTGAAGAAGGCGCTCAAGTTCGAGCCGCCATTCTCAATGCCGACAATGGCCCGATTTATCTTGGAAAAAATTCTTCCGTGCATGAAGGTGCCATCATTCGCGGGCCGTTTGCCTTGTGTGAAGACTCGCATGTAAACATGGGCGCTAAAGTGCGGGGTGATACTACGGTAGGGCCACATTCCAAAATTGGTGGCGAAGTAAGTAACTCAGTAATCTTTGGTTATAGCAATAAATCGCATGACGGTTTTCTTGGCAATTCAGTAATTGGCGAGTGGTGCAACATTGGAGCCGATACCAACACCTCGAACTTGAAAAATAATTACGAGAACATTAAGTTGTGGAATTATGCAAAAGGTGGCTTCAAAGACACAGGTCTTATGTTTTGCGGACTGATGTTTGGCGATCACAGCAAATGTGGCATCAATACCATGTTTAACTCGGGCACGGTGGTAGGCGTAAACGTTAGTATTTTTGGTGATGGCTATCCGCGCAATTTCATTCCCTCCTTTGCGTGGGGTGGCGCGGCAGGTTTCACTACCTACCAGTTAGTTAAAGCAATAGATACTGCCGAAAAAGCGATGGCGCGCAGAAACGTTGAGTTAACAGAAATAGATAAAGAGATTTTTAAAACTATTTTTGATGAATCTTCAAACTACCGGGTTTGGGAAAAGAAATAAATGACTATGAAAAAAAATCTACGTGGCTTGAAAATAATGACCATCCTCTCGCTTCTTGTTTGGATTAACAATTTCGATCAAGGTGGCTGGCCCCTAATTCTTTCAACGTTGGGCTTCGTTGGTTTTTTGATTATGCTCATTGTACTTCAATTCAAAAAATCTAAAACAAAAGATCAATCCTCGTGAGATTCGCTGACATTCCCGGACTTTCAGAAACAAAAGCAAAATTGGTTGATGCGGTTAAGCAAAGCCATATTGCACATGCGCAACTTTTTGTTGGTAAACCCGGAGCCTTAAACTTTCCGATTGCATTGGCGTTTGCAAATTTTTTACACTGCCAGAATAGAAGTGATGCTGATTCGTGCGGAACTTGCGCTGCCTGCAGTAAGAGCTTAAAATATATTCATCCAGATACCAGTTTTGTTTTTCCGTTAGGGAATATTAAAAATGATAAAGATGAAGATCGCTTTAAAGCCGAGATAACAAAAACCTGGCGCGCCTTTTTGTTGGAGCAACCTTTCGGGGATTTGAGTGATTGGACTAATTATTACGGTGGCGAAGACAAGCAAGCATTGATCTCGCGCGAAGCGGGTCGAGACATTATTAAAACTCTTTCACTCAAACCATTTGAAAGCAAATATAAGGTGATGATTATCTGGCAGCCCGAACTCATGCACCCTTCGGCAGCTAACGGCATTCTCAAAATATTAGAGGAGCCGCCACCTAATACATTTTTCATTCTAGTAAGTAATGCAGCCGAAAGACTTTTGCCTACCATACTTTCGCGCACACAAACCGTGCAAGTGCCGCAGCTTGAAGACGAAGATTTGCAAACTTATCTAAAGGATAAACACCATGTTGAGTCCACAAAACTTCAGGAGATAACTCAACTGGCAGAAGGCAATTTAGGGTTGGCGATAAAATTAATCAGCAGCGAAGAAGATCACTTTCAAGATCGCTTTGCTGAATGGATGCGCTGGTGTTATAAAAGAGATTACTCAAACCTTGTTACTTTTTCAGAAGACTTTCACCAATTGGATAAATTAAGTCAGCGAAATTTATTTCAATATGGATTAAGTATGATGCGGGAAACTCTCTTGCATTATGCAGGAGCCGATGCCATCAGTCGCATAAAAACAGGTGAAATAAAATTTGTAAAAGACTTTAGCAAAATTATGAACGTAGAGAAAGTGGAGAAAGTGAATAAACTTTTCAACGATGCCCATTATCACCTGGAGCGCAATGGCAGCGCCAAAATGATTTTCTTAGATTTGTCGCTTCAAGTAGCTAAAACCATTAACCCATAAAATTCAACCTTCTATTAACTCTTACCACGACCTGTGTCCTCACAGACCACAAAAAATGAACAAGATAAATTCGCATTTCGGCTTGTGAGGACACAAGCCGAGGAGCAAAGTAACTATAGCCATTAACCCATAAAATTTTTCAAACTTTTATAAATTATGAAACGAATTCTTTCTGTTCTCTCACTTGTCACTTTCTTTTTATTAACACAATGTTCCAAAGACAGTGGCTCTGATTATTTGGTTACTATAAAAACCAATCAGGGGGATATGGTTGCCATTTTATATGATGAAACTCCCAAGCACAAAGCAAACTTCATCAAATTGGCTAAAGAACATTATTTCGATAGTCTGCTTTTCCATCGGGTAATTGAAGGGTTTATGATTCAAGGTGGTGATCCTGATTCAAAAAATGCAACACCAGATCAACCACTAGGCATGGGTGGTCCCGGCTATACGGTCGATGCTGAAATCAATCCAAAGTTCTTTCATGAAAAAGGTGCGTTATCAGCTGCACGTTTGGGCGATCAGCAAAATCCAACTAAAACTTCCAGCGGAAGTCAGTTTTATGTTGTACAAGGTCAAGTTACTCCTGCTGCCGAATTAGATGCACTTAAAATTGATCAAGGAAAATTGAATACTGCTTTTCAACAAATGATGCAAGACCCAGCCAGCCAACCTTTGATTGACTCACTCAATCAAATTTATATGTCGGGCGATATGCAAGGATATCAGCAAAAAATATATAGCCTCGTACCGCGCTTGGAAAAACTAACTGGCATGAAGATTTATAAAGAAGTATCGGAAGAAAAAATAAAAGCTTATACCACGGTAGGTGGAGCCCCACATTTAGATGGCGACTATTCTGTATTTGGAAAAATCATTAGTGGATTAGATGTGATCGATAAAATCGCACGCGTACAAAAAGGAGGCAACGATCGGCCACTAGAAGATATTCGTATGGTAGTTATAGTTGAAGAAATGCCTCGCAAAGAAATTGAATCGAAGTATGGGTATAAATATCCAGCTCAAAAATGAAAATATTAGTAACCGGTGCCAATGGCTTATTAGGCTATAAACTAATTCAGCTACTCAGCACGCAAGCCGACATCATAACCGTAGCTACGGCCAGAAAAAAAAATAATGATCTTCCGCAAGGGGTTGATTTTTTTGAATTAGATATTACCAATCACGATCAGACTATTGAAGTTCTTTCGGCAACTAAGCCTGATGTAGTGATCAGTGCTGCTGCTATGACGCAGGTCGATCAATGTGAAACTGAACGCGACCACTGTTGGATGGCCAATGTAGTGGGCATTGAAAATTTGGTTGAAGGTTGCGAAAAGATTAATTGCCATTTAGTTCACGTCTCTACTGATTTTATTTTTGACGGATCATTTGGCCCGCTTGATGAAACCGCAATCCCTAACCCCGTAAATTTTTATGGCGAAAGTAAATTAGCTGGTGAACAGGTTATTCAAAAAAGTAAACTCAACTGGGCCATCCTTCGCACCGTACTTGTGTTTGGCATTACACCCGACTTAAGCAGAAGCAACATTGTGCTGTGGGTAAAGAAAAATTTAGAAGAAGGAAAAATAATTAACGTAGTAAATGATCAGTGGCGTACCCCTACCCTCGCTGAAGACTTAGCAATGGGGTGCTATCTGGCCGCATCGAAAAAAGCAACTGGCATCTATCATATTTCGGGCGAGGAATTGATGACTCCGTTTGATATCGCTCAATACACTGCAGATTTTTTTAAGTTGGACAAATCATTAATCAAAGCGGCAGACTCAAGCACGTTCAAACAACCGGCAGCTCGGCCGCTCAAAACAGGTTTCATTATAACCAAAGCAAAACGCGAACTTGGGTATCAACCTCATAGTTTTGCAGCAGGATTACGGGTGTTGGAATCACAGCTCAACAGGTAATTGTGCCACTAATGAAGTAAGTATTTCTAAGTCGAGTTTTATTTGTTAAACTTGAAACCGTAACAAATACTTAATAAACTAGTATGGCAGATTCCAGAGGTCAATTCGGTTCAAAGTTTGGGTTCATCATGGCTGCAGCAGGTTCTGCAGTTGGGCTCGGTAACATTTGGCGATTCCCCTACCTGACCGGTGAGAATGGAGGCGGAGCATTTGTATTTGTTTATCTCTGTTGTGTATTGCTGGTTGGTCTCCCTTTGTTGTTTAATGAGGTTGCCCTCGGCAGAATGACAAAGAAGAACCCTATTGGTGCTTTCAAAGATACTGGAGCAAATGCATTCTGGATGATTGGCCCCATCCTTGCGCTTGGGGTAAGTTTTTTTGTGTTAAGCTACTACAGTGTTATAGCGGGCTGGACCATCGGCTATATTTATACGTCCTTTACTGGAATAGAAGTTTCATTTACAGATTTTCAAGCCAATGCCTGGGTGGTTATCGGATTACTTGCTTTGTTTGTTGGCATTAACCTATTAATTGTTACAAAAGACATTTCGAAAGGAATTGAAAAAGCGTCCAAAGTGCTTATGCCAATTCTCTTTGTTTTAGTTTTTATAGTGATTCTTAGAAGCGTTACGCTAGATGGAGCCATGGCAGGAATTAAGTATTACCTGGTACCCGATTTCACCAAAATAAATGCAAACACTTTTCTTAAAGCATTAAGTCAATGCTTTTTCTCTATGAGCATTGGTTGGGGAATTATGATTACTTATGGTTCCTATCTTTCTAAGCAAGAAAGTATAGTTGAAAGCAGCTTATGGATTGCCCTTCTTGATACGGGTGTAGCATTGATGGGTGGGTTGATGGTATTTCCGGCTGTATTTGCATTTGGTATGGAACCGAATCAAGGCCCTACTCTTGTGTTTCAGATATTGCCGCACATCTTCAATGAAATGCCAGGCGGGAATATAGTGGGGGCATTCTTCTTTTTACTTTTGATGATTGCCGCGTTAACCTCAACTATTTCCATGATAGAAGTACCAGGTTCGTGGTTGGTGGATGAAAAGAAATGGAGCCGTAAAAAAGCGGCTTGGGTTGTTGCCATCAGCGCATTTATTATTGGTATACCTGCCGCGCTTTCCAAAGGAGCTGTTGAATCTTTAACCTCCATGAAGTTGAATATTTTTGGCTTGGAGATTAGCAGCTTTATGGACATTATGGATTTTGTATGGGGTACATTGTTTATTATGATTGTTGCTCTTTTTGTTTGCGTTTACATTGGCTGGATTATTAAACCGGCTCGGATTATTGAGGAAATCAGCGCGGGCTCACCTTATTTTAACACCAAAAAAATTGCAGGTATAACTGCGGCACAAATCTGGACATTCTTTATCCGTTTCATTTGCCCGTTGGTTATTCTGATTGTAATTCTAAATCAGTTTAATGTTTTTGGATAACCGCACTCCAACCCTGGAAAAGCCAACGGGCACCCAGCTATTCGGATTTTGTTACCTAATGTTCTTTGAGTTATAGCTGTATAAATTCCTTGCGTTGGGGTAATATTGACCCTATTAAAATTTGGGAAGAAAAAGTATTGCAAACTTATGTTGCCAGTCAAAAAGTTTTTGATCGTACAATCCCTAAACATCTATCCTTCTGCCACTAATTCAGATTGGATTAACCCTATCATAAACTAAATTGGATTAATATCGAAACAGAAATAATCTATTTTTTTATAGCCAATACCCAGAACTCATCATAAGCAATCTGCGCAGCGTCAACCATTTCGCGTACCACTTCAATAAATAATTCCTTTTCGGCAGGCTCAACAGCTGCCTCCAATTCTTCAACCGTCATAGATTTTTGTTTCAGTAAATACAAAATCTGTTGTTCATAATCCTTA
>Ga0209480_10000285_pt1 | contig 43430 bp, 36 predicted proteins | sample JI61114C2DNA_FD_187501 | JGI IMG/M metagenome (GOLD analysis project Ga0209480, IMG submission 187501) | Wastewater effluent complex algal communities from Wisconsin, to seasonally profile nutrient transformation and Carbon sequestration -... | ecosystem: Engineered > WWTP > Effluent > Algae...
ATGTCCGAAGATATCCTCGATCGCACGTTGCCCGCGATCGGGGTGATCGCCCGGGCCACGCCCGCGCACAAGGTGCGGATCGTCAAGGCCCTGCAGCGCGCCGGCCGGGTGGTCGGCATGACCGGCGACGGGGCCAACGACGCCTCCGCGATCCGTCTCGCCGATGTCGGCATCGCCCTCGGCGCCCGCAGCACGCTCGCGGCCCGCGACGCCGCCGACCTGGTGGTGGTCGACGAGCGCATCGAGACGATCGTCGACGCGATCGCCGAGGGCCGGGCGATGTGGTCCTCCGTGCGCGACGCGGTGGCGATCCTCACCGGCGGCAACCTCGGGGAGATCGGCTTCTCCGTGGTCGCCGGCCTGCTCGGCGGCTCGTCGCTCAACGCCCGTCAGCTCCTGCTCGTCAACCTGCTCACCGACGTCGCGCCGACCATGGCGATCGCCCTGCGTCCCCCGTCCGCGGAGAGCCTGCGCGACCTCCTCGCCGAGGGGCCAGGGGAGGTCCTCGGCGCGGCCCTCGACCGCGACATCGCCCTGCGCGCGATCACCACCGCCGCGGGCGCCGGTGCGGCGTGGATCACCGCCCATCTGCTCCCTGGCGGTCGACGCGGCGCCCCGACGGTCGCCCTGCTCGCGCTCGTCGGCACGCAGCTCGGTCAGACGCTGGTCGCCGGTCAGCGCACGCCCGCGGTGCTGGCTGCCAGCCTCGGCTCCGCGGCCCTGATGCTGCTGCTCGTCGAGACCCCTGGCGTCAGCCACGTGTTCGGCTGCCGCCCGCTCGGGCCGGTCGGCCTCGGGATCGCCGCCCTCAGCTCGATGCTCGCGACCGGCGCCTCGCTGGTCGCCCCGCCGATCGTCGACCGCGTCCGTCAGCGCCTCGCCCAGCGCCGTGGCGAGCGGAGCGAGCGGAGCGAGCCGCCGCTGGACGTCGAGATCAAGCTCGGCCCGCCGGGCCCCGCGACGAGCACATAGCCGCGGGGTCGCTCACTGCGGGGTCGCTCACTGCGGGTTGATGACCTTGAGGCGCAGGCCGCCGGGGTAGGCGTAGGAGGTCACGTTGGTGTAGCCGACCTGATAGATGCCGAAGGGCGAGTCGCTCTCGGCGAGGTGGGTGCCCTCGGAGATCTTCCAGTCGGCGACCTCGTAATTGCCGATCGTGTAGTAGCCATTGACGACGGCGCCGTCGACCTTGATGTCCGCGCCGCCCTTGTCGCGCACGACCTGCACGTAATGCAGGTTGTAGCCGATGCCGGTGACGAAGACGTAGCGGTCGAGGAATTGCTCGACCGGGACCAGCTGGTACGAGGCGGGGTCGCCGGTGCCCGCGCCGCCGTTTTGGCCCTCGAGGTACTGCACCGGCATGATCGGGCCCGAGGCGCTGAAGATGAAGCTCTCCTTGGTCTTGAACTCGTGGAATTGGCCCTTGTTGAGCATCACCGGGAAGCCGGGCTGGGCCGGCGCCGTATCGACCTTGATCCCGTCGTCGCCGCCGTAGACGCGATACCAGTAGCTCTCGTTGTTGCGCTTGGGCGCGTGGGCGCCGACGTAGATCTGCCCCCAGTACTCGAGCGGGATCGCCTGCTCCTCGATATGGTCGCAGAAGGTCACCCCCGCCGGGATGTTGACGCAGGTCACGGCCCCGACCACCCAGGCCGGCTTCGACAGGCTGATGATGGTGCCGGAGATGTCGCTCTGGCCGCTGCTGACCTGCAGGAGGTCGTAGTCGCCGATGACGATCTTGCCGGTCGCCTTGGCGGCGACCGCGGGCACCAGGCCGCCGGCCTGGGTCGCGAAGGGCGGGGTCCACGACACCTCGGTGCCGTCCTCCAGGCCGATCACGTTGAAGAATGCCGGGTTGCTGCCGATGTTTGGGGTATACGCGGGGATGATGTAATTCTTCTGCTGGGCGTGGTCCGGCAGCAGCATCGACGAGTCGTTGTGCGCCTGGGCCGTGATCGGCGAGTGCAGGTATGCGACCACCGGCACGTTGCTGACGATCTTGAAGGTCGAGTCGGGCCGCAGCACGCTGCCCTTGCCCGGCTGCGGGGGCATCAACAGGTCGAATTGCGCGCTCTTGCCGGGCGCCACGTTCACCGGCCCCGACACCAGCTGCTCCCCGCCATTTTGGTAGTAATACATCGCCACGCTGGCGGTCAGCGCCTTCGAGACATTGCCCACCGTCACCGCGCTCGGCTCCTCGATGAAGTTTTGCATCTTGGTGCCGCGAAACACGCAACCGACGCTGCTCGGGTCGCTCTTGATCTTCTCGCACAGCTCGACGCAGGCCCCCTGGTCGCACTCCTGGGTCATCCCACAGGCGACCGGCGGGTCGAAGGCGTCGCCCTCCGCGTTGCACTTCTTGGTCGCGCCGAGGCCGTCGCAGACCGTCTCGTCCGGCGCGCACAGCTTCGCCACGCAGGCCTCGCCCATGCAGCTCTGACCCTGCGGGCAGGGCACCGGCTCGAAGCCGCTGCAGTCCGGCTTGCAGGTCAGGAGCCCGCCCGGGTCGCAGCCATCGGTGCTGCCGGGCTCGCACACGCAATCGGGCCCGGTGCTGCTGTTCGTGCCGGTGGTGCTCGTGCTGGCGCTGGTCGTGCCGGTGGTGCTCGTGCTGGCGCTGGTCATGCCGGTGGTGCCGGTCGCGCTGACCTCGCCGGTGCTCGTGGCCGAGTCGGTGCTCATCGAGCCCTGCGTCGGGGCGTCGCCGGTGGTCGGCGGGGGCTCGCCCGTGGCGACGGTGGAGCCGGTGGAGCCGGTGATGCTGGCGACGCTCGTCGAGCCGCTGGCCGAGGCCGTCGGCTCGCTGCCGTCGTCGCTGCAGGCGATCGGCGTGGTCAGTGCGAGGATAGTGAGGAGGCGCGGCGCGGGGGCAAACATGAATGTCCAGGGTCGCGCCGGTGGCCGATCCTGGCTACGCCGGAGAAGTGTGTTTGCTCTCGATTTCGCCCGGGTTGGTGTCGACGCCGCGGGTCGCCCCACGCGAGGCGCTCCGGGGATGAGGCGGACCTTGTGCGCTAGCTCTCGACCGATCCGGCCGGCGGGTCGCCACCCGCGTTACACTCCGGCGACGCATGCGCTGGCTCATCGGCGACATCCAGGGTTGTGCCCGCGAATTCGAGCGGCTGCTCGCGCAGATCCGCTTCGACCCCGCGCGCGATGAGCTGTGGTGCCTCGGTGACCTCATCAATCGTGGACCGGAATCGCTCGCCACCCTCCGCATGTGGCGCGACGTCGGCGGGCGCGGCGTGCTCGGCAATCACGAGGTCTATGCCCTCCTCACCCGCAGCGGACGCTGGCCCCGCAAGCGCGACACCCTCGCCGAACTGTTCGCCGCTCCCGACGCCGACGAGCTGCTCGCGCGCCTGCGGGCCCTGCCCGTCCTCGCCCATCTCCCCGGTCCCGGCGCGGTCCCCGATGTCTGGGTCGTGCACGGCGGCCTCGACCCGCGCTGGACCGACCTCCCCGCCGTCGCCGCGCTCGCCAATCCGCTGCCCCACGACGACGCCTGGCTCACCAGCCCGACCGTCAACTTCGCCACCCGCGTCCGCTGCTGCACCGCGGCCGGCGAGCGCAGCAAGTTCGACCGCGACCCGGCCGAGTGCCCGCTGCCCTACCGCCCCTGGGACCGGTACTACCGCGGCGCCGCGCTGGTCGTGCACGGGCACTGGGCGTGGCGGGGCCACTACCGAAACCCGCCCGACGGTCCGCGGACCATGGGCCTCGACTCGGGCTGCGTGTACGGGGGGGAGCTGACGGCGTGGTGTCAGGAGGAGGACCGCGTGGTCCAGGTGACGGCGGCGAGGGCCTACTGAGGGCTCCGCTCACATCGGGATGCTGCACACCCCGACGTCTTCGTAGCCGGGCGGGGCCTTGTCGGCGTCGAAGAAGGGCACGCACTCTTGCTGGGGGGCGCCGCTGCAGTCGTCGCCGCCGATCTTGAGGTCGCAGTACTCGCTGCAGCAGCCGGCGGTCTCGCAGCCGGGCACCGACTGCGAGGGCGCGCAGAACAGGCCGGCGTCGCAGACGTTGACGAAGGCGCATTCGTCCCCGTAGGCGCCCATGTCGCCGCTGGCGTCGACATCGCAGATGAACACGCCCTGGCCCGGGAGGCAGATCTGGCCGAGCGGACACGAGGGGGTCAGCGGATCGCAGGGCTGCAGGCACAGCAGCAGCGCCCCGCCGTTGCTGATGTCGCAGACCAGCTCGTCCGGGCACACCGGCGCCTCCGGCGAGCCGGAGCACATCGACAGGCAGGTCCCGTGGTTCTGCTCGTCGAGGTTCCAGCAGATCAGGCCCACGTCGCAGCTGTCGGCGCCGCTGGCGACCGGACCGTCGATCTTGCAGTCGTCGCCCGCTTGCCCCGGCGTGCCGTTCACCGGCACGCAGCGCGCCGAGTCGTGGATGTCGTCGTTGTTCGCGTCGTGGGGCGCGCACTTGCTGCCGTCCGCGCAGTCTTGCAGCCACAGCTCGCACTGGGTCTCCCCGCCGCCCGCGCCGGTGGTCGGGACCTCGCCCGTCGTCGGCGGCTCGTCGGAGGCCCCGCTCGTCGCCTGCGTCTCGCCCGCGCTGGCGCCCGCGCCGGCGTCCTCGTGCTCGAATTGCACGCAGCCGGCGAGCCCCAGCGCCAAGCCCATCCCCAGCTGCAAATGTCGCTTAGACGCCCGCACGCCCGCTCCCTGCGGCCCGCACGAGCCGCTCGCCGACCCTAACACGCCCGCGGGGGCCGCAGCGGCGGCGCCGTTCCCCGCCTTGCTCGACCCCGCAGATCGCGCATGCTCGTGGGAAAGCGCTCGCAACCTCACCCCTGCGGGCCTCCAGGCCGGAGCCACGGGCGCGCCCGGGCCGCAAAGCTTGGTACAATCTCACGCCTTGTCTGGAGAGCCCCCCAGTTCGACTTACCTCCTGCGCCCCGCCGTGGCCGCGGGTTCGTGGCTTCAGTGCCTGCAGTGCTCACTCGTGGTAGCGCCGACCGGCCCCCGTCTTGAGGAGCGCGCGCGGCGATGAACGAGCTGTTCGGCTTCCTGACGATCTTCGTGCTGGTGCTGATCAACGGCTTCTTCGTCGCGGCGGAGTTCGCCCTCGTCAGCGTCCGACGGACCCGCATCGACCAGCTCGCCAACGAGGGCAGCAAGCGCGGCCGCCTGACCCAGAAGGTCCTGAAGGACCTCGACCTCTACATCGCGGCGACCCAGCTCGGCATCACGATGGCGAGCCTCGGCATCGGCTTCCTCGCGGAGCCGGCGATCGAGCACACGGTCCGGCCGACGCTGCTCGGCTGGAACGTCGCCGAGACCAGCGTCACCACGATCTCGTTCATCATCGCGTTCACGCTGTCGACCGCGCTGCACATCGTGTTCGGCGAGCTGGCCCCGAAGTCGCTGGCCCTGCAGCGCTCCGAGCAGGTCTCGCTGGCGGTCTCGATCCCGATGATCGTGTTCGCCACGGTGTTTCGCCCGTTCATCTACGTGCTGAACGCCACCGGCAACGGGGTCGTCCGCCTCCTCGGCCTCAGGCCGGTCACCGGCCACCACACCGCCCACTCGGAGGAGGAGATCCGGATGATCGTCTCCGCCTCCCGCCAGGAGGGCGTGCTCGAGGAGCAGGAGAAGGAGCTCCTCAACAACGTCTTCGACCTCTCGGACACCCCCGTCCGCGGCATCATGACCCCCAGGGTCGACATGATCGCCATCGAGGAGAACGCCCCGCTGCGCCGCCTGATGCAGCTCAACGAGGAGCACGGATACTCGCGCGTGCCGATCTATCGAGACACCACCGATAACATCATCGGCGTCGCGTACATCGGCGATATCCTGCGCCACCTCGACCACCTCGACACCGTCAGCGTCGGGCAGATCGCCAGGCCGACCGTCTTCGCGCCGGAGAACATGAAGGTCCTCGACCTGTTCCCGCTGCTCCAGCGCGCCAAGACCCACATGGCGATCGTCGTCGACGAGTTCGGCGGCACCGCCGGCGTCGTCACCCTCGAGGACGCCGTCGAGGAGGTCGTCGGCGAGATCTACGACGAGAACGACGACGAGGAGGACGAGAAGCTGTTCACCTTGCTCGAGGACGGCTCGTATCTCTTCGACGCGACCATCAATTGCAGCGAGGTCGAGAAGGTCCTCGGCGTCGACCTCGACGACGAGATCCAGGGCAACTACGAGACCCTCTCGGGCTTCCTGTTCCACCAGTTCGAGTACATCCCCCGCCAAGGCGAGGAGACCACCGCCGCCGGCTGGACCTTCCACGTCGCCGACGCCGACGAGCGCCGCGTCCTCAAGATCCGCGCGTTTCGTCCCGACATGAACGTCAGCCTGACGACCACGCCGGCCGCCTGAGATCCCCGCGGACCTCCGCGGCGCAGGCGCAGCGGCGCAGAGCCCGGTGGCGCGCTCGCGAGCGCCGCGGCGGCCGGGTAAAAGTCGGCCCGGCGGCCCGAGGGGCGCAATGGCGCGCCGAACCGTGATAGCGTCCGCCGGAGTCGATATGATCATCTTCGGCGCGAAAGTCGTCACGTCCACGCAGGCGAAGGGCACATTCTACTGCCCCGGCTGTGATCGTGAGGGTGTGGAATACAAGCAGCAGCGCTGTCGGCGATTCGTCACGCTGTATTATCTGCCGCTGATCCCGATCAAGACGGTCGCCGAATATATCGAGTGTCAGGTGTGCCAAAACACCTATCAGCCCGCGGTGCTGAAGGCGTCCGCGGCGGACCACCGGGCCTTCGAGGCCGAGTTCCAGCTCGTCATCAAGCGGGTGATGATCCTGATGCTGCTCGCCGACGGGGTGGTCGCCGACGCGGAGCTCGAGGTGATCCGGCGGATCTACCTCCGGCTCTCGGAGATCGACATCTCGATCGAGGACCTGCGCCTGGAGGTCGAGGCGGCGCGCCAGGGCGTGAGCGACGTGCTCGTTTATCTCGAGCGCAACGCCCCGATCCTCAACGAACGCGGGAAGGAGCTGGTGATCAAGTCCGCGTTCCTGGTCGCCGCGGCGGATGACCAGTTCCAGGACAAGGAGCGCCAGCTGCTCGCCGACATCGGCAAGACCCTGGACCTCTCCAACGCCCAGGTCCAGGCGATCCTCGGCCACCTGAACCGCGGTTAGCCCGGTGCTGCGCTGGCCGACCCTCGCGGCGACGGCGGCTCTGCACGCGCTGCTGATCCTGGCCCCGGCCTGGGCGCTCGCGGCGGCCTCGGGCGCGGCGCCGCGGCTCACGCCGGCCTGCTGCGCCCTGCTGACGCTCGCCTGCGCGTGGAGCGTGCTCGAGGCGCGCTGGACCTCGGCGAGCGGCGCCCGCGACTCCGGGGCGCAGGGCCGGGCCCCCGCCCTCCAGGGCGCGCTGCTGTGGCTGCTGATGATCTGCGCCGCGAGCGCGCTGCTGGGCGTCCCGGGGCCGGGCACGCCGAATGTGCGGGTCGGGGCGACGCTGCTGTGCCTGGGCGTCGGCCTGCGCCTGGCCGCGATCGTGACCCTCGGGCGGCAGTTTCGGACCCGCCTCGAGGGCGCCCCCGACGAGGCGCTGATCACCCGCGGTCTCTATGGGTGGGTCCGTCACCCCTCGGAGCTCGGCAATGTGTGCATCGCGCTCGGCCTCGCCGCGCTCGCGGACGCGGGGCCCTTCGTCGCGCTGGTGGCCGCCGCCGCGCTGACCCTCGCGGTGCTTCGGGTCCGGCTCGAGGACGCGGCGCTGGCCCGCAGCCACGGCCCGCGCTTCGCGGCCCACGCGGTCGCGGTCGGCGCGTGGCTGCCGCTGCGGGCCTTTCGCTCGCGGCTGTTCGCTCCGATGAATCGATGAATCGATGAATCGATGAATCGATGAATCGATGAATCGCTGAATTGTGCGACCGACCTGGGGTCCGTGCGCGAGGCACGGACGCGCCTGGTGGCTCGCCAAATCGCGGGGGCGTGGTAGAGGGCGGGCGAAGGTGCCGTTATGAAGCTGTTCACGTTCCCCGCCTTTCACCACCTGGCCGGCGAGCTCGCTGCGGGCGCGTCCACGGTCGAGCTCGGCGAATGCCGCGTGGAGCGCCACGCGAACGGGGAGCTGTGGATCGAGCTGCAGAGCGCGGTCGAGGGCGTCGACTGTGCGGCGCTCGGGACGTTGCAGCCGCCGGATCGTGACCTCGCCGAGTTCCTGCTGCTCTGCGACACGCTGCGCCGCGCCGGGGCGCGCTCCGTGCTGGCGATCCTCCCGTACTTCGCCTATGCCCGCCAGGACCGCTACGAGCCGCGCTGCAGCCTCGCCGCCGCGTGGGTGGGCGCGCTGCTCGCGGCCAGCGGCGTCACCCAGGTGCTGACGCTCGACGTCCACAGCCCGCATGTCGCCCCGCTGCTGCCGATCCCGCTGCGCTCGCAAGGGAGCGCCGCGCTGTTCGCCAGAGCCCTCGCGGGGCGGCTGGTCGGGGCCACGCTGGTGGCGCCGGACGAGGGCGCGATCGAGCGTTGCGCGCAGCTGCGCCAGGCCACCGGGCTGGAGCTCCCGACGGCCCACTTTCACAAGGTGCGCTCGAAGGCCGGCGTGCGCGCGCGCCTCGTCGGCGCGGTGAGCGAGCGAGCGGTCGTCTTCGACGACATCCTCGACACGGGTGGCACACTCGTCGCCTGCGCCGAGGCGCTTCACACCGCCGGCGCGCGCCAGATCTCCGTCGGGGTGACCCACGGTCTGTTCACCGGGACCGCGTGGCAGCGGCTGTGGTCGCTCGGCGTCGACCGGCTGGTGTGCACCGATAGCGTCGGGACCCGGCCGACCGCCGATGCGCGCGTCGAGGTCATCGCGTGCGCGCCGGCCCTGCTGCCGGGGCTGCGCGCCCTCAGCGAGCTGTTCGAAGCCGTCGCGTGAGCGCTCAGCGCTCGGCGAGGACGAAGGCCATCAGCGCCATCGCGGCGGTGTTGCGGGCGATGTGGTCGGGGTCGATCTTGTCGAAGGTGTCGGCCTGGCTGTGGTGCAGGTCGAAGTACTGGCTGGTGTCCGGGTGGAGGCCGAGGCTCAGCACCCCGTCACTGGTCAGCGGCGAGATGTCGGCGCCGCCGCCCCCGAGGGTGAACTGGCTGGCGCCGAGCGCCTGGAACAGCTGCGCGTAGCTCTGGAGCTGCGCGACCTGCTCGGGGGTGCCGGTGACGCCGAAGCCTCGCGGGGCGCCGGCGCCCGAGTCGGCCTCGATGGCGGCGACGTGCTTCTCCTGGCCGTGGGCCGCGTGATAGGCGAGTCCGCCGCGCAGGCCGTTCTCTTCGTTGGTGAACAGGACCACGCGGATGGTCCGCCGCGGGACCAGGCCGAGCTCGACCAGCAATCGCGCCGCGTCCATCGCCATGACGCAGCCGCTGCCGTCGTCGGTGCTGCCGTCGCCGACGTCCCAGGAGTCGATGTGACCGCCGATGACGACGACCTCGTCGGGCAGCTCGCGGCCGCGGATCTCCGCGATCGCGTTGGCGCTGACCGCGTCGGGTAGCAGCTTCGCGCCGAGCGAGAGCTCCACGGTGACCTTCTCGCCGCGGGCGACGAGGCGGGCGAGCAGCTCGGCGTCCTCGAGCGTCAGCGCGGCCGCGGGGAGCTTCGGCACGCCCTCGGCGTAGCGCAGGGCGCCGGTGTGAGGCGTGCGCAGGCTCGAGGCGGTGACCGAGCGGATCAGGACCGCCTTCGCGCCGACCCTGGCCGCCTCCACGACTCCGACCGAGCGGATCGGCACGGTGGCGCCGTAGCCGGTCTCCTGGTGCTCGTGATCGAAGGCCGGCATCGGCTGATTGATCACCACGATCTTGCCGCGCAGCGCCTCGCCCCTGGCGGCGATCTCCGCGAGCGACTCGACCACCGCGATCTCGCCGCGCAGGGCGCCCCGGGTGCCGACCGTGCCGCCGAGGCCGAGGATCACCAGCGGTCGCTCGATCGGCCCGACCACCCGCGCACGCTCGGCGCCGCGCACCCAGTGCGGCACCATCACCTTCTCGCGGCGCGCCCCGGACAGCCCGTCCTCGCGCATCGCCGCGATCGTCCAGTCGATCGCCCGCTCGAGCGCCCGCGAACCACTCAGCCGGTGGCCGAATTTGTCCGACAGCGCCCCCAGCCGCTCATAGCCGTGGCGCCGACCCACCGCCGCGCTCGTCAGCTGCTCCGCCGCTCGCACCAGCACCTCCGGCAACACCGGCGGCGCCGGTAACGAGGGCGTCGGCGACCGCGTCGGCAGCAGCGGCCCGTCCCGCACCACCGACGGTCGCAGCGGCTCCGGCGGCGGCCGCGGCACGGTCGCCGCGCCGGCCGGCAGCGGCGCGCCGCGGACCACCGGCGCGCTCGAGGGCGCCGGTCGACACGCGACCAAACACGCGGCCAAACACGCGGCCAAACACGCGGCCGAACCCGCGGCCGAACCCGCGGCCGAACCCGCGGCCGAACCCGCGGCCGAACCCGAAGCCCGACCCATCGTCCGACCCCTCAGGCCGGGACCCGGGACCCGGAGCCCTCGTTCGCCGTCACGCCGCATCGCGGTGCTATAGCGCCCCCGGGGCGCGCCATGCAAGCGCCGCGGGGCTCGGCGCGCGGCGGCTTGACGGGGCGGTGGCTTCGCGGCGATGAATGGCCGGCATGAAGCTCTATTTCAGCCCCGGCGCCTGCTCGCTCTCTCCCCACATCGCCCTGCGTGAGGCTGGCCTCGAGTTCGAGCTCGAGCGCGTGGACTTCGCGACCAAGAAGACCCGCGGCGGCGAGGACTTCATGGCGATCAACCCCAAGGGTCTGGTGCCGACGCTGCGCCTCGACAGCGGCGAGACGCTGACCGAGGGCCCGGCGATCGTGCAGTACATCGCCGACCTGCGCCCGGACAGCGGCCTCGCGCCGGCGGCCGGGACCTTCGCCCGCTATCGCCTGCAGGAGGCGCTCAACTTCATCTCCACCGAGCTGCACAAGCCCTTCGCCGCGCTGTTCCACAAGGAGTGCCCGGACAGCTGGAAGGAGGTCGTCAAGACCAAGCTCGCCGCCGCCCTCGCCGAGGTCGACGCCACCCTCGCGAAGCAGCCGTTCCTGACCGGCGAGCGCTTCACCGTCGCCGACGGCTACCTGTTCACCGTCGCCAACTGGACCCGCTACGTCGGCATCGCGCTCGAGACCTGGCCGCACCTGGCCGCCTTCGTCGGCCGCATCGCCGAGCGTCCGGCCGTGCACGCCGCGCTCGAGGCCGAGGGCCTGCTGCGCGCGCGCGCCTGAGCCGGGCTCAGGGGACGAGCAGGCGCTCGAGCGCGACGCGGGCGGCGGGGCTGCCCATGAAGATGATCGTCATGCCGAGGGTGAGGGGCTCGTGCTCCTCGGGGTTGTAATGCCAGGTGCCATCGGCCCGGCGCAGGGCGACGACCAGGAAATCCTTGATCTTGCGGGCGTGCAGCAGGCCGATGGTGGTGCCGATCAGCGGCGAGCCCTCGGCCAGCTGGACCTCCTCGACCCGCAGGCGCCGCTCCTTGTCGCGCAGCATCTCGTCGATGAAGGTGACGACGTCCGGGCGGACCATCTCGGAGACCATGCGCATGCCGCCGATCATGTTCGGCAGCACCACCGCGTCGGCCCCGGCGCGGCGGATCTTGGTCTGCTCGCGCTCGTCGGCGCAGCGGGCGACGATGCGGATCTTGGGCGCGAGCAGCCGGGCCGACAGCGTGATCACCAGGTTGTCGTTGTCGTTGCTGATGCAGGCGATCAGGCCGCTCGCGCGCGGCACCCCGGCGATCCGCAGCACGTCGTCGTCGGTCGCGTCGCCGACGACCGCCGGGAAGGCGGAGCCGAGGTGCTGGTGCAGCGCGCGCACGGTCTCGGCGTCGCGGTCGATCAGCACGAAGGGCCGCCCGATCTCCAGCAGCTCGGCAACGATGTGACGCCCGGTCTTGCCGGCCCCGCACACGACGGTATGGTCCTTCAGCTTCTCGATGGCACGGTGCATCTTGCGGTCCCACAGGTATCGGTCGAGGCCGCCCTCGACCATGAAGGCGGTCACGTTCGAGAACAGGTACACGAACATGCCGAAGCCGATGATCGCGTACAGGCTGGTGAAGAGCTTCGCGGCCGTGGTCTCGACCGGGACGACCTCGCCGTAGCCGATCGTCGTCAGCGTGATGCTCGTCATATAGACGGCGTCGATCAGGCCCGCCTCCGGATGACCGATCAGGCAAAACCCGATGAGGCCGATAGCGAACACCACGCCGACCAGCACCGCCGAGCGCACCAGCGGCCGCGCTCGCAGCTGCGCCGTCGGCGGTGGCACGTCGATGCTCAGGCTCGGCGGGATGCGCTTGCGCGGGGCCACGGGGACGCACAGCTTGCGGGTGCGAGGGTCGTCGTGGTTGCGCAAAAATTACGCGCATGACGACAGTCCGCCTCGCCGGGGTCGCCAAAGCGGACGAGCTTGCACGCAAAACATGCGCAGTGCGCCGAGGTTGCTTCGCTGGTTTTCTCGGAGGACGCAGGCAAGCTCGGCGCGCCATGCATCGCCTCGCCGTCGCCCTCGCCCTGCTCGCCGCCTCCGGCTGCGTCACCAAGACCAAGTACGCCGCGCTCGAGGAGGTCCTCGAGCAGCGCGGGACGGAGCTGGACGCGGCCAAGCAGCAGGCGGCTCTGTGCGCGCAGGAGCTCGCGGCCGCGAACGGGCGGGGGGCGGCCTGTGAGGAGCGAGGCGCCGAGCTGAATCGAGAGATCCAGCGGCAGGCCGCGGCGGCGCGGGCCAACGAGCTCGAGGCCCAGGACCTGAAGTCGGACCTGAAGACCCAGCAGGAGCTGCTGGCGCGGCTGCTCAAGGACAAGAGCCAGCTGAAGGCGACGGTCGACGAGATGCGCGGGGCGCTGGCGGCCGCGGCGGAGCGCGAGCGCGAGGCGGCCCGGCGAGTCGCGGAGTACAAGGACGTGCTGGCGCGGTTCAAGGAGCTGATCGACGCGGGCACGCTGCAGGTGCGCATGGTGGATGGGCGGATGGTGCTGACGCTGCCGATGGACATCCTGTACCCGAGCGGCTCGGCCAAGCTGGCGAAGGAGGGGCACGAGGCGCTGCTCGCGGTCGGTCGCGGGCTGGCGACGATCCCCGAGCGGCGGTTCCAGATCGAGGGCCACACCGATGATGTCCCGATCCGCACCGCCGCATATCCCTCGAACTGGGAGCTCGCGGCGGCCCGCTCGCTCGGGGTCGTGAGGGCGCTGCTCGAGGGCGGCGTGGCCCCGCAGCGCATCAGCGCGGCGAGCTTCTCCGAGTACCACCCGACCGTGGCCAACGACGGCGACGCCAACCGCGCCCGCAATCGTCGCATCGAGATCGTGCTGGTCCCAGACCTCACCGGGCTGCCCGGCTTCGACGAGCTGCAGCGGCTGTCCACGGGTCGCTGAGCGCGCGGCCAGCGTCAGTGTCTCATGGGGTCTGATCGTGGCGCGCGCGACATCCAGCCGGTCAGGGACAGGCGCCGCGCCGCGGTCGGCAGCACCTCGTGGTCCAGGTCGGCGCTGCGGAACACGACGAGCCGGTCGAGCAGCGGGGCCACGTCGATCGGCGCCGCGCCGTGCAGGCGCAGGCAGCCGCCCGCGGCCGCGATCCACGCGTCATTCAAGTAATAGCAATAGCTGATGACGCGGCTGGCATCACCGGCGAAGGTGTCCTTGTGCGCGCCATAGAACGCCCCGGGCTCGAAGCAGGCGGCGTGGCACTCGACCCGCCGTAGCGCCAGGAAGCAGGTGCCGTTCAGGTGCTGGACCAGGAGGTCGAGCCGCGCGAGGAAGAGCCCCACCTGGGTCCCGGGCCGAACGCCGTCGGCGCCGGTCGCATCGAACCAGCAGACGCTGTCGCGGCGGACGTCGGGGGTCACGGTCCGCGCCGCGGCTGCGCCGATGCCGGCGGGGTGAAAGTGCCGGGCGTCGAAGAGCGCCACCACCTCGAGGCGCAGCGCGTGCGCCCGGGCGGGGCCGAGCCAGGCGTCCATGACCACGGGCTCACCGCGGGCGAGGCCCTCGGCGGCCATCTCGTCGACCTCGAGATCGTGCGGGTCGAGCATCCTTGACAGTCGCCTGGATCCGTCGGCGCCGCCAGCGATGGTTTGGCCCCCCGCGCTCCGCCGCGGCGGGCCGAATGCGAGCGTCGTCGCCCCGGGTCAGCCGCGGCGGGCCGAGGGGTCGAGGTTGACCGGGACCTTGAAGAAGCTGCGAGCCGCGGCGTCGGGCGCGGGCAGGCGGCCGGCGTCGATGTTGACCTGCACGCTCGGGTACAGCAGGCGCGGGGCGTCGAGGGTGGCGTCGCGGCGGCTGCGAAAGTCGACGAACTCCTGCTCGTCGCGGCCCTCGGCGACGTGAATGTTGTGGCGCCGGGAATCGCCGATGGTGGTCTGATAGGCGAGGGGGCGGCCGCCGGGTTGATAGTCGTGGCCGACGAAGACGCGGGTCTCGTCGGGCAGGGCGAAGAGGCGCTCGTGGACCGAGCGGTACAGGGTGCGCGCGTCGCCGCCCGGGAAGTCGCAGCGGCCGGTGCCGTAGTCGGGCATGAACAGGGCGTCGCCGGTGAACAGGGCGTCGCCGATCAGGTAGCTGAGGCAGGCGGGGGTGTGCCCGGGGGTCGGGATCGCGGCGACGGTGAGGCTGCCGGCGCGCAGCTGCTCGTCGGCGGCGATCAGGCGGTCGAACTGGCCGCCGTCGCCGCGGACCTCGTCGCCGAGCCCGAACACGCCCTTGAAGATGCGCTGGACATCGACGATACCGGCGCCGATCGCGACCAGCGCCCCCGGGAATTCGTGGCGCAGCAGCTGCGAGCCGGAGAGGTGGTCGGCGTGGGCGTGGGTCTCGAGGATGTAATGCAGCCGCAGCTCTCTGGCGCGCACGAGGGCGATCACGGGCGTGAGCGACTCGGCGAACACCTTCGAGCCGACCGGCTCGTAGTCGAGGACCGGGTCGATCACCACCGCGTCGCGGGTCGCCGGGTCATAGACGACGTGGGTGAGGCTGGAGGTGCGAGGGTCGAAGAAGCTCTCGATCCGCATGGTGTCCTCAGCGCGCGGGGGCGACGCGATTGAAGAGCGAGAAGCCGGCCATTCCGACGAGCATGGCGGCGACGAAGATCCAGATGTCGGCGCTGCCGCCCACGAAACCGACCAGCGCGGGGCCCGGGCACAGGCCGGTCAGGCCCCAGCCGACCCCGAACATCGCCGCGCCGATCAGCAGGCGCGGGTCGAGCTTGCGGCGGGTCGGGAGCTGAAAGCGCAGGCCGTCCCATGGTCGCGGCCACGCGAGCACCTGCCGGGCCCCGAGCGCGTAGACGCCGACCGCCCCGCCGAGCACGAGCATGAGGTTCGGCTCCCAGGCGCCGGCGAGATCGAGGAAGGCGAGCACGTTGCGGGGATCGACCATGCCCGAGAGGCCGAGGCCGAGCGCGAATACCAGGCCGCACGCGAATGCGATGAGCACGGATCTCATAGGAGGCCTCCGAACATGTGACGGGTGAGAAAGACGGTGAGGAAGCCGAAGCTCATGAAGGTGAGCACGGCCGCGAAGGAGCGCGGGGAGGCGCGGCCGATCCCGCAGACGCCGTGGCCGCTGGTGCAGCCGTTGCCGAGCCGGGTCCCGAAGCCGACCAGCAGCCCGCCGACGATCAGGACGGCGCGCGAGCCGGTGACGCCGTTCGGCAGCCCGACCAGCGCCTGCAGCAGCAGGCCGCCGCCGAGCAGGCCCGCGAGGAACCCCAGGCGCCAGTCGAGGTCACCGCGCTGGGGCGGCAACAGGCCCCCGACGATGCCGCTGATGCCGGCGACCCGCCCGCTGAGCGCGAGCAGTCCGAGCGAGGCGGCGCCGATGAGGAGCCCACCGGCGAGGGAAGCGAGCAGGGGGAGGAGCTGCATGGCGGCATGTAAAGCACATGTCGTGCCAAATGTCAGAGCCGCCGCTCGCGCAACTTCCTCCTCTGCATCTCGGCGATCTCGGCGAGGAGCGCCGCGGCGAGGTCGAGGCGAGGGCGGTGCGCGTTGCAACATGGTGCACCATGTTGCGACATGCCGCGACATACCGCGACATGCGAGCGGCCGGGACCAGCGGTTCCGCAGGTGGCGGCCGCAGACATGCCCCCGCCCCGGGCTGGCCCGATCCGTGCAGACTGGCGCCGTCGATGGATCTACTGAGCCGCCTCGGCCGCCTGATGCCCGCCCTCGTGTGGTTGCCCCGCTACCGCCGGGCTGACCTCCCCGGCGACCTGACGGCGGGCGTGACCACCGCGGTGATGCTGATCCCGCAGGCCATGGCCTACGCGCTGCTCGCCGGGCTGCCGCCGGTCGTCGGGCTGTACGCCGCGATCGCGCCGCCGCTGGTGTACGCGCTGTTCGGCAGCTCGCCGAAGCTCGCGGTCGGGCCGGTGGCGATGGACTCGTTGCTGGTCGCGGCCGCGGTCGGCAGCGTCGCGCTCGCGGGCACCGAGGTCTATGTCACGACCGCGGCCGCGCTGGCGCTGATGGTCGGCGCGGTGCAGCTCGCGATGGGCGCGCTGCGGCTCGGCTTCGTGGTCAACTTCCTGTCGCGTCCGGTGCTCAGCGGCTTCACCTCGGCGGCGGCGCTGGTGATCGCGGCGAGCCAGCTCGGCCCGCTGCTCGGCCTGCGCCTCGGCTCGAGCACGGCGCTGCACACGATCGTGCTCGAGATCGCCGGCGCGGTGACCAAGATCCACGTCCCCACGCTCGTGCTCGCGGCGGTCACCATGCTCGTGCTGGTGCTGCTCGGCCGCTGGCGCGGCAAGGCGCTGCTGGTGGTCGCGCTCGGGATCGCCGCGTCGGCGCTGCTCGACCTGCCCGCGCTCGGCGTCGCGGTCGTCGGCGAGGTCCCGCCCGGACTGCCGAGCCCCGCGCTGCCGCTGGTGCCGTGGGCGACGCTCGGCGCCCTGGTCCCCGCCGCCCTGACGATCGCCCTGGTCTCGTTCATGGAGGCGATCTCGTCGGGCCTCGCGGTCGCCGAGGACGACCAGCGGCCGGCCGCCGACCGCGAGCTGGTCGCCCTCGGCCTCAGCAACCTCGCCTGCGGCGTGATGCGCGGCTATCCGGTCGCCGGCGGCCTGTCGCGCACGGCCGTCAACGCCCAGGCGGGGGCCCGCACCGGCCTCGCGGGGGTGTTCACCGCGGCGCTGGTCGCCCTGGCGCTGCTGTTCCTGACGCCGCTGCTGCGCGGCCTGCCGCGCGCGTCGCTGGCGGCGATCATCGTCGTCGCGGTGTTCGGTCTGATCGACCGCAAGCTCCCGCGCGAGCTGTGGCGGGTGCGAAGGCGCGAGCTGCCGGTGCTGCTCCTGACCTTCATGGCGACCCTGACCCTCGGGATCTCCACCGGCCTCGTGCTCGGCGTCCTGGCCTCGCTGCTGCTGTTCGTGCTGCGCACCACCCGGCCGCACACCGCCGTGCTCGGCCGCCTGCCCGGGACCCACGTCTATCGCAACCTCAGGCGCTTCCCCGACGCCGAGCCGGTCCCCGGCCTGGTGCTGGTGCGACTCGACGCCCAGCTGTACTTCGCGAACGCGGCGTTCCTGCGGGCGACCCTGCTGCGCCTGGTCGACGAGGCCCCGCCGCCGGTGCGCGCGGTGATCGTCGACGCCAGCAGCATTCATGACGTCGATGTGTCGGCGCTCGAGTCCCTGCGCGAGGTCCATCGCGCGCTCACGGCCCGCGGGATCGACCTGTACTTCGCCGACGTGAAGGGCCCGGTGCGCGACCTGCTGCACCGCGCCGGCTTCGTCGCCGAGCTCGGCCCGGAGCACTTCAGCTTCACCACCCACGAGGCGGTCCAGCGCGCGCTCGGTCTCGCGGTCGTCGGCGATCCGCGGGCCGTCCAGGCCGATCACGCGTCGTTCTGAGCGAGGTCCGGCGGCCAAACCTCAGGGCGGGGGACAGGTGCTCGCGGTGCACGGACGGGTCTGGTACAGGTCGGTCGTGACGATGAGGTCCTGGACGGTCGGCGTCTCGGGGTTGGCTCGCAGCTCCCACGCGATCCACACCGACGAGCCGCTGGACGGGGCCCAAAACAGGCAGCTGCTGCCGCGCTCCCCGGCGCGCGGGTCGAACACCAGCGAGACGTTGGTTGCGAGCGAGCAGGTGCCCGCCTCCTCTGGCGAGGGCTTGGCGTCCGGGGCGTCGACGCGGACCGCGAGCGCGTTGCGCTTCGAGTCGTAGCCGAGCACGCTGACCCGCAGCAGCGAGCGCCCCACGGTCAACGCCCGCCCGAACTCGGGGGTCGGGCCGAGGTTATGCTCGTGCCGGTCGACCTCGACGCGCCAGCGCTCGAGCATACCGGCGAGCACGATATCTCTGCCCCCCAGCGACCGGGAGCTCGAGCGCGTCCAGCCGGTCGCGGCGTTCACGTCCGCCCCGGTTTGCGCGACCGGGACTTGGGCTTGCCCGGTCAGCGCGCTCTGGCGGCGAAAGTCGAGCGTGGCGCTGCCGGCCCGCACCTGCGAGGTGACGATCCTGTGCACCGCGTTCGCCGGGAAGTCGCAGTCGCCCGGAGCCGGCCTGGGGGTCCCGTGCTCGTGCACGAGGTCCAGCAGGACCAGGTCGGCCCCGCGACCATCCTCGATCCCGGCGCCCGCGCCGAGCGCCACATACTGCAGGTCCGCCCTGAGCTTGGTGGTGCTGCGGTAGTGTACGCGCAGCGTATCGAGCCCCTTCTTGCGCTCGGTCACGCCGACCTTGAAGCACGACGTGGCGGACAGCGTGATCCCGTCCGGATGCTCACCACCTTCGGCCAGCTCGGCCCCCAGGGCGCTCGCGCTGCTCGGCGGTCGCACCGCGGCGTAGGGCGGCGGGAACTCGTCGGGGTTGTTGCGGATGGCCTCGGCGAGGGTGCTGGGGGCGCAGCCGGCGAGGAGGACGGCGAAGAGCAGTCGCGACATCGTGGTCGGCTCCCTAGCGGCACTTGTCGAGCAACGCCTCGACCGCGGCGGAGGGTCGCGCGAGGTCGGCGGCGAAGGGACGGCTGGCCGCATGGGGCCCCCGCGGGCAGATGCTGCGCGAGAAGCCCTGGATGAGCAGCGAGTAGCCGTTGGTCTCGTCGTTACCTGCTCTCTGCACCCAGAGATGAGCGTCATAGATATCTGTGCAGTCTGACTCGGGGTCCCCGCGCGTGCACTTGAATTCGAGCATATCTTCGGAGGATCGCCCCGCGCTGTGCGGCTGGGTGATCGAGCACGAGCTCGTCGGGCTGATCGCGGCCTTGATGCGCTCCAGCAGCCCCGAAGGATCGCCGCAGTACGCCGGGAGGTCGGGCCTGTGGTGGTACTTGAACAGCACCACGGCGTCGGTGGTGCCCACGCCGAAGAGATCGTCGGCGCCCTTCTGGACGACCACCGTGGGTGGCGGCGGTTCGGGTGTCGGCGTCATCGGATCCACGAGCTTCACCGTCACCATGGCGCCGCTCGAATCAACAAAATCACCCGAGTCCGTCGGATCCGTCGACGCGGAGCTGAGCGGCTGAGTGCTCGCCCACCCACAGCCGGCCACGACGACCGAGAGGAGCGCCGCACAATGGGTGGCGCTGAATCGCAGGCGCGACGCTCGCATGGCACCAGGCTATGTGAGCACCTCGGGAGGGACGAACGCAGTGTTTGCGTCAGGCGGCGTCCTGGCGCCGTCGGGGGCCGGCGAGCGCGGCAGGAGGATGTCGAAGCGGGTGCCCTTGCCTGGCGCGCTGTCGACCCGGATGCGCCCGCCGAGCCCGTCCACGACCCGCTGCACGGTCGCCAGCCCGAGGCCGGTCCCGCGCGAGGCGGGCTTGGTGGTGAAGAAGGGCTCGAAGATGCGGGCCGCGACCTCCGGCGGCATGCCCTGCCCGGCGTCGATCACGGAGAGGCGCACCCAGGCCGCGGCCGCGGCGTCGCGCTCGTTGGCGGTCTCGATGCGGAGGGCGCCGCCGGTGGGCATCGCGTCGCGGGCGTTGATGGCGAGGTTGAGCAGCACCTGCTCGAGCAGGCCGCGGTCGACCTGCACGGTCCACAGCTCGGGTCCGAGCTGCAGGTCGAGCTGGACGTGGCTCCCGAGCAGGCGGCCGAGCATGCGCTCCGCGCCGCGCACGAGGTCGTTGAGGTCGAGGTCGACGAGCGCGAGGGCGCGGGGGCGCGAGAAGGCGAGCAGCTGGCGGGTCAGGGCCGCGGCCCGCTCGGAGGCCTCGGCGATCTCCGCGACGAGCGGCCCGGATGGGGTGCCTTGCAGATCGCACTCGAGCACGTCGCAGGCGGCGTTGATGACGGTGAGGATGTTGCTGAAGTCGTGGGCGACCCCGGCGGCGAGGTGGCCGATGACCTCGAGCTTCTGCGCCTGGAGCAGCTGCGACTGCAGGGCGTCGAGGCGCGCCTGATGGTCGAGGGTCTTGCGCAGCCGCGCGCTCGAGTCGTGCAGGACCCACAGCAGCAGCTCCTCGCCGACCCGCGTCGCCCTGTAATCATAATAGGCGGGCTGAAAGCTGTCCGCCTCCGTCCAATGGAGCTCACCCGCGGCCGGCTCGCCGGTGGTGAGCACGTCCATGCACCGCTGAAAGCTCCCGTGTCGGACCATCTGCGGCCACAGCGTCGAGCACAGCCCGCCGATCGCCGCGTCGGGGTCGGGCTGGCGCGCCCGGGCCGCGTGGTTGATCCAGACCAGCCGCATGTCGACGACCCGTCCGTCGGCGTCGCGCACCGCCCGGCCCAGCGCCGCCGCGTCCGGCAACAGCTCCAGCGCGCTCGCCAGGACCTCCGTCCCGAGCCGATGCAGACAGTCGATGCTGCGCTCCTGCTCCGTGTTCAACATCGGCTCGGTCTCACGAGCGACCACGATAACACACCACTGCGGCGCGCCTGGACCCGGTAGGGGGGGGAAGCTGTGCCCGCGTCTGCTTTTGACAGCGCCGGGCCCGCGGTGGCGCTGGCGGGCGAGATCTGCGAAGCTCGGGCCCTGGCCCCGCCGCGGGGCCCGAAAGAGCCGGTCGATGCCCACGGACCCGACGCCAGGGAGCTTCGTCTTCAACCCCTTCGTGGAGGGCTTCGACGACGACCCGGCGCCGGTCTATCGCCAGCTGCGCGAGTCGGCGCCGGTGTATTACTGGCCGCTGGCCGATGCATATCTGGTCAGTCGATATCAGGACGTGCTGGCGGTATTGAAGGACCCGCGGCTGTCGCGTTCGTACCGCGACAACGCGCGCTACCAGCCGCTCCCCGATCTGCCCGAGTATCGCGAGTATCGGTCCGCGACCGAGAACGGCCTGTTTCAGGTCAAGCCGGCGGACCACCTGCGGCTGCGCCGGCTGGTGAACCCGGGCTTCGCGCCGAAGAAGATCGAGCTGCTGCGCGCGCAGATCCGGGAGATCACGCTCGCGGCGCTCGCGGGGCTGCCCGCGCTCGAGATCGTCGACCTCGCGCCGATGGTCGACGACATCCCGCTGCGGGTGATCGGCCGGCTGCTCGCGATCCCGGCCGCGATGGAGCCCGGCTTCCTGGTGTTCGCGCGCGCGCGCCTGCTGCTGATAAACCCCGGGCTGACCTTCGACGAGCGCGACGCGCTGATCCGCGGCCTCGCGCCCGGCTATCGCGACATCCGGGCCCTGCTCGCCGAGCGCCGCCAGCGGCCCGGCGACGACATGCTCTCGGCCCTCATCCACATCGAGGAGGAGGGCGGGCGCCTCAGCGAGGCCGAGCTCATCGGGGTCGTCGAGTCCATCATCATCGGCGGCGCCGACACGACCGTGCACACCCTGCGGTTCATGCTCCTGAACCTGCTGCGCAGCCCCGGGCAGCTCGAGCGCGTGCGCGCCGACCCGACCCTCGCCCGCGCCGCCATGGAGGAGACCCTCCGCTTCGACCACTTTAATAAGTTCGGCACCCCGAGCTTCGTGCTCGAGGACCTGAGCATCGGCGGCGTGCCGATCGCGAGGGGCAGCACCGTCATCCCGATGAAGGGCGCGGGCTCCCGCGACCCCGCGGTGTTCGAGCGCCCCGACGAGTTCGACATCGGGCGCGCCGACCTCGGCGAGGCCCACAACTTCGGCCTTGGCCCGCACAGCTGCCTCGGGGCCCACCTCGCGCGCCTCGAGGCCGAGGTCGTCGTGCCGACGATCCTCGAGCAGCTGCCCGGCATGACCCTCGCCGGCCCGCCCGAGTTCACCCCGCACCTGTTCTTCCGCGTGATGCGCAGCCTGCCGGTGCGGCGCGGACGCGACGCCGCGGTGGCCCCCGTAGCCCCGTAGCCCCCGACGGTGGGCCGGGTGCAACTTTTGCGCGTCCGCGCAATGGTGGTTTCATGGCACGCTGCCCGGAGCGCGAAGGGCCTGAGATCGAGGGCCTGGAGCGCTGGTACGGACCTTGCTCGAAGCCCGACGTGGAAGCTCTAGCGACCAGAGAGTGCGCTGATTCGCCCGTCCCGGGCCCGCTGTCGATCCTCGTCGTCGAGGACGACGTGCGGTCGGGGCGGATGCTCGCCGACCTGCTGCGTGGCGATGGATTCACCGTCGAGGTCTGTCCGGGCGGGGCCTCGGGGGCCGAGCGCCTGGCGTCCGGCCCGGCCCCGGACGCGCTGGTCACCGACCTGCGGATGCCGGAGGTCGACGGAGTCGCGGTCGCCCGCCTCGCCCGCAGCCGGAGCCCGGCGATGCCGATCTTGATCGTCACGGCATATCCCGAGCTGGCGCGGCGCCTGGAGCGGGACCCCGCGCCGTCGCCGACGATCTTCACGAAGCCGCTGGATTACGCGGCCCTCGTCGCGACCCTCTCGAGGATCCGGGGCGGCGCGCGCTCCTGAGGTGCCGATGGCGGAGCCCGAGACTCGGTTCGCGGAGCTGAAGCGCTACGTCGAGTTCTCGGCCGAGGACGCCCGGCTCCTGCGCGGGTTTCGTGGCGCCGCCGCGCCGCACTTCGAGCGGATCACCCAGGAGTTCTACGACCGCATCCGCCAGCACGAGGAGGCGCACGCCGTGTTCACCGGGGAGGCCCAGATCGCCAGGCTCCAGCGCTCGCTGGTGCGCTGGTTCGAGCGGGTCTTCAGCGGCGACTACGACGAGGCTTACTACGCCGAGACGACCGCGATCGGGCGCGTGCACGTCAAGGTCGGCCTGCCGCAGCGCTACATGTTCACCGCCATGGCGCTGATCCGGTCGTCGCTGATGCAGCTCGCCGAGGCATCGGAGCCGCCGGGTACGCGGGTCCCCCGGGCGATCTGCCGGCTCCTGGACCTCGAGCTGGCGATCATGCTCGAGAGCTACCGCGACGACTGGATCTCCCGCATCCAGCACGTCGAGCGGGTCGAGAAGGAGGCGCTCGGGCGCTCGCTCGCGGTGACCCAGCACCGCTACGTCAACGCCGTCGAGCTCGCCCACGTCCTCATCGTCGGCCTCGACGTCGGCGGCGTCGTCAAGCTCTTCAACCGCGAGGCCGAGCGCGTCACCGGCTTCGCCCGCGACGAGGTGCTCGGGACGCCCTTCGTCACGGCCCTCGGCTTCGACCAGGACGGCGACGCCGCGCGCCTCGGCGAGGTCCTCGCCACCTTCGCCAGGATGGAGCGCGAGCGCGTCGCCGACCCGCGGGGCCCGGCGCTCGAGGCCTGCTCCGCGCCGCTCGAGACGACGATCCAGAGCAAGTCCGGCCGCAGCCGCATCATCCGCTGGCACCTCACCCACGCCCCCTGCGAGGGCGACGAGGTGTCGGTGTTCGCGCTCGGCCTCGACACCACCGACGAGCGGGCGCTGCTGGCCCGTACGCAGCGCCAGGAGCGGCTCGCGGCGATCGGGACGCTGGCCGCCGGCCTGGCCCACGAGATCCGCAACCCCCTCAACGGGGCGCAGCTGTACGTCACCTACCTCGACCGCGCGCTCCGCCGGACCGACGCGCACGGCGAGCTGCTCGCGGCCGTGGGCGTGATCGGCGACGAGCTCAAGCGCCTCGGCGGGCTCGTGGTCGAGTTCCTCGACTTCGCCCGGCCGCGACCGCTGCAGATCGAGCCGGTGATCGTGCAGCGGCTGCTCGAGCGGACCCTGCAGCTGGTCGCGGAGTCGGCGCGGAGCCGCGGTGTCACGGTGACGCTCGACGAGCCGGCGACACCGCTGGAGATCCTCGCCGACGGCGCCAAGCTCCAGCAGGTGCTCCTGAACCTCGCCCAGAACGCGATCGAGGCGCTCGCGCCGGCCGGCAGCGGCGAGGTCGTGCTCCGCGCGCGTCGCCAGCCGCGCACGGTCACGCTCGAGGTCGAGGACGGCGGCCCCGGCGTCCCGCAGGGCTCGCCCATCTTCGACGCCTTCTTCTCGACCAAGGCCCAGGGGACCGGCCTCGGCCTGTCGATCACCCACCGAATCGTCACCGACCACGGCGGGTCGATCGCCGTCGAGAGCGTCCCCGGACAGACGGTGTTTCGCGTGGTGCTGCCGATCGAGGGCCCGCAAGGCTGGCCGGCCCGCCGCGCCGAAGGACGACACGATGCATGAAGACCAGCAGACACGAGGGCGCATTCTCGTCGTCGACGACGAGCCCAGCGCGCGCATGGGACTGGATATGTTGCTGCGTCAGGCCGGCTTTCGCGTGCAGGTCGCCGACGACGGACTGGCCGGATTGCAGGCCGCCAGCGAGTTCGCCCCCGATGTCGTGGTCACCGACCTCAAGATGCCCAGAATGGACGGCATCACCCTGCTCCAGAAGCTGCGCGAGCAAGACCGCGACGTCCCCGTCATCGTGGCCACCGCGTTCGGCGAGGTCAGCTCCGCGGTCGCGGCGATGCGCGCCGGCGCGGACGACTATCTCACCAAGCCGCTCGACATCGACGAGCTGGTGCTGGCGGTCGAGCGGGCGATGCAGCGGCGGTCGCTGCGGACCGAGGCCGAGAACCTCCGCCGTCAGCTGCGCGAGCGCGACGGCAGCGGGCTGCTGGGGCTGCTGGGCGCGAGCGCGGCGATGCAGAGCGTGTATCAGGTCGCGCGGCAGGTCGCGGGCTCGCGGGCGACGGTGCTCATCACCGGGGAGAGCGGCACCGGCAAGGGGGAGCTGGCGCGGGCCATTCACAGCCTGAGCCCGCGGGCCAAGGCGCCGCTGGTGACGCTGCAGTGCGCCGCGCTGGCCGAGAACTTGCTCGAGAGCGAGCTCTTCGGCCACGAGCGGGGCGCCTTCACCGGGGCGGAGCGCCAGCGCATCGGTCGCTTCGAGCAGGCCCACGGCGGCACCATCTTCCTCGACGAGATCGGCGAGGTCTCGCCGGGCGTGCAGGTGAAGCTGCTGCGGGTGCTGCAGGAGCGCACGCTCGAGCGCGTCGGCGGCGGCGAGCCGATCAAGGTCGACGTGCGGGTGATCGCGGCGACCAACCGCGACCTGGCCAAGGATGTCCGCGAGGGGCGCTTCCGCGAGGACCTGTATTATCGGCTGAACGTGGTCCACATCGAGATGCCGCCGCTGCGGCTCCGGGGCCGCGACTCGCTGCTGCTCGCCGAGCACTTCCTGCGTCGCTTCGTCGAGGAGAACCACGCGCCCATCAAGGGCTTCACCGAGCGGGCCCGGCAGAAGCTGGCCCAGCACATGTGGCCCGGCAACGTCCGCGAGCTCGAGAACGCCGTCGAGCGCGCGGTGGTCCTGTGCAGCGCGAGCATGATCGACGTCGAGCACCTCCCCTTCGAGGGCGCCCCCGACATCCAGGGCGGCGTGCGCGTCCCGGGCTCGACGATGGCGGAGATCGAGCGCCACGCGATCCTCACGACCCTGGACGCCGTCGACGGCTCGACGGCGCGGGCCGCCGAGATCCTCGACCTGAGCGTACGCACGATCCAGTACCGGCTGCACACCTACGGCCGTCGTTGACCGGCTCGGGCTGCAAACCATGCACGTCCTGGCGCGCGCCGCTCTCCGGCCCGCGGCGTCGGTCGGCGTCGGTCGGCGTCGGTCGGCGTCGGTCGACGTCGGTCGACGCAGGTGCACCGATTGCACGTGATGCGGTGATTTGCGCCGCGCCAGCGGACGAGGCTCTCGCGGCGAGGTCGACCCCGCAGCCTTTGCTTGCAATGGTGCGGCGGCCTGCGATACGTTGACGACATATGATTGGACTCGGATCTGGAAAGCTCGTCAATGAGCAGGCCGTCCAGCTCTCGCCGACCCTCGGCTGGCTCCTCCTCGCCTGCGCCGTCGTCGTGCTCCTGCTGGGCATCTCCCAGGCCGACCGCTGGCGGCGGCTGTGGCTGCGCACCGAGGATCCCCGCGCCCTCGGGCTGTTTCGCATCCTCTTCGCCGTCTTCGTGCTCCTCAACGTCGGCGGCCTGTGGGAGCACTTCACCTTCCTGTTCACCGACGAGGGCATCTTCTCCACCGACACCGCCCGCGAGCTGCTCGCCCGCGAGCAGTTCGCCGGCTACGGCGACGGCGCCGGCTTCTTCGACGCCCGCGCCGTCGCCGAGTTCCTGAAGGGCCCGAAGTACTCGCTGCTGTGGTTCTGGGACTCGCCGGGGGCCTTCGCGCTGCACTTCTGGGGCTTCGTGGCGGTCACGACGGCCTTCATGCTCGGCTGGCGCACGCGGCTGATGGGCGTGCTCAGCCTGCTCGGCATGCACAGCATCACGCTGCGAAACCCGCTGTTCATGGAGGGCACGGACCTCGTCTACAGCTGCATGTTCTTCTATCTGGTCCTCTCGCAGTGCGGCCGGGCGTACAGCGTCGACAACTGGCTGCGCTGCCGTCGGCTGGCCCGCGAGGGTCGGCTGAGCCTGCCGGGCGGTCCGGGCGACGGTGCCGGCGTGGCGCCCTCGTCCGCGCTCCCGCGCGGGCTCGAGGCGGTCTACCGCCGGGTGCCGGCGTGGCCCCGGCTGCTGATGATGCTGCAGGTCGCCACGATCTACGTGTACGGCGGCTGCGCGAAGAACGGCGACGTCTGGCTGCGCGGCGACAGCCTGTATTACGCCCTCAACATGGACCACTTCTATCGGGTCCCGCCGCAATACCTCTCCGCGATCTTCGGCACCAATCTCTTTCGCCTGATGACCTGGGTGGTCCACATCTGGCAGGCCGCCTTCCCGCTGGTCGTCGTCGGCCTGGTCGTCCGCTGGGCCCTGCGCGAGCGCCTGCCGCAATACACCGGCGCCCGGCTGTGGCTGGTCCGCGGGCTGTGGGTCGCGCTCGGTCTGCTCGCGCTCGTGGTCGCCGAGGTCGGCTATCCCGTGCATTACGCGGCCGGCCCCGGCAAGCCGAGCCTGCTCACGGTGCAGTGGCTGTTCGCGGGCGGCTGGCTGCTGATGATGGCCGGCATCGCCTGGCTGTGGCGGCGCCTGCGGGACCGCCCGTTCCAGGTGCGCATGTTCGGCCGGGAGCATCGCCTCGACCTCGAGTGGTTCTGCGGGTGGTTCATGGGTCGCCGCGTCTTCCTGACGATCGGCATCCTGTTCCACGGGCACCTGCTCGTGCTGATGAACATCGGCATGTTCGCGCCGATCATGCTGCTGACCTACATGGTCTTCCTCAGCGGCCCGGAGCTGGCGCGGATGCTCCGCGCCCTCGGCCAGGCGCTCGCGCGCCTCGGCGTCCCCGGGATCCCCGCGGACGTGCGGGCCGGCTGCGCCCCGATCCCCACCGAGGACCCGCGCCTCCCGCACCTCCGCCGCGACGCCGCGCGCCTGCCCACCTGGGCGATGCTCGGCAGCCTGCTCCTCGCGACAGGTGCCATCGTCCTCGCCGCGCAGGGCCTGCCCGGCGCCCGGACCTGCGTCGTCCTCGGCCTGCTGGCGCTGCTCCTGGGGACGTTCATCTCCTGGCGTCGTGACGGCCGGCGCTCGCTCGCCGCCGGCAGCGACGCTGGCTCGCCGGATCGACCGTGGGCCTACGGGCCCTGGGGGCGGTTCCTGGTCGGCGCGCTGGTCGTCTATCACATCTTCGCGGTCGCGGTGTGGTGCATGCCGGACAAGCAGTGCCTGCAGACGTTCCGCGCCGCCGCGCAGGCGCCCTTCCGGCTGTGGCTGACGCGCACCCACACGGCGCAGGGGTGGGGAATGTTCGCCCCGAACCCCCCGCGCCACAACGTCTTCTTGAAGGTGCTGGTGATCGACGAGCAGGGCGAGGCCCACGACATGCGCTCGGACATGTACGCCCCCGGCCGCAAGCCGGTCCCGTGGATCTTCAATGACCGCATCTTCAAGATGAACCGGCGCATGAGCGGCGGCGAGGCGGGCAAGGGCGACTGGTATCAGAAGTGGTACGGCCGCTATCATTGCCGCGAATGGGCGCTCCAGCACGGGGGAGTCGCCCCGAAGAAGGTCGAGCTCTACAAGGTGAGCTACCGGATCCCCGGCCCCGAGGAGGTGGCGAAGGGCGGCTATTACCTCCCGGAGCTGCAGCTCGAGCGATTCAGCAAGGAGACCCGGCTGCACACCACCAATTGCGCGAGCGAGCCCGAGGCCCAGCTCAGCGACGAGATCCGGGCGCGCCATGACCTGCCTCCGCTGCCGGAGGGCGCCTACAAGCCGTGGGTCAAGGACCGGCGCGGCAAGTGGGAGAAGACCATGCATAAGAAAGAGGACAAGAAGCCATGATCACACGACTGCTCGATGCTCCCCTGGCCAGCGCCGAGGTCCGCTGGCTCGACCTGGCCGCGTTCTTCGTGATGGGCCTGCTGTGGATCCTCGTGTTCGCCATGCTCTACGGGATCTACCGGATCCTGCGCAGCAAGGCCCGCGGCGACACCGACTGGGGCGACTCGCCCGGATTGTGACAGTGCGCCCGTGAGCCGCGCTCGGGGTGGCCGTGACCGGTCACCCCGAGTCAATTCACCGGCCCGTGGATGCGCGGGCCGGCGGGTCGAGCAGGTTAAATGCGACGAGCCGGCCACGACCCAGGTCGTGTCCGGCTCACATATCTCTGTCCAGGGGCTCGGTCGCGCTGACTTCACATATGCTGGTCGTCGCTGTGGATCCGGCGGCGGTTGTACAGGAACACGCCCACGACGAGGGCGACGCCGAGGAGCCAGCACAGCATGAGAAACGCGAACTTGGGGGAAGCGATCAGGAACAGTCCGGTGGCGAGCATGGCGTACCTCTTTCTTTGCTTCACTAGGTGAGCAAGACCTGTGCCAGCGCCCGCCGCGGCGAGTGGCGGCAGCTTGGACGCACGGAGGCTCCGGATCGGCCGCGGCCCTTGCGTCGAGATGCACCGTTTGCACCGCCCCGCGGATCGGGCCCCCCATGGCGGCACCGCGGCCCAGCCCCGGGGAGCGTCCGCGCGCCGACCGTCACCGACGTCGAGCACGGCGGACGGCCTGTTCGCGCCTGACCGACGCGCGCGGTCGAGTTCGCGCGGCCCGGACGCATGCGCTTCATCACGAGTGGCGATCATCGACGTTCCCGCGGCGCAGGCCCTGCGTTACACTGGCGGACCATTCCCTGGAGATCGGTGAGATCGTGAACGTTGAAGCCGAAGAGTATTCGATCCGTTTCGACGAGACCGCGGCCAAGGTGAGCTTCCATGGGGCCATGCGCCTCCGGGGGCCGACCGAGTACGACGACATGAAGGGCCTGCTGCGGCACGCGCTGTCCTTCAATTTCCCGGCGCTGGAGCTCGATTTCACGGGCCTCAAGTTCCTCAACAGCTCCGGCCTCGGGACGATCGGCCAGTTCATCGTCGATGCCCGCCGCGCCGGCACCAGCAAGATCCTCCTGCGCGGCTCCCAGGCCCACTCCTGGCAGGCCCGCTCGCTCGGCACCCTCCAGCGCATCTGGGCCGACGTCGAGCTCAAGATCGACAACGGCAAGCCCCGCCCCGACGTCCCCCGCGAGCCGGTCACCACCAGCAAGCAGAAGGAAGGCGACGCCGGTCGCACCGACTCCATCTTCGGCCACCTGGCGATGCTCCAGACCAGCTTCGAGGAGCACCCCTTCTTCGTCCACCTGCGTGAACACCCGCCCGCCGACTGGGTCTCCGGCTTCCTCCCCTTCATCGCCTTCTGGGTGAAGGCCTTCCAGGACCTCCTCGGCATCATCGAGGACCGCGTCCAGGACCCGACCATGCGCGCCATCGCCTCGCACATCCGTGAGGGCGACGCCGGCCACGACAACTGGTTCGCCCTCGACATGAAGCTCGTCGGCAACCCGATGCCCACCTACCAGGAGGTGTTCGGGCCCGCCCACAAGACCACCCGTCTCGCCTCCTACGCGCTGGTCGCCGAGGTCTTCCGCGTCAAGGACGACCGCCTGCTGATCGTCCTGCTGCTCGCGCTCGAGGCCGCCAGCTACGTCTTCTTCACCAAGATGGCCGAGTACCTCGAGCACGCCGGCTACCCCCACGAGCTGCAATACTTCGGTCGCCGTCACCTCGACGCCGAGCTCGAGCACGGCATCGTCGAGGCCGAGATGGACAATCAGGTCGAGCGATCCTTCGCGTCCAGCCCCGAGCTGCGGGTCGAGGCGCTGGGCCTGGTCGACCGCATCTTCGAGGCCTTCAACAGCATGTTCGGCGGCTTCGCGCCGCGCCGTCCCGCGGCCTGAAGCCTCGGCCCGCCACTCCAGTCGGCGCGCCACGGCGCGCCGCGCTCAGCCATCCTCGGTGCGCCGCAGGATCATCATGGTGATGTCGTCGAGCTGCGTGCCCATGAAGCCGGTCACGTCGGCGAGGATCGCCGTCTTCATGTCCTCCGGCGACAGATGAGCGTGGCGCCGGATGCTGCCGAGGAAGCCCTCGAGCTCCCAAAGCGCGCCCTCGGCGCTCTCGGCCTCGACGACGCCGTCGGTGTAGAGGATGACGGTGTCGCCCGGGTCGAGGTGGAAGCTGCAGTCGACCGACTGCCCGGAGATGTCCTTCACCAGGCCGAACCAGCAGCCCTCGAGCGCGACCGTCTCGCACTCGCCGGTGGCCGCCCGGTGGATGATCACGTCCTCGTGGGCGCCCGCCGCCAGGTAGTCGCCGTTGCCCAGGCTCTTGATCAGGCCGAAGGTCAGGTGGTGGCTCTCGCCGAGCAGCAAGATGTCGTCGTACAGGATCCTGTTGAGCTTGTTCAGGATCTCGTCCATCGGCAGGTCGGGCGCGGTCTCGATGATCGTGCGGACCACGCAATGCGTCATCAGCATGATCAGCCCCGAGGTCACCCCGTGGCCCGACACGTCGCCGATGCCGTACCAGCGCACCCCGTTCGCGTCGATGATGATGTCGTAGTAATCGCCGCCGACCTCCTCGGCCGGGATCATCGCCGCCGCCAGGCTCGCCTGGCGACCGGTCTCCACCGCCGGCAGCAGCGCCGTCTGGATCCGCCGCGCGACCTCCATCTCCTTGCTCATGCGCAGCCGCTCCTCCTCCCGGCTGTGGTCGGTCAGCACGCAGACGTAGCCGATCGCCGCGCCGAACTCGTTGGTCGCCGGCGTCGCCGTCAGCAGCACCCGGCGGCGGTCGTCGGGCGCCGGGTGCACGTTCCACACCCCGCTGCTCATCCCCTCGCGCTCGACCGTCTCCACCACCTGCGACCAGGCCGGCTCGCCGTGGTCGTCGAGCAGCACCCGTGACAGCGGCACATCGCTGCTGCGGCCCGTCACGCGCGTGTAGCCGCTGTTCACGAACAGCACCCGGCCGGCGCGCGAGACCCCGAGGATGCCGACCTCGTGGGTCGAGCGCAGCACGTTCTCGAGGTTGGTGGTGGCCGTCACCTGCTCGACCAGCCCGCGGATCATCTCCTCGCTCTCGATGTTCGCGCGCTTCTCGTGGAGCTCGATGTTGCGCCACAACGCCGCCAGTGCCGGGTCCGCGATCTCCGGCGCGCTCGGGCTGTACAGGATCCCGGCGTAGGTGGTGGCGGTCAGCAGGCTCTGCACCGCGGGGTCCTCGGACCGAGCCTTGGCCGCGTAGGGCACCGCCTCGCCCTCGACCAACGCGTGGTCGACGCGGATGTGCCACAGGTTGTCGAAGTTGAAGTGCCCGCTGATCCCGATCGGGATGTCGAAGCCGCGGCGCAGCCCGCAGTACACCTGCTGCCGGGTCGTGAACAGCAGCAGCGCCTCCTCGCGGGCGTAGCGGTCGAGCTCCTGCAGCGCGCCGTGCATCTCCGCGGGGTCGATCTTCGTCGCCGTCTCGAGGAAGCGACGGTCGTACTCCGGGCTCTGCGTCAGCGAGAAGGGGCCCTGGCTGAACAGGAAGATGGCGTGGTGAAACAGCCCGTGCAGCGTGAAGTTGTCGATGTTGACCAGCGCGAAGTCCCCGTCGAACGACGCGTCACCGCGGATCCGGGCGTTGACCACCTGATTCAGCCACTCCGACCGCGGCACGATGTTGGCCTCGAGCCGCACGCCGATCTTGGCCAGGAAGCCGCGCAGCAGCTGGTACACCGAGCTGCTCGACTCGCTGACCAGCCCGCGCAGCACGAAGCCGTCGGCCCAGCCCGCCTCGCGCAGCAGGATGCGCGCGTAGTCCGGGTCGTAGGGGTAAGGGACGATCGACGGGTCGTAGCCGACCTGGCCCGGCGTCAGCAGCGAGGTCTGCGGCGTCGCCCAGCCGTGATACGCGATGTTGCACAGCAGGAGGCGGTGCACCGCGTAGTTGAGCGCCAGGCGCACTCGTCGGTCCGCCAGCGGCCCGTGGTTGCGCAGCAAGAACCACTGCGACAGCGCGGCCTCGCGGCGGCGCATCTCCAGGCCCGGGGTGTCGCGGACGCGCAGCGCGTCGTGCGGGTCGAGGTTCAGGGCGATGTCGAGCTGGCGCCGCGCGAGGGCGTCGACCCAGTCCTTCTGGTCCATGATCGGGAAGCGCAGCTCGTCGATCGTGACGGCCTGCGCCCAGTGTTCGGGGTTTCGCCGCAGCACGATCTCGCGGCCGCGATCCCAGCGCTCGAAGATGTATGCGCCGGTGCCGATCGGGTGGTCGAGGAAGGCGCGCGGGCCCTCGGCCTCGAGGATCGACTTCGGGTAGATCGCGCTGCCGATGTGCAGGCGGTTCAGCAGCATGCCGTCCGGGAAGCTGGTCCGGATCTGCACGCAGAAGTCGTGGACCTTGCGGCACTCGGCGATCACCGACAAGATCCCCTGGCCGTTCGCCGAGCGGTTGGCCGGGTCGCGCTGCGCTCGCATGGTCGCGACCACGTCGTCCGCGGTGAAGTGGTCGCCGTTGTGAAAGCGCACCCCCTCGCGCAGGTCGAACTCCATCGTCAGCGGGTCGAGGCGCCGCCACGCGACCGCCAGCGCCGGCTGGATCACGCCCTCGCAGTCGATGTACACCAGCGAGTCGTTGATCGCCGGATAGATGATCCCGGACTCCGGATCGAAGGCATGAAATGCGTCGCAGGCCGATGGGTCACTGGAGAACACCCCGATGCGGACGACGGTCTTGGCGGGGATGGAGGAGCCTGAGTGAGGATCGCGGGGCATCGCTGCGAAGCGGCCCGCAGGAGGCCGTGGCGGTCTGTATATCATCGCTGTGGCGCATCCGGGCAGGCCGCCGCGCTCACCTTTTCGCGCGTGTCGCAGGTGCAGACATAGTCGATTGCGCGAACGGCGCGACGCGCGACGGACCCGCTCCGGTCGGCCCTGTAGTATCGTGGGGACCCTCTTTGCCCGCTGACGGACTGTCCGCATGCGTGACCCGGCCTCCAATCCCCCGCCCACCCGCGGCGCCGCGCCTTCGTCGACCAGTCTGTTGCTCGATCGCCTCGTCGACGACGGGCGCGAGCTGAGCCACGAGGAGCGGATCCAGCAGCTCGTCGACGCGGCGTTGCCCGACCCGCGGCGGCGCCTGAGCATCGAGGGGGAGATGGCGCGCGGCGGCATGGGTGCGGTCCGCTTCGCCTTCGACGCGACGCTGCAGCGGCGCATGGCGGCGAAGACGATGCACGCCGCGACCTACGACCACCTGATGCTGGTGCACGGCTTCCTCCGTGAGGCGCAGGTGACCGGGCAGCTCGACCACCCCAACATCGTGCCGATCCACGAGCTCGGCCGCGACGCGAAGGGCGAGCTGTACTTCACGATGAAGCTGGTCGAGGGCCAGAGCCTCAAGCAGCTGATCGGCGGCGCGCCGGCGCACGACTCCGACCGCCTGTTCAACCTGATCGAGATCTTCGTCAAGATCTGCGACGCCCTCGGCTTCGCCCACGCGCGCGGCGTGCTGCACTGCGACCTCAAGTCCGCCAACGTGATGGTCGGCGAGTTCGGGCAGGTCTACCTGATGGACTGGGGCGGCGCGCAGCTGCTCGAGCCCAGGCCCGGGGTCGACGCCCGTCACTTCGTCCGCGACTCGCTGCCCCCGCTGCCGCCCGAGGAGACCCAGGGCATGGTCTTCGGCACGCCCGCGTACATGTCCCCCGAGCAGGCCAGCGCCGGCCGCGAGCCGATGGACGAGCGCAGCGACATCTTCTCGATGGGCGCGCTGCTCTACGAGATCATGACGGGGCGCCCGCCCTACCAGGCCAGCAGCGCGCTCGAGGCGGTGCTGCTGGCGCAGATGTGCGACATCCGCCCGCCCGACGAGCTGGCACACCTGCCCCCGAACCTGTTCCCCCGCGAGCTGGTCCGCATCGTCATGAAGGCGCTGGCCAGGCGCCCCGAGGACCGCTACTCCGGCATCGCGGCGATGAAGCTCGACCTGCTGCGGTTCATGCGCGGCGGCGGCAACTTTGCGACCATCCGCGTGACCCGCGGGGCGCACGTGATCCGCCAGGGCGAGGTCGGCGACGCGGCCTACATCGTGGTCTCGGGCAAGCTCGAGGTCTACAAGCACATCGACGACGAGCGCGTCCCGCTGCGCACGCTCGGCCCGGGCGACATGTTCGGCGAGACGGCGATCTTCGCCGCGTCGCCGCGCACCGCCAGCGTCGTGGTGCTCGAGGACGCCTCGCTCGTGGTCGTCACCAGCGAGGTGATCGAACAGGAGCTGGCGTCGATGAAGCCGTGGATGGGCGCGTTCATCCGCACGCTCGCCAGCCGCTTCGGCGGCATCGAGGAGGAGCGGCGCGCCCGCGGCCACTCGGGGCCCTCCGTCTCGGCGCTCAGCGTGGTCAGGCCGGCCCCGTCCGCCGCGTCGTCCACTTCGAGCGCGGGCTTCGACACTGCGGCTGTCTATCGGGACAGGTCCGACATCACCGTCGTCGCCGACCTGATGGCCGAGGACTCGAGCATGATGGGCGTCGGCGACAGCGTGATGATCGACGTGTCGGACCCGGAGGACTCGGAGGACTCGGTGCTCGGGACCACGCTCGTCAGCCAGCCCGGCGCGCCCGACGACTCCGAGGCGCTCGCCCCCGTCGACGATGACTCGGCGACCCGGCTCATCGGGCCCGCGAGCGACCGGCCGCCCGCGCCTCGCTCCTGAGCGCCCCGGCGCGTCAGGGCAGGGCCGCGAGCGCGGCGGCGAGGCGCGGCGGCACGGCGGCGAGGCGCACCCGGAAGACGCCCTCGGCCGGGGACGCGTCGAGGACCTTGGCGTAGGCGACCTCGTCGTCGACGCCCTCGAGGCTGAATTTGATGTTGGCCAGCCGCTCGGGCACCGAGGCGGCGGCGAGCTCGGCGTCGCCGCGCGCGTCGAGGCCGAGCAGGGTCGCGGGCAGCGGCTCGAAGCTGGCGTCCTTGCCCTCGAGCACGGTGAAACGGGCGGGCGCGCCGACGGCGAGGCGACGGAGCTGGAGCGCGGGCTCGGGGAGCGAGAGCTCGTAGGCGCCGGTGATGCCGACCACCTCGTAGATCGTCAGGGCCTCGCGGGCGCCCTTGGGCAGCACCTGGAAGCTCTGGCGCGTGCGCAGGCGGTCACCGAGCTCGGCGGCGGTCGACTCGGAGATGAGGAGCTGGCCGCCGACCGTGTAGGTCTCGATGCGGCTGGCCATGTTGACGTGGCTGCCGACGACGCCGTACTTGGCGCGCTTCTGCGAGCCGATGTTGCCGACGACGACCTCGCCGCTGTGCACGCCGATGCCCATCTCCAGCGCGGGCAGGCCCTGCGCGGTCAGGGTCGCGTTGACCTCGTCCATGGCCAGCTGCATCGCCAGGGCGCAGGCGACCGCGCGCTCGGCGTTGTCCTCGGCGGCGATCGGGGCGCCGAACACCGCGAGGATCGCGTCGCCGATGAACTCGTTGATCGACCCGCGGTAGCGCTCGATGACCTCGGCCATCGCGCCGAGATAGATGTTGAGGATCGTGACGACCTGCTCGGGCGTGAGGCGCTCGCACAGCGAGGAGAAGCCGCGCACGTCCGAGATCAGTATCGTGATCTTGCGCTTCTCGCCGCCGAGCTGCAGGCCCGCCGGCGAGGCGAGCAGGGTGTTGACGACGTCGTCGGTGATGTAGCGGCCGAAGACCTCGCGGATGAAGCCGTTGCGCAGCTCGAGGTTGACGACCAGCGCCTCGACCTCGTCGACCTTGATCGCGAGCTGGTCCTCGATCTCGTTGGCGTGCTCGAGGGTGGCCTCGTGCAGCATGCCCAGCTCCTCGTGCTCCTGCCGGAGCTCGGCGACGTGCGCGACGAACTCCTCCAGCGCCCGCGGCGAGCGCCGCAGCTCGGCGATCAGCGCCGCGGCGGCCGAGGGGTCGTCCCAGAGCTGCCGCCACCCCCCCTCTTCGTTGCTGCCGTCGTCGTCGTGCATGGTCGCCGTGCTAGCTCATCGTAAGGGTGATCGAGGGCAAGAATTTGCGCAGGTTCGGCAGCGACTTGCCCTGCCAGGTGATCGTCGACGAGGCCTCGACGTGCACGGCGACGTCGCCGAGCTTGCGGATCGCTATGACGAACTTGTAAAGCGTATTTATCCCCGAGCTGTTGAGGAACACGAGCTCGGTCATGCGCAGCGTGATCGCCGGCGGCCGCGCGGCCAACACCCCGCCGAGCAGCGCGGCGATCGGCTCGTACTCGGCGGTGCCGAGGCGCAGCGTGCCCTCGAAGTGCACGGTGGCGGTCTCCGCGTCGAAGCCCACGCGGTATCCGGGACCCTTGATGCTCGCGTCGCTCATTGGTTCCTCATCTGTAGGCGTGCCATCGTCTTGAGCAGCACGTTCCGCGGGTTGTCCTCGACGGGGGCGAAGAACCAGCCCAGCGTGGCCCCGTAGTCCGCCATCATCGTCAGGAAGCCGAGGCCCGAGACCGCCGAATCGGGGTTCACGGCGTTGGCCTCGACCCGCGCGATCAGCAGATCCTGCGGGTCTCCGGCCACCAGCCCGCTGAACTTCTCGACCAGCCCGTCGACCGTGACGGCCAAGATCTGATTGGTCACGAGGGCGACCAATTCATCGCCCTCGATGGATACCGTCACCTCGACCGAGTCCCCCCTGCTGAACTTGACGGCGTTCTCTACCAGCTCGTTGACGATGTAGCTGAGCGTGCCGCTGAAGTCGTTGCGCGCCGACTCGTCGGCGCCGGCACGCGCGTGCACGTCGGCGAAGTATTCGGCGAAGTACTCGGCCGTGGCGCTGCACTGGCTCCACCGCACCGGGAAGCCGCCGGAGTAGAACACGAGGGACACGCGGGCTCCGCCACGCGAGAGCTCCCTGAAGTCACCGATGCGCTCGTTCATGGTGGTCATCTCGCGTCTGGGCGGGTCGCTCCGAGGGTAGACGGGCACGGTACCACGGCGGCGTGCCTCGTGGGCGAGGTCTCGCGTCCGCGAGATCGCGCCCGCCGTCGGGCGGCGCTACAGAGCGCGATCCGGCTCGGGCCGCCCTGTCCACGACGTGGGAGGATACCGGCTCGATATCTCTATCAGCGGTCGACCCCCGGGCGCTATCATGCCTGCGGGATGGATCTTCGGTTCGGGAGCGGCGTTGGCGGGCGGATGGCTGGTTCGTGGGTCCGCGCGGCGAGCTTGGTGGCGATGTTGGCGACGAGCTCGGCGACGATGACGGGGTGTGGCCCCGGCACGGAGCCGCAGCAGGAGCCGCAGCCGGCGGTGACTCTGGCGAGGGTTCATTCGGCCCCGCTGAGGTCGTGGACACCCGGGGTTACCCTCACGGTCACGGCGCAGCACGTCGACCTCGACGCGACGGCGGTGCTGCTGCGCCCGCGCGGCGAGGTCCCGCCCGGGGTGCGCGGGCGCTCGCGTCTCGACCTGCGGCAGGTCGTGGGGGCCGACGAGGAGAGCGATCTGCGGGTCCAGCTCGAGCACCTCCTGGCGCTCGATAGGTCGACGGTGGCGGACGACTCGCGGGTGAACGTGCCGCAGCTGCGCCTGCGCGTCGCCGCCGAGCTTCGCTTCGGCGACCTCGTCGAGGTCCTGAGGCAGGCGGCCCGCGCGGGCCACGGGGCGCTCGAGTTCGAGGTCGCGACAGAGCGCGGCGTCGGCCACCTCAACCTGCGGCCTTACACCTTCTGCGCCTGTCCGATGCCGGCGGATCCTTCGTGGTGTGCGGCGCCGACGCTGCGGATCGAGCGGTCGGGGGTCACGCTGATCGCCACCCCCGATCTCACGCCGCCGCCCGGCTGTCACAAGGCGATCCCTCGCATGGGTCAGTCCAGGCCGGCCTTCGCGGCGGCGGTGGATTGGCGCAATAAGGCGATCGCGGGGCCGCAGGGCGGCTGTCCCTCGGCGCAGGTCGGCGATACCGGGCTCGATGTCGTCGCGCTCTCGGATCGGCTCCGTGCGCTCCATGCGGCCGCACCAAGCTGCGGTTGGGCGTCCATGGCGATCGACGACGAGGCCCCGTGGTCGATCGTGGCGCCGGCCATGGCCGCGCTCTTCGCCGAGTTCGGCGAGCTGCGGGTGAGCTTCTCCGGCCACGACGACCCGGCGTCGCCGGTGCGCGTACGAGAGTGCCAGCAGCCGCTGCCGGTGACGGCGCTCTCGCCAGGCCTGGCGCCATCACCCGGGATTGCGGCCCCGCCGGCGCGGTTCGGGCGGCCCGGCTGCGTCGACTGAACACGCGGCGCTCGCTGATCCCGATCGCCAGCGCAGCGGGACGAGGCACGCGTTGAGCATGAGCGCTGGTACGCGACGAGCAGCGGGCTGATCCCGTGCGAGCGCGCCGGGCGGCGGCGCCGCCGACGAGCCAGGGGGCCCCGAAGTACAGGAGCACAGCGCCGCCGAGGAGCATGAGGGGTCGCGCAACCGCCAGCATACCGGCCGAACGCTGATTCGGGGCAGCACTCGAACGCGGCGGGCCCGCCGATACAGCGAATACAGGTGCTTGCATCGGGTGAGCGAGTGCTTTATCGTCTCCGCGTGGGCGGGAGGCCCACCAAGGGTGTGACGAATCCCGTCACAGGTTTCTGGAATGGTCGGGCCGCCATTCCGCAGGTCGCAATGTTCTTGCGTTCGCGGAAGACGACTCCATGCCACCACATAGTCCGGACATCCCGTCCGCCCCCGCAGGATGCCTGCTGCGTCTCTTTTGGACGCTGGCGGGAAATTCCATCGTTTACTTGACGCTGATCACCATCGCGGTCAAGGCGACCCCGTTCCCGTCCGTGCTGGACGCGGTCGTGTGGGGCACCACGGGCCTGATGCTGCTCGCGCGCTGGTACGATATCACTCGCTTCAATGGACGCACGCTCTCGGACGAGTCGGCGACCGTCGGTCACTGGCGACGATATGCGACGCTGGTCGTGGGGGGCACGCTCGGCGCCTGGCTGCTCGCTCGCTGGTTCGCCGGTTCGTTCCAGGCCGGGCCGTGAAGAGGAACTCAGGCCGGCCGCCTCGCGCGGCCCGCCATGACACCGGGCGGCGAAGCCGGTAGAGTCGCGGCGTGGTGCACCGTGCTCGTTCAGCGCCCGTCATGCCCCGCGCGGGCGCGCACCTCGTCGTCCTCCTCGCCCTCGTCATGCTCAACGGGATGGAGGTCACGGTCGACGGGACCGCGGTGCCCGACGGCCTGCACGAGTGGGCGCCGAGCTTCGCGGACGCCGGCTTCAGCGCCGCCGAGCGCTGAGGCGGGCGTTCGCGCGCGCAAATCTCTGTGCAGATCGATATGCTCCCCCTGCTCATGTCGCGCGATCGAAACCTCTCCTCCGGGCCCACCCTGGCGGGTAATACCGGCACCTCGACGTCGTCCACGGCGAGCACCGACGACCTGCGTGCGCGGGGGACGTCCGCTGGCGAGTCGACGCTGGCCGGCGTCGAGGGGCCCCCGCTGGCCGCGGACGAGGCGCTCGCGCCGGGGGTCCGGCTCGGCCGCTATGTGCTGGCGGAGAAGCTCGGGCAGGGCGGCATGGGCGTCGTCTACTCGGCGCACGATCCCGACCTCGACCGCAAGGTCGCGATCAAGGTGCTGCACGCCGGCCTCGCGGCGCAGGACGCCACCGAGGGGCCGCAGCGCCTGCTGCGTGAGGCGCAGGCGATGGCCAAGCTGAGCCACCCGAACGTGCTGACGGTGCACGACGTCGGGGTCGTCGGGGCGCGCCTGTTCATCGCCATGGATCTGATCGAGGGCTGCGACCTCGGGCGCTGGCTCGTGGAGCGCAGGCAGCCGTGGCGGGCGATCGTCGAGGTCTTCATCGCCGCGGGTGCGGGCCTCGCCGCGGCCCACGACGCCGGCATCATCCACCGCGACTTCAAGCCCGACAACGTGCTGATGGCCCGCAACGGGCGGGTGCTGGTCGGCGACTTCGGCATCGCCGCGGCCGCCCCGGACGCGCCGATGCTGCGCCGCGACGAGCGCACGCGCTCGTGGCTGGGCGAGGCCGGCACGTTGACAGTGCCCGGCGCGCTGCTGGGCACGCCCGCGTACATGGCCCCCGAGCAGATGGCGGGCGCCGAGATCACCGCGGCGGTCGACACCTTCGCGTTCTGCGTCGCGCTCTACGAGGCCATCGAGGGCCAGCGGCCCTTCCGCGGCGACACGCTCGCCAACCTCTACGTGGCCATCCAGAGCGAGCACCCGCGGCCGATGACCACGAACGTCCCGCGCCGCCTCGCTCGCGCGCTGCGCCGCGGCCTCGAGGCCGAGCCGAAGGCCCGCCACGCTTCGATGCACGCGTTGCTCGCCGAGCTGCGGCCGCTGGTCTCGTCGCGGCGGCGCCTGTGGCTCGGCGGCGCCGCGCTCGTGGCCGTCACGGCGGCGGCCAGCGCGGGGCTGTGGGCCGCGTCCGCCGAGGCGACGCCCTGCGTCGGCGGCGAGGCGGCGATCGCCGAGGTGTGGACGCCGGCGCGGCGCGGCGCGCTGGAGGCGGCGTTCAAGGCCACCGGGGTGGTGCACGCCGAGGACACCTGGAGGCTGGTGCTCCGCCACGTCGACGCGTTCACGGGGGCGTGGTCGGCCGCGCGCCTCGATGCATGTGAGGCCACGAACCATCGCGGCGAGCAGTCGGCGGAGGTGCTCGACCGCCGCATGGTCTGCCTGGACCGCCAGCTCGAGGAGCTGGAGCGTCTGCTCGTCTTCCTCGGCGAGCCGGACGCGAAGGTGGTCGACAACGCGGTGACGCTGGTGCTCGACCTGCCGGCGGCCGCGAAGTGTGACGCGGCGGTTGTGCTCGCCGCGGCCCCGCGGCGCGACGCGTCGCCCGAGCTCGCCGAGCTCGATCAGGCGATCACCGCCACGCGCCGCCTGCACCGGGTCGGCAAGTACAAGCAGGCGCTCGAGCAGTTGACGCCGGTGATCGAGCGCCTGACCGAGCTCGGTGAGCTGTCGCTGCTGTCGCGTGCCCTCGGGGCGCGGGCCCAGACCGGCTTCGTCGACAGTCACCCCGAGGCCCAGGCGTGGATCACCGCGGCCCTCGAGGGGGCGATGCGCGCCGGTGATGACTGGCGCTTCGCCGATATGGCCGCGAACCAGCTCGGCCTGGTCGCCGCTGACGTGCCCGCCCGCGAGCTGTGGTTGCGGCTCGCCGAGGCCGCCCTGCAGCGCCACGGGGGCGACGATGCGACGCGCGCCAAGCTCCTCACCAACTACGGCAACGCGCTGCGCAACGAGGGGCGCATGGCCGAGGCCGAGGCGGTCCAGCGCGAGGGGCTGGCGCTGCGTCGCCGCTCGCCCGAGGCGCCGACCCTGATCGCCGACGCGCTGTTCAACGTCGGCGCGGTGCTCAGCAACGACCCGGAGCGGCTCGCGGAGGCGCTGCAGCTGATGCAGGAGGCGACCGACATCTGGACCCGCGAGCTCGGGCCCCAGCACCCGCGCATGATCACGGTGCACAGCAACCTGTGCCTGCTGGCGAAGTCCCAGGCGGACTATGTGAGCGCGCTCGACCACGGTCGGCGGGCGCTGGCGCTGGCGACCACGAGCCGTGGCGAGGGTCACCCCGACGTCGCGCATCAGCTCATGATCCTCGCCACGGTCGAGAATTGGAGCGGGGACTTCGTCGCGGCCCGGGAGCACTTCGATCGCGCCCTCGAGATCCTGATGAGCCCGACCGGGAGCGGGGTGCGGCGCGAGAAGTACGGCGCCCTGTTGCTGTCCGCGGCCAGCTTCCGCGTCGACGCGGGTGATCTCGTCGGCGCCGAGGCGTTGTTGAATCTATTCGGCGCCCTGGAGCTCAAATTCCCGCCCGAGCACGTGTTCTGGCTCGGCGAGCCGCTGACGCGCGCCCAGATCGCTCTGGCACGCGGCGACCTCGATAGCGCCGGGCGCGAGCTGGCCCGGGCCCGTGCGCTCGGCGAGAAGCAGAGCCACGGCGAGGGCCTGCTATCCGTCACGATGGGCGAGGCCGAGCTGAACCTCCGCCGCGGACGGATTGCCGAGGGCCTGGCGCAGCTCGAGCCGCTGCTCGGTAAATATTCCCACGAGTTCAAGCAGCCGTACACCCGAGGCCAGCTCGGAGTCCTCAGCGCGCGGCTGCTCTGGGCGCACGGCCAGAAGGATGAGGCGCTGGCCGCCGCCGAGTCGGCGCGGGCGGCCTTTGCGAGCCTCGGTCCGGGCTTCGATCCGCGCGAGGCCGAGGTCACGCGCTGGATCGCCGAGCATGCGCCGCGCTGAGCCCCGCAGAGACGTGCGCACAATGGCGGGGAGACCCTCGCTAGATGCACTTCGCCGGGCTCACCGTGCCGCCGACTTCATCGTACACCGCGGGGCTGCAGTCCTGACCCATCATGCAGTCCTGCGCGAGCCGGCACTCGCTGCAGACTCCGAAGGTAAAGATACCCTTGGCAGCGGGTGCACAGATTCCCGACTCGCACGCAGCCGCCCCGTCGAGGAAGATGTCGCAGAACTCTCCGTTCTGCAGGCTGCCGGCGGGCGTACACACGTTGATCCCGGAGAAGATGCTGAGATCGAACTCGGTCCTGCAGAGTTCTCCCGCAGCGCAATCTGCGCTCGACTGGCATACGCCGCAGGTCTTGATCGTGTAGTTAAACTGCGGCAGGTCGATCACGCTGGAGCAGAGGTTGTTACACTCATTGTTGCAGGCCGCGTTCGTGTCGCATCCGGCGCCCGGCTTGCCGGTGTTGCAGAACGAGCCCCGCATGTGGATCGGGTCGGCCATCGTGCAGCCTCCACCGGGGCAGTCGGCGTCGGTCTCACATTCGCCGCACAGACCCGTGAGGAGGGGGACCACAAACACGCAGACCTGCTCCGGGGAGCACTCGGGGTCAGTGCCACACATCGCAGCGGGCGGGCCTGGAGGGTCGGGGTCGAAGGGGGGCTCGACGCAGACCGGTGCCCCGGTCGTCGCGGT